>JACCDI011001362.1_pt1 | contig 10731 bp, 10 predicted proteins | sample 7442791 | NCBI WGS metagenome assembly JACCDI01 (sample SAMN15323434, study PRJNA562643) | freshwater metagenome | isolation source: river surface water | place: USA:Blue River Watershed | collected 2017-08-15
CCTCACCCGACGGGCGTGCCTGTTTCAGAACCACGAAAGCCACAATCGCCTCACCGGTCACGTCGTCAGGACGGCCCACCACTGCGGCCTCAGCCACCAGCGGATCGGCCACCAGCTCGGTGCAGCTGACCAAGGCCGATTCAATTTCCATGGTACCCATGCGGTGACCCGACACGTTTAAAACATCATCGATGCGACCGGTAATGGTGAAGTAGCCAGATTCAGCATCGCGAATGGCACCGTCGCCAGCCAAGTAGTACTTGCCCTTGAAATCGTCGGGGTAGTAGCTCTTGACGCAGCGATCGGGGTCACCCCAGATGGTGCGAATCATGGAAGGCCATGGACGCTTGACCACCAAGATGCCGCCTTGACCGTTGGGCATGTCCTTGCCTGTTTCGTCCACGATGGCCGCTTGAATTCCCGGGAAAGGCAAGGTGCAAGAACCAGGCACCATGGGTGTCACGCCTGGCAGAGGCGTGATCATGTGGCCACCGGTTTCGGTTTGCCAGAAGGTGTCGACGATGGGGCAATTTCCGCCGCCCACATGCTTGTGATACCACTCCCAAGCAGCCGGGTTGATGGGTTCGCCCACAGAACCGAGCAAGCGCAAGCTGCTCAAGTTGTAGCTCTTGGGATGAACCGCATCGTTGGCTTCTGCCGCTTTGATCAATGAACGAATGGCGGTAGGCGCTGTGTAAAAAATAGACACTTTGTGGTCTTGAATCATTTTCCAGAAACGGCCAGCGTCTGGGTATGTGGGCACGCCCTCGAACACAATTTCAGTGCCGCCCAAGGCCAAGGGGCCGTAGGTGATGTAGGTGTGACCCGTGACCCAACCAATGTCGGCCGTGCACCAGAACACGTCGTCTTGTTTCAAGTCGAAGGTCCACTTGGTGGTAAGCGCTGCGTGCAACAAATAGCCACCCGTCGAGTGTTGAACACCCTTTGGCTTACCCGTAGAACCCGATGTGTAAAGCAAGAACAAGGGATGCTCGGCGCCCACCCACTCAGGCTCACACGTGGTGGCTTGCTTGGCGACCAAATCGTGCATCCAAGTGTCGCGGCCCGCAGTCATGGCCACATCGGCGCCGCTGCGCTTGACCACCAGCACGTTTTGAATGCTGTTGCAACCACCCAAAGCAATAGCTTCATCAACAATGGATTTGAGGGGCAACTGTTTGCCACCGCGAATTTGGTGGTCGGCTGTGATCACAGCTTTGGCGCCAGTGTCTTCGATGCGATCGCGCAAAGACTGCGCGGAGAAGCCACCAAACACCACAGAATGCGTGGCGCCAATGCGGGCGCAGGCTTGCATGGCTGCCACGCCATCGATGGACATGGAAATATAGATAACGACGCGATCGCCCTTTTGAATGCCGATGGATTTGAGGCCGTTGGCAATTTGACAAGTTTTGGCCAGCAATTCGCTGTAGGTGATGCGCGTCACTTCGCCACCGTCAGCTTCAAAAATCAAGGCCGTTTTGTTGCCCAGACCTTTTTCCACATTGCGATCTAAGCAGTTGTAAGAAGCATTCAGCGTGCCGTCTTCAAACCATTTGAAGAAAGGGGCTTTGGACTCGTCCAAAACTTTGGTGAAAGGCGTTTTCCAGGAAATGAATTCTTTGGCCAAGCGGGCCCAGTAGCCTTCATAGTCGTTTTCGGCTTCTTGGCACAAGGCTTGGTAGGCTGGCATGCCTGAAATGGTGGCGTTTTTAACAAAATCAGCACTGGGCTGATAAACGGTTGCGCTCATTCTGTGTCTCCTAGGGAACTTATTCAAATTGCTGGTGCTGAATGTCGTGCTTGGCTCTTACAAAGCCCTGACTGACAGTATTCTTTCATATCTTGTTAATTCCGACATATTTTGGCAAATCTACGGCTTTAAAATCGGTCAAACTCTTTCAAAGAATACCCATGGCTTCGAAACCCCCATCCCATCCCGAAAAAGCGGCACTGCGCCCCCTACCCAAATTGATTTTTGCCAGCCGCTGGTTGCAGCTTCCCCTGTACCTCGGACTGATCTTGGCGCAAGGCGTCTATGTGTTCCATTTTTGGGTGGAACTGGTGCACTTGCTGGAAGCCGTCTTTGGCAGTCAAACCGCCCTTCAAGCCTTGATATCGGGCATTGGCTACAAAGTTGATGTTCCCATTACACAATTGAACGAGACCATCATCATGCTGGTGGTTTTGGCGCTCATTGACGTGGTCATGATTTCCAACCTGCTCATCATGGTCATTGTGGGTGGCTACGAAACTTTTGTATCGCGCATGGAATTAGAAAATCACCCCGATCAACCAGAATGGTTGAGCCATGTGAATGCGTCTGTTTTGAAAGTGAAGTTGGGCACCGCCATCATCGGCATCAGCTCCATTCATTTGCTCAAAACGTTCATCAATGCAGCCAACTACACCGAGCAAGTCCTGATGTGGCAAACCATCATCCACGTCACCTTCCTCCTTAGCGCTTTGGCCATTGCCTACACCGACAAATTGATGTCACACCATAACAACCATTGAAAGCCATGAACAGGCCGCTTTCAGCACCTGAATTCTGAAATTTTTATAAGACCTCGCGAAAGTTAGACATGAGCACCTTGATCAAAGAAGAAGACCTGATTGAATCTATTGCCGCAGCTTTGCAATACATCAGCTATTACCACCCTGCTGATTTCATCTCCCATTTGGCAAGCGCTTATCACCGCGAACAAAGTCCTGCAGCCAAGGACGCTCTGGCTCAAATTTTGACCAACAGCAAAATGAGTGCCATTGGCCACCGCCCCATGTGCCAAGACACCGGTATCGTCAATGTGTTTTTAAAAGTCGGCATGGACATCAAGTTTGAAAACTTCAAAGGCGGCTTGGAAGATGCAATCAATGAAGGCGTGCGCCGGGGCTACAACTATGCAGACAATATGTTGCGCGCATCGATCGTTTCTGATCCCGAATTTGCTCGCAAAAACACACAAGACAATTCGCCTGCCGTCATCTTCACCCAACTGGTACCTGGTAACAAGCTAGACATTACCGTGGCAGCCAAAGGTGGTGGCAGCGAAAACAAATCCAAAATGGTCATGCTCAACCCCAGCGACAGCGTTGTCGATTGGGTCTTAAAAACAGTGCCCACCATGGGTGCTGGTTGGTGTCCTCCCGGCATGCTGGGCATTGGCATTGGTGGCACTGCTGAAAAAGCAGTTCTCATGGCCAAAGAAAGTTTGATGGACGACTTGGACATGTACCAATTGCTCGAGAAGTCAAGCAAAGGCGAGAAGCTCACGCAAGTTGAAAACATGCGCCTGGAAATCTACGACAAGGTCAATGCTTTGGGCATTGGCGCGCAAGGCTTGGGCGGCCTGACCACCGTGCTCGATGTCAAAATCAAGATGTACCCCACTCACGCAGCCAGCAAACCCGTGGCCATGATTCCCAACTGCGCTGCGACTCGCCATGCGCACTTTGTGATGGATGGCTCTGGCCCCGTTTACCTGGATGTGCCGTCTCTCGATCTCTGGCCTGATGTGAGCTGGACGCCCAACACAGAAAAGAGCAAGCGAGTCGATTTGAATGCCCTCACGCCCGCCGAAGTGGCCAGCTGGAAGCCGGGTCAAACATTGCTTTTAAACGGCAAGATGCTGACGGGTCGCGATGCGGCCCACAAGCGCATTCAAGACATGCTGGCCAAGGGTGAGAAATTACCGGTCGACTTTACCAACCGCATCATTTACTACGTGGGCCCCGTCGATCCCATTCAGGGCGAAGCAGTCGGCCCTGCAGGCCCTACCACCTCGACGCGCATGGACAAATTCACCGAAATGATGTTGGCCCAGACCGGCCTCATTGCCATGGTCGGCAAAGCCGAACGAGGACCTGAGGCCATCGCAGCCATTCAAAAACACAAATCTGCTTACCTCATGGCTGTGGGCGGTGCCGCTTACTTGGTGTCAAAAGCCATTAAGCAATCGAAAGTGGTGGGCTTTGCCGACCTTGGCATGGAAGCCATTTATGAGTTTGATGTGGTCGACATGCCAGTAACTGTAGCGGTTGATTCTGGCGGCACCAGCGCTCACATCACTGGCCCTGCTGAATGGCAAAAACGCATCGCTACAGGTGAGTTTAAAGGCATCAAAGTTGGCGCTAATTGAGTCTAACAAGTCAGGCTTCATTGGCGTTTTTGACAGCGGAATTGGTGGCCTGAGTGTGTTGCAAGCCTTGCGTGCAGAAATGCCGCAAGAGCGTTTTGTGTATTGGGCAGACCGCGGCTTTGCGCCCTACGGTGAACGCACTGACGAGTTTGTCATTGAAAGATCTCATTTCGTCACACAACAACTGTTGGCGCAAGGTCCTGTCAAAGCGGTGGTGGTGGCATGCAACACGGCCACGGCTGTGGCCATCGAAAGCTTGCGCGCCACCTTTCCCAATTTGGCATTCATTGGCGTAGAACCCGCCCTCAAACCTGCCCTGGCGCAAACTCAAACCCTTCGCGTAGGCGTCATGGGCACACAAGGCACCCTGAGCAGTGCGCGCTTTGAAAAATTGTTGAAGTCTGTTTTGGCAGATGCAAAACCCAAGACTTGTGAATTTGTCTTGCAGGCCTGCAAAGGCTTGGCACTTGCCATTGAGCAACAAACTGAAAAGTCTCTGGAAGACACAAAGGCACTGGAAGAGTTGTGTGCTCAGCATGTTGAAAGCATGGGCCGCTTTGGCCTAGAAGTTGGCCAAATTGACACCTTGGTTTTAGGCTGTACCCACTATGTGTTTGTGCAAGATATCTTGCGCAAATTGGTGGGACCTGATGTCAACATCATTTCCACAGGCGAAGCCGTTGCGAAGCAAACCAAACGGCTCATTGTTCCCGCAACGGGCCACACAGAAACCCCACAAGTTTCAAACCAGATCCAGCTTTGGACCACAGGTTCTCTGGAGGCCCTTGAGTTGGCTGCAAGTCGTTGGCTTGACCTGCCGGCCCATCACTGCCACCTCTTTCAGAACCAAAGCGCTTAAGAACTAAGTTGAATAACTAAGTTGAACAACTAAGCTGAAGCCCACAAACGCTCACCACCCGCTTCAAGGTGCGTGAGGTACACACGCAGCTCAAACTCAGATTGTGCGTAGTCGGGGGCCATGTGGTGGCACAGTTTGTAGAAAGCTTTGTCGTGCTCACGCACTTTCAAATGAGCCAGTTCATGCACAGCAATCATTTGCAAAAAGGCCAAAGGGGTGTCCTTGAACAAGGCTGCCACTTTGATGTCCCGCTTTGACTTTAGTTTGCTGCCTTGAATGCGCGAGGTGGTGGTGTGCAAACCCAGGGCGTGTTGAATGATGTGCAGCTTGCTGTCAAAGCTCACCTTGTTAATGGGATCGGCTTGCCTGAGAAATTCATTTTTCAGGTCCATCACATAGGCATACAGGGCAGAGTCTGTGCGAATACCGTGCGGCTGTGGGTGACGTGAGAGAAGCCAAGCACCCAAGCCGGGCCCTTCGATGATTTTTTTCACCTGCTGCTGCAATGCTTCTGGATAGGACTGTAAATACTTGAAAGACGTACTCACGGATGTCGTGTTAGTCACAGTTGTCCCGATTGCTCAGAAGCCTTCAGCTGACCACGCTGCACATTGACAGGCAACAACAAAAGCCAGCCCACCACAAACAACACTGTGGTGCTGGCAATGGCCAAGCGCTGGTTGCCATCTGTGAGCCACGTAATCAAGCCATAACCCAAAGGCCCCACGATGCTGGCCAGCCGAATGGCAAAGGTCCACAAGCCAAAGAACTCGGCCAAACGATTGGCAGGAATCAACATGCCCGCCATGGCTCTGCCGGTTGACTGACTAGAGCCCATGCAAATACCGGCCAGCGCTGCGGCCCACCAAAAGACTTCTTTGCTGCTGGTGAGTGCCGCCATGATGCACGTGATGCTCCAACCCAACAGGGTGAAAGACAAAGCCAATTTGTGGCCGATTTTGTCTTGCGCATAACCAAATACCAAGGCACCCACCAATGCGGCAATGTTGAGAACAAAAATCAGCACCATGGTTTCTTGGGGCTGAAAGCCGATCACTTGTTCAGCATAGATGGCGGCCAAGGTAATGGCCACGGCCACTCCGCCTTGGTAAGCCACGGCGCAAGCCATCAGCTGCATGAAGTCTTTATAGGCTTTGGCCTCTTGAAATGTTTGGCGCAATTGTTGCCATTGGCTGGTGGCGTGCTCCCTGCTTAACTGAGGCTGTGCATGCTCTTTCAAGAACACAAATGTGAGCGTGGCTGCGAGTGCATAAATGCCCGCAGTAACCCACATGGTGACAGGCACAAATTGACCAGCGGTTTGCCCTTGCGCTTGCGCCCAAAGCACGTAGGCCAAGCAAATGCCCAAACTCAGCATGCCGCCTAAATAGCCCCACGCCCATCCCCAGCCACTGATGCGGCCCATGGCTTCGGGCTTGGCCAACTCTGGGAGGAAAGCTGCAGTTAGAGATTCACCGTACGAATAAAAAGTGTTGGAGATGACAATGCAAATGATGGCCAACATCACTTGCCCCGGCCCTACCCAAGACAAGCCCGCCGTACTCACAACGCAAGCCGCTGTGACGAACATGAGCAGTTTTTTCTTGGCCGCATGGCGATCGGCCCACGCCCCCAGGGCCGGCATGGTGAGCATGACAATGGCATAAGACAAGCTAAGGGCACTGGTCCATGCCAATGTGGCCCATTCAGCCTTGTCGGCTACTGCGCCAACAAAGTACGCCGCAAAAACAGCAGTGATCACAACCGTGGTGTAGCCCGAATTGGCAAAGTCGTACATGGCCCACCCAAACACTTCTCTGCGTTTGACGCCAGGATTGAGCAGGTCGTTGAAGCTCATGGGAAAAATAAGCCTTGATTCAAAAATGAGGCTTTGTGTGGGCTGGACAGCTCAGTGCAAATGACGAGGCCGGCGACCGCCGCCATGGCCACCTTGAGGGCCGCCACCGTTGCCCCTAGGGGGCTTGCCCAATTCGAGAGAGCTGACCAAATCGTTGAAGCGCGCGGAAAAAAGTTTGTCGATTTCATTCACAACGCCACTCAGCTCAGAGCCATCAAAGTGGCGCTCCATGAGGCCCACCACATCTTGGACCAGCAAGTCGCGCTGCGCTTGCATAATGGCTGCAGGATCGGGGCCCACAAACACGATGAGAACGTCGTCGCGCGATTCGGTTCCGCGAGATTCTTCATCGTCTTCAAATTCAGTGTCGTAAAAAGTGATTTCGAGCTGCGCGCCAGCCGCAGAAACTTCATTGATGTTCATGCACAAGTCGTCAAGCACTTGTCGGAAGTCGTCATTGCCACGCACTGTCCAACAAAGTTGAAGCTTGTGATCGGCTGCTTCAAATCGGATGCCGGGCTCTTCTTCGTAAAGACTTTGGGCGCCTTCCGTGAGGGACCTGGCACCTGCGTATTTCCAAAGCGGCTTGGTGGCTTCTTGAAGGGCTTTGAAGTCGACATCGTCACGCAACACGACTTCACCATGAACATGAATTTCAAAGGGAGTGCTGAAAGATGTCATGGCTGTCTACTTAAGGTCGGTGGTGCCCCGAGCCGGAATCGAACCGGCACGCCCGTTATTCACGAAAGCGGCGGATTTTAAGTCCGATGTGTCTACCAATTTCACCACCGGGGCTAAAGCTCTATTGTGCCTTTAACTTGAGCTTTTTGACATTAAAAAGCCCTCGTGCGAGGGCTTTTGTTGAGGCCAAAGCAAATACTTGGCTCTCAATGATCACAAAGGCATTAACCGCCTTTTTTGGCGCGCTTGCCTGGGTTTTTCTTGCTGCGTGTGGCAACGCCGCGCTCTAAGCTCACGCGTTGACCGCGGCCGCTGGTGGGCAATGTGACGCCAGGCAGTGGCTTCAAGGGGGGTGTGAATTTGCGGTCGGCTTCGGTAACGATCTTATTGCCCATCAGTGGCTCCAGGAAAAAAAGTTCAAGGCGATATTAAGCCACAGATTCGAGGCCACTTAGGCTAAAGCTCCAAAATTAGCCTTCAATCGTTCGTGCCATCTCGAGCCTGGCTGAGGGATCTTAGACTTCTAACCTTGGAGAAGGTGATCACAATGGCTTGAACACCGAAGCCAGTCACCACGACCAACAGGCTGGTCAGATCTGAGCCCATTTCGCCAACAAAGCCACCAAGCAAGGCCCCGATCGGCCTTGCGCCAGTGCCTGCCACCATGTTGATGGCAGTTACTCGGCCCATCATGTTGTTGGGCGTCACACTTTGGCGCAATGTGGTGGAGGTAATGGTCCAGATGATGGGGCCAAAGCCAAACAAGAAGTAAGACAAAGCGGCCACGCCAACATAAGGCGCCCAGACACTCAAGGCCATCACACTGGCCGCCAGCACGGAGAAAAAAGGACCCAACAAAATAGCCACACCAAATGGCATCATTGAAACCACGCGCGAAGCCAGCAAAGAGCCCATCACCATGCCCACGCCATAACAGGCCAATGTCAAACCGACCTCACTGGGATTCATGCCAATGGTGCGTATGGCATAAGGCACATAAATGGCTTGAAGCACAAACCACGAAATATTCCATGCCACTGATGTCAGCAGAATGGGCCGCATGAGAGAGTGCGTCCACACAAAATGGGCACCCTCCTTGATTTCCAGCCATGGGTGGCGATCGGGTGCGGCTTGGCGAATCGGCTCTTGTATTTGCCTGAGAAATCCAAGCGCTGCCAGAGACAACATCAAAGACAAACCGAAGGATGTTGAACCCCCCAACCATGCAATCAAAGCACCCGCTAGGGCAGGCCCACCCGCAAAGGCCATGCTGCGAGCCAACTCCAGCCGTCCATTGGCTTGTGCCAAATGTTGGCTCTCCACCAAAGCGGGCACCAAGGATGGTGCACTCACACTGAACCCCACTGTGCCCACAGCCGCCACAAATCCCACACATGCCAACAAGGGCACACTGATATGTTTGAGCAACATGGCCGCAATGAGCACAATCAGTGCACCCACGCGCAACCACTCTGACAAGAGCATGAGTTTCTTGCGAGACATGCGGTCGGCCAGCAAGCCCAAAGGAATGGACAGCAATAAGAATGGCAGTGATTGGACTGCGGCAATGACGCCGATCTCCCCCGGCCCTGCTTGCAGCAAAAGCACCGCCACAATAGGCACTGCCGCCAAGGTCAGTTGCTCAGCCGACTGGGCCATCAAATTGGAGAACGCCAGCTTGTGAAAAGCTGGCGGCAATGCATTGGAATGTGAACTCATTGACGCAATACTAACAAGAGATTTGTCTGGTATCTTCAACTTTTCATGTTCCCCCGTTTTGCATCAATGCCATGAGCCTTCAATCTGTCAAAGACTTCTTTGCTGCGCGTCAAATCGACATCGACATCATCGAGCTGCCCGTGAGCACGGCCACTGTTGCTTTGGCAGCTGTTGCCCATGGGGTTGAACCAGGTCAAATTGCCAAGACACTTGCCTTTAAATTGAACGACGGCAGAGTGGTGCTGGTGGTGGCCAAAGGTGACGCGCGCATAGACAACAAAAAATTCAAGGACGCGTTTGGCAAAGGGAAAATGCTTGGACTCGATGAGGTGGCTGACATCACAGGCCATCCGGTTGGCGGCGTTTGCCCGTTTGGTCTGGCTTCGCCATTGCCCATTTACTTGGATGTTTCTTTGAAGATCTACAAAGAGGTCATACCTGCGGCAGGCTCTGTCAACAGTGCGGTTCGCATCAGCCCAGAAAAAATGGCAGACATGACCCAAGCTAAATGGGTGGATGTCTGCCAATCACAATGAGAGCCTGAAGTGATCAGGCCTCAAAAGCGGTAGCGCTCAGAATATTCTTATTCGCCTTTGTTGGACGAGAAAAAATCAAACACAGCCAAGCTCAGACCACCCATCAAAATCAGTGTGATGTCCAATTGTGGAAGTTTAAAGATATAGGGGAGCAAGAAAGCAGCCATCAATGTGAGGCCGATAAAGCCGGTAAGGCGTTGGAAGGATTTCATGCCGTGTTCCTTTTGATAAATTCAGAGACAAGCCATCGCGAAGAGCGCAGCAAGCGAGCATCGTTTTGGTAAGAGCCAACCGCCTGGACCCCCAAGGGCAAACCATTGGACAAGGTCAGTAGTGGCAAATTCACACTGGGCAAACCAGCAAAGCTCCAGACAGTTTGCATGATTGGATTGCCAGTGGACTTGAGGCTGTGGGGGGCCGTTCCTAAAGCCGCCGGACACAAAATAGCATCGTATGTGGCAAAGTACTCGTCAAAGGCGTTCATGACGTGGAACATGCGGTCTTTGGCAATGAGGTAATTGGTACCTGACATCGTCATGGATTTTTCGACGCGGGCACGCAGCGGCTCACTCAGTAGCTCGCGGTGATGCAGCCACTCTTTTTGCAGGCAAACGCCGAGCTCAATTTCGTTAACTGTGACCAACCAAGTCGCCACTTGCTTGACGATGTCTGGCAGTTGCACAACTTCAACGTCATCGCCCATGTGGGCCACGAAGGCCTCATAGGCTTCACGCGCTTCAGGCTCAACATCATCCCACCAAGGGGTTTTGACAAAGCAAAACTTGGGCGACAAGGGAGGCTCAGACACCGCTACATCGTAGAGTCTGCGTGGACTTTGCCGTGCACTGGCGCTGTCGTGACCGTCGTCACCCGACATGATTTCGGTGACTTTGGCAATGTCCTCTAGGTTACGTGCAAAGACACCAATTTCGTCCAAAG
>JACCDI011965598.1_pt1 | contig 10731 bp, 12 predicted proteins | sample 7442791 | NCBI WGS metagenome assembly JACCDI01 (sample SAMN15323434, study PRJNA562643) | freshwater metagenome | isolation source: river surface water | place: USA:Blue River Watershed | collected 2017-08-15
CAAGAGTGGCCGCAAGGCATAAAAATACTTCTTTAAGGGGACTTCTGTATCCTGCAGGTATCCACGATAGTTGGTTTTTGCCATGCTTCTATAGTGGTACAATCCTTTTTCAACTGAATACACGCTAGGCAATGCAGCCAACGCATTTTTCCGGAAATCACCGTTTTCTATGTAAGTAATTGGCGACTGGATCCACTCAATGAACGCAGGATTAGATTTGCCAAACAGTCGAAGCGCTTTTCGTACATCCCAGCCATTCAGATCGATATCATCAACAATAGGATATTCAATAACATCACGTTGTTCTTCTAGATCGACCCGCAAGTACCATTCTTTTGGCCGCACATAAATGAATCTCACGTCATAATCACTATTAGGCGATGCAAATCCCCAAGCGCGACTGCCTGATTCAATTGCTAAGATAATCCGAACAGACTCTTCTTCCTCAACACGCCTTAATCTTCTATGGATCTCTGCTTTTATATCTTCAGGGATCACTGCTAGTTCGCTCATTTCCAACTTTCTCATCCATTCAGCAAGCTCATTCGAATTTAGTTCGATATGGCTCGCAATCTTCAATTCCCGAATGACAAAGTAACCTTTACGTTACATTTTATCAATTAGTCTTTGAGAGGCGCACCCAGCAAGGCACTGCGCCAGCTAGCTAATTTATCGTTGAAATGAATAGAGGCATTGGCGGGACTGGTGGATGGCAGCACATGGCACTGCAGATTGCGCGCGGTTAGCCACTGCTGCAACTCAAGGTCGCTGGCTCGTTGCTTATCGAATAGCTCAGCGGCTTTTTTACCATTCAGCGCGATATGTTGCAGTTTGGGAAGCTCTGTCAGTAACTCCAGCAATCGATTACTGGCAATGCTTTTGCTGATAATTGCACTATCCAGACTGCCGCGGCGTTTGGCACTTTGCACCAGATCCCAAAAGGCGATGCCTTGCTGCTGAGCACCGTGAATTCGTTCTAGATAAGGCAAATTTGCGTCGATACCGAACAGTTGTTGCAGGATCGGCCAACATTGATTTCGTGGATGGGCATAATATTGCGCGGCCTGTAGCGAGGCCACGCCAGGTAAACTACCGAGGATCAACACTTTGGCATCCGCACGCCAAATCGGCGCTAAGCCTATGCTGATCGGTTCAGTTGGCGTTGCCGACGCCACTTAGAATGCCTTAACGACCGGCAAGTTCAGGGGCAAATTGTATCGCCTTCTTCCAGCTTTGCTCAGCAGAGGCTCTTTCACCTTCTTGCTCAGAGCAATAGGCCAAGACCGCATACAGATAGCCGTTATTGCCGTGGTCACGCAACCAATGCTGCACTTGTTTGCGCAGTTGCAGCACCGAGCGACCCAGCGGAATTTGCGATAAAGCAGGCCATGCCGCAGGTAAATCGTTTAGCGCCAAGTGGCTTAGCAGCAACTGCTCGGCTTGATCAGCTTGTCCTTGCGCAGCTTGCGCCCAGACTTTTCCGAGCACCACAGCCACTGACTTGCGATCTTTAGCCGGTAAAGCACTCCACCAAGACTGGCTTTCATCTAACTTACCAAGTTGACTGAGCGCTCGCACCGCAAACGGGTAAAACACAAAACGTTGTTGTTGCCACTGTGCTTTGCTATACCACTGCAGCTTCACCGCCGTCGGAATTTGCTCCAGCAAGCTTTGCCATTGCTCGGCGGCTTTTAACGCCTGTAACCACAACTGACCAAGCTGACCGTCTTTTTGTGCATCTGCCATTTTGGGCTGCAGATAAGCAACCGCAGCTTGCGGATTGTTTTGGCGACACAACAAATCGGCGACCACGTACCAACTGTCGCTATCATCAGCATCTAGCGTTGCCGCAATCTGATTGGCCTTCTGCACGGCACCTGCAAAAAATGCGCTGTAGGCCGCCATGCTTTGTTTTACTTTTTCGTATTCAGGTTCAACGATGGCACCATCAAACAACTGGTTGGCGCGGGTGAAATCATGGCGGGCATACGCCAACATGCCTTGTTCAAAAGCTCGGCGCGCACGGCGCGTCTTACGTGAACGCAAGAAGCTAAACGAGATATGACGCAGGTTGAGCAACCGTTTAACGGTCCATAAGCAAAGCCAGAAAACGAAGCCAACTAAAGCCAATAAAATCAACAAATTGACTAATGTAGCTTCAACCGTAACGCCGCCAACCACCAGCATGATATAACCCGGGTTATTGACGATAATCGGCCCTAGCAACATGGCTAAGCCCAGCACCACTATCGACAAAATCATGCCGCGGATCATAATCCGGACTCCGCTTCTAAGGTGCCTTGCTGATACGCATGAAACACTTGTGGGCTTTTCAGCGGCGCCAATAATGGCAAGCTCACTTGCATGGCCGAAAGCGTGACTAATTCATCCGCCATGGCTTGCACCATAGGTTCGGTTGCAGCGAAATAACGTTGTAAACTGTCAGCACTTTGTTGAATCGCTGCCGCATACACTGCTTGGTTATGTTGCATCGCCGCCAGTTCCGCCAGCAACAGTTGCTGCGTCAGCGTATTACGTACGCTCACTTGCTGTTCTGCGGTCAGGCGCAAGCCATCTTCTGGCAAACTAGCGCGCACATGCACTAAATTGCGCCAGAACTTCGACCAAGAGCGGCTTAAGTTTTCTTGCCAATCGGCCGTATCTTCAGAAATTTCCTCGTCCGCTTCTTCGCTGAAAGCTTTTGCCGATTGACGAAGCGGCAGCGTCAAACTTTGCTGACGTAAATTCGACAAGGTCAGATGCAGCTGATTTAAATCTGGAGCATTGAGCTCATCGAGCATCCGCTTATCTTGGCTAATGGCTTCTCGCACTGCCATCAAACTGGCATCATTTAATTGCTTTAAACGCTGCTCAGCTAAATCTAGAACCTGATGCACACCGCTAATATTCTGTTCTAAAAATAGTTTTTGCTCGGACAGCCGCAAGAAATAATCAATTTCCAGCAACTGCCACCCTTTCACGTTGCCAGACTGCTGCGCTAACTGAGTTTGCAGCTTTTGCAGCTCTTGTTCGGTTTTTGCCGAAGCTTCTTGCTGTTTATTCGTCCAATCCGCGACCACATTGACCAGCTGCTGCTGCATATCCTGCTGCAGTTCTTCTTGTTTATTTTGAAAGAATGAAACTTGGCTTTGTTGTTCACTCACCATATGTTGTTGCGTGCTCTGCAATGCCTGCAATTGCGGTTGCAACACGTACAATGACCAACCAGCAGCACCGGCTGCAGCAATCGATAGCAACAACGCAATGCTGCCAATCACTAAACCGCTTTTGCTTGCGCGAGCAGGTGCCGCCACCGTTTTACTGGTCACAGCCTCGGCTGTCAGCGCCGCCACTGGCGTTGTCGCTGCAAGTTGTTCACTCATGGAATTTCCTTCTTAACTGGCTAATGCTCTCAAGCAGCGCCGCATCATTAGCGCTCGCAGCTTGCTGGATTTGACTGGCAGGAATGCCATAACCAAGCGCGGTTTCCAGCATACGAGAACTGATTAAGACCCACTGCCGTTGCCGAAGCCATGGATGACACGACTCAGGTAACGACTGAAACAGCAGGGATAAAATTTCATTACTAGTTACTACGATACATTGAATTTGCTGCTGATGCCACAAATCGGCAAGCCGCTGACCGTCCAGTGGCAACGGCACACGTCGGTAACTCTGCACATAACTGACTTTCGCCTCACGCGCTAACAAGCCAGTTTTGATCAATTCTCGACCAGCATTGCCCCGAACAATGACTATTTTTTTACCAGCCACATCCGCCAATTCTGGCAATGCCAACAAGCCTTCGCTGCGCTGGTCGGTTGGCGCAGTCACGGCCCGATGACAAGCGCGCTCTAACGCTGACGCAGTGGTTAAACCGACAGCAAGCAATGGTTGGGTCAGTGTCGATAAATCCATTTGATTTTCAAGACAAGTGACCGCAGAGACACTGACAAAAATAACCAAATCCGCATCACGCAACTGCTGCTGGTCTTTACTTTTAATGCTGACTTGCTGCGTGGTAATTAACGGCTGGTAGATATAAGGAATTTCTTGTTGGTCGAGCCCTGCCAATAGCGAATCTGCGCGCCCAGCCGGACGCGTGATCAACACCGAAAATGGCGGCATTTGCCCGCTCATGCCTTACGCATCCTGATAGACCGCAGCCAGAATTGCGCCAGCACCTTGCGCTAATAATGCAGAAGCCAGTTGCTGGCCCAGTGCTTCAGCATCAACACTATGACCGCGAACCTCGGCGCGCAGGATCTCGCGACCATCTAACTGGCCGACTAATCCCCGCAACCACAGTTGCTCACCGTCAAGCTCGGCAAAAGCGCCAATTGGTACTTGGCAACCGCCTTGTAAAGCGCGGTTCATAGCGCGCTCGGCTAACACCGCACTGCGAGTTTGGGCATGTTCAAGCGGAGCTAACAAGGCTTGGATGGCGACATCAGCGCTGCGGCATTCAATGCCAACAGCACCTTGGCCATTGGCCGGTAGACTTTGCTCAACACTGATGTAATCCCGAATGCGCTCGACAAAACCTAACCGAATTAAGCCTGCTGCCGCCAGAATAATGGCGTCAAATTCGCCTGCATCTAATTTGGCTAAACGCGTATTAACGTTCCCGCGTAAATCACGAATTTGCAGATCTGGCCGTACTGCCTTGATTTGGCACTGCCGGCGCAAACTAGAAGTGCCAACGATGGCGCCCGCAGGCAGTTCAGCTAAGTTCGCATAACGATGCGAGACAAAAGCATCTCGGGGATCTTCACGTTTACAGATGGTCGATAGCATCAAACCTTCAGGAAACTCCACTGGCACGTCTTTCATGCTGTGTACCGCGATATCGGCGCGGTCTTCCAACATGGCAGTTTCTAACTCTTTAACGAAAAGGCCTTTGCCACCAATTTTCGCCAACGGAGTATCTAGAATTTTATCGCCTTGCGTCGACATCGGCACCAGTTCGACCACAATCCCTGGGTGGAAGTGTTCGAGTTGGGCTTTAACGAATTCCGCCTGCCATAGCGCCAATGCGCTTTTACGAGTGGCGATCCGAACGCGGGAAGGTGTTGCTACTGAGTGTGTCATAAAGAAATCCGCAAAATGCCAGCGCCGGCAAGTACCGGCTCAGAAAGTGACGGTATTATAACCGCTATTGATAAGTAAAGTCGTGTTGATACAGGACATTTTGCGCCTGATCAACAATCTCAACGCGCCAGACGCCACGTTGGTCATCTAATAACCATTTTTCACTGTAGGTCCGCCAAGGTGAATCTTCGACGGTTAATCGCGCTTCATATTGGAACTGATTATTCCAATACCAACGATGGCGTAAGTGTTGCCCAGCAAAACCTTCAATTTCAGTGAATAAATACACCCGTTTGACGCTGGCAAAAGGCACTGGTTCGGCAACAGCAGCGCCAGGCTCTAGGCGTTCCATTTGGGCCGTTAACACAATGCGACGAAAGCCTGTGGGAAGCGCTGGGTTCTTGACCTGACTTATCACAGAAGCTTGCGATGCCGAGGTTTGATTCAATGGTTGAACCGCAGGTTGCTCTGCGACCGTCTCTTGAGGCTTTGACGGTTGTTCGCCCTGCTCGGCAGCAAGTTGCGCTTTCGCATCGTTACTTGTCGGCAGTTCGCTCTCAACACTTTGGCTGTTGGGGTTGCTTGCTGGCGACGACAGCTGCGTTGGCGGTTCGACCGAGGCCGTGACCCTAGGCTGAGCGTCAGCAGTAGTTACAGGTTCATCTTGTGGCGCAGCATAAGCCGCATAATCGATATCATCGTGCGGCCATTGCTGGTAAAGCCAACGGCCACCATAAGCCGCCAGCAAAATCACCAGCACAGCAACCGCTAGCCGCAAGGCCGATAACGGCGCTGGCGGCGGCGGACTTAGCTCTGGTAGATCCGTGAGCGGTTGCTGATGCAACTTCACAGTGACCTTTAGCTTTGCGGTCGACTCTGACACTAATCACAATCCTAACAAAAATGGGAACGAAGTTGGCTAGTCAGGCTTTTTCAGCAGTTGCGTTTGGATAAACCGACTCAAATCATCAACTTCTTGCGCGCATACCGAATGGCCCATTCGATATTCAAACCATTTCACCTGAAATCCCGCATATTTTAAGCTGTTAAATGCGGCCTTACCAGCATCAACTGGCACGACTTCATCAATCAACCCATGCGCGACCAATACTGGAGTCGCCTTATTTACCGAGTTCATTTCAGTTTTCAGCGATTCGGGCACAGCCATGTAAGTTGAAAGCGCCATAACCCCAGCAATTTTATACGGTAACCGCGGCAGCAAGTGCAGCGCAATTACACCACCTTGGCTAAAGCCAGCCAGCACAATCCGTTCGGATGGCACACCAGAGGCAATGACTTTATCCAGCAACTGCTGGACAGCTGCTGCCGATTGACGCACACCGGCTTCGTCCGCACGACTGCCATCAACCGCATTAAAATCTAAGGTTTTAATGTCATACCAAGCACGCATTACCATGCCGCCGTTGATGGTGACCGGCTGTTGCGGCGCGTGCGGAAACAAAAAACGAATGCCGTGCCCTGTCGGTAAACGCAATTCCGGGACAATTGGCGAAAAACCATGGCCTGAGTCGCCTAAACCATGTAACCAAATGACCGCAGCTTGGGTACCGCCAGCTGCAGGGACATCGACAAAAGGTAAATCAGCCATCAACCTTTAATCTCCAAATTGACTGCTACACCGGCCTGTTTAGTCACTGCCGTTGAAATCAACTGCCAAAACTCAGTGCCTGAGCGATTATCAATCCACTGACCATTTTGCCACTCAAAATGGTGACCGTTGAATTTCGTTGCCACCCACAATTGTTGTAGAGGCGGTTGTTTATTAATGATGATTTTGCTCTTATCGGGAAAACTGATACTTAACAAGCCACCGTTGCTTTCAAAATCTAAGTCCAGATCCAAGCGCTCAATGGCTTCCTCAACCGCGAGCAGAACCGCGTCGGTTAACTCGTCATATTCTACGTCATTCATCTGCTTCACCTGTTTGCTTTTGCCGCTAAGGATGCGATTATAGAGCCATCAACAATTAAAGAAATCAAAAAAAATGAAAGCTGTGCGTCGCGCTGTGGGTTCACTAATGGTTCTCAGTTTATTAATGCTGGTTGGTTGCGGCCAAAAAGGTCCATTGACCTTGCCAAAAGAACCTAAAGCGACCCAGCAATCGGCCCCTGTTCAGGCCGAACCTATCACTCCAGCAACAACAGAAACGCAAGGGTAACTCAGGTGGATCATTTTCAGTATCAGGGGCAGCAACTGTTTGCCGAAAAAGTGGCACTTAGCGCCATCGCCGAGCAATTTGGCACGCCAACTTATGTCTATTCACGGGCGACCATTGAGCGCCATTATCAGGCCTTTGAGCAAGCAGCTGGCGATCACCCACATTTGGTTTGCTATGCGGTGAAAGCCAATAGCAACATCGCCTTGTTGAATCTATTGGCGCGTCTTGGCAGTGGTTTTGATATCGTTTCTGAAGGTGAATTACGTCGTGTGTTACAAGCAGGCGGTAATCCAGCAAAAGTGGTGTTTTCTGGCGTTGGCAAAAGCGAAGCTGAAATTGAATTTGCTTTAAACACCGGCATTAAGTGTTTTAACGTTGAATCAATTCCTGAACTTTCAAGAATTCAAGAAGTTGCCGAACGACTTGGTAAAGTTGCGCCAATTTCAATTCGGGTTAACCCTGATATTGATGCCCAAACTCATCCGTACATTTCGACTGGGCTAAAAGCCAACAAGTTTGGTATTGATATCAATGATGCTGTTGCTATGTATCAACAAGCGGCGGCTTCATCACATTTAAAAGTAGTTGGTGTCGACTGTCATATTGGCTCACAACTGACGCAAACTCAGCCGTTCCTCGATGCTTTAGATAAGTTATTGGCGCTCATCGATAAATTAACTACGCTCGGTATCCAACTATCCCATATCGATATTGGCGGTGGCCTTGGTGTGACGTATTTGGATGAAACCCCACCGCATCCACAAGAATACGCGGCTGAAGTAGTGAAACGCTTAAAAGCCTATCCACACTTAACCTTATTGTTTGAACCAGGTCGCGCCATTATGGCAAACGCCGGTGTGTTGCTGACCAAAGTGGAATACTTAAAACCTGGCCAAGAAAAGAATTTTGCCATTGTCGATGCGGCGATGAACGATTTAATTCGACCAGCGCTTTACTCCGCTTGGATGAATATTATTCCGGCACAGTTGAAACCGGCATTGAGCGCGCAAACTTATGATGTTGTCGGCCCTGTTTGTGAAACTGGCGATTTTCTCGGTAAAGACCGACAACTAGCCATTGAGGTCGACGATCTGCTAGTGGTACGCTCGGCTGGTGCTTATGGTTTTACCATGAGTTCAAACTACAACAGTCGTCGCCGCGCTGCCGAAGTGCTGGTAGACGGTGATACTGTGCATCTGGTGCGCCAGCGTGAACAATGGCAGGATTTATGGCAAGGCGAGCAGTTGCTCCCAGCCTGACCATCAACAGAATTAAAGGTTGGCATGTTATTACAGTTTTCTAAAATGCACGGATTGGGCAATGACTTCATGGTGATCGACGCTGTGAGTCAAAACGTGTTCTTAACCAAAGAACAGATCCGCCAATTAGCCGACCGCAACTTTGGGGTTGGCTTTGACCAATTGCTGATGGTCGAACCGCCTTATGATCCCGATTTGGATTTTCACTACCGCATTTTTAATGCCGATGGTTCTGAAGTGGAGCAATGCGGCAATGGCGCTCGTTGTTTTGCTAAGTTCGTCCGCAATAAAGGCTTAACCAACAAATACAAAATCGCGGTCAGCACCAAATCCGGTAAAATTGTGTTGTATGTCGAACCCGACGGCCAAGTCACCGTGAATATGGGTATTCCGCAATTTGAACCTGCTCGAGTACCGTTCAAAGCGCAAAAACAAGAAGTGAATTACATTCTGCATGGCGATAACGCCACTACTTTGTGTGGTGTCGTGTCGATGGGCAATCCGCATGCAGTGATCACTGTCGATGATGTCGATACTGCGCCAGTCCTCAATTGGGGGCCGATTTTTGAAAATCATGAGCGCTTCCCTGAGCGCGCCAACATCGGCTTTATGCAAGTGTTAAGTCCAACCCATATTAAATTACGAGTGTGGGAACGCGGCGCAGGTGAAACTTTAGCTTGCGGCACTGGCGCTTGCGCAGCTGCAGTGGTCGGCCAATTGCAGAAAAGCTTGCAGCAACAAGTTAGGGTGGATTTACCCGGCGGCAGTTTGCAAATCCGTTGGAATGGCCCAGGGCAACCGGTCAAAATGACTGGACCTGCAGAGCACGTCTACGATGGACAATTGATGTTATGACCGACGTTTTTGAGCCTGATCGCATTTATCTCGAAGACCAGATGGTTTATCAATACCTACTGGAACACCCAGCATTTTTCCAACAGCATCCTGAACTGCTGTCGCGCTTGCGCTTACCGCATGCGCAACGGGGCGCGGTTTCTCTGGTTGAACGGCAAATGGAAATGCAAAGGGAGCGAGTGCGCGGTTTGGAAGAAGACATTACTCGGTTGATGTCGATTGCTAGGCAAAATGAGCATATCTTTTTTGCCCTCAATCAACTGCACTTAGATATCGCCAGCGCCCAGCAAAAAACTGACATTCGCTTGGCTTTGAGTGCATTTGCCAACAAGATGCCACAAGTGCATGCCTGCACCTTACTTGAATTCAGCAATGAATCCATGGGTGAACATTTTAGTGGCTTACAGCTGATGCTGGAAAATCGGATGCAAGGTCGACAAGTGTATTTTGGCCGATTGAACAAAGAAGAAATGGCCACCTTGTTTCCCAGCAGCATCCACTCGGTTGCGCTGTTACTCATTAGCGAAGTCGAAAAACCACTAGCGCTTTTGGCATTTGGTTCGGAACTTGATGATCACTTCCAGCCGAGCATGGACACCATATTTATCGACCATATTGCCAAACTGTTGGCAGTGGTTTTAACCCGTTATGACCAGCCCAGCGCCTGAACAATTCCAGCCTTGGCTGGAGCAATTTCTGCAATATCTCCGCTATGAGCGGGCTTACAGTGCGAAAACCCTTGAAACTTATCAGCTGCAACTCTGTGCAGTGATCAATCAGCTACCCGCAGATTGTGCTGGCTGGGGCGCGATAACTGCCACGCAACTGCAACAACATATTCTGTCTTGCCGAGCTAGCTTGAAACCACGCAGTCTCGCCCTGCGGGTTGCCGCGTTGCGCAGCTTGTATCGCTATTTGTTGCAACAGCAGTTAGTTGATGACAACCCTGCGGCCTTGATTAAGGTGCCGAAAATCAATAAGTTGCTGCCTAAAAATCTCGACGTTGATGAAATGTCGCGTTTGCTGGATTTGGATTCAGCGGAGGATGATTTAGCCACCCGCGACCAAGCCATCATGGAGCTATTTTATTCATCGGGACTGCGACTTGAAGAGTTGGTGAACGCTAATCTCGCTGATATCGACTGGAGTGAGCGACTCATTCGCGTGCGTGGTAAAGGCAATAAAGAACGCATTTTGCCTGTGGGGAAACTGGCGGCCCAAGCGATACAGCGATGGCTCGCGGTGCGACCGGCGTATGTCGCTGCAGATGCCAATGCGTTATTTCTCAGCCGCCAAAAAACTCGGATTTCTGCGCGACATGTCCGCCAACGCGTCGCCTTGTGGGGG
>JACCDI011562970.1_pt1 | contig 10725 bp, 9 predicted proteins | sample 7442791 | NCBI WGS metagenome assembly JACCDI01 (sample SAMN15323434, study PRJNA562643) | freshwater metagenome | isolation source: river surface water | place: USA:Blue River Watershed | collected 2017-08-15
CTTGCAGGATTGTGCAGTAAATTCAGGCGCAGTAATTAAGGAATCAATTTGCACTGGCTCTGAAATCGGCGCTCATGCAAATGTTGGCCCATACACTTATTTGCGAGCCGGAACCGTGCTAGCTAACGAATCTAAAGCTGGTGCATTCGTAGAGATAAAGAATTCCCAGATCGGAATTGGCTCTAAAGTCCCGCATCTTTCCTACATTGGAGATGCAAATATCGGCGAAGGAACAAATATCGGCGCTGCGACAATTGTGGTCAATTACGACGGGGTCACTAAACATAGGACTGAGATCGGTGATCATGTAAGAATCGGAAGCGACACCATGTTGATTGCCCCAGTTAGCGTTGGAGATGGCGCTTATACCGCTGCCGGCTCAGTGATCACCGAAGATGTTCCATCAGGCGCGATAGGAGTTGCCCGCTCAAAGCAGAGAAATGTTCTAGGGTGGGTTCTGCGTAAACGTCCAGGTACCAAATCCGCTAAAGCCGCTGAAAAGGCAGAAAAAGGAGAGTAACGATGAGCGAGCTTCGCCTTTCGTCCGAAAAACGATTGCGAATCTTCACCGGGCGAGCTTTTCCAGAGCTTGCCGAATCTGTTGCCTCCGAATTAGGAATCACTCTTACTCCAACTTCAGCATATGACTTTGCAAATGGCGAGATCTTTGTTCGATTTGAAGAATCTGTACGCGGTAGCGATGCTTTCGTAATTCAATCTCACGCAGCTCCTGTCAATAAGCAGATCATGGAACAGTTGATCATGATTGATGCACTAAAGCGTGCATCAGCTAAACGAATTACAGTTGTAGCACCTTTCTATGGTTATGCACGCCAAGATAAAAAACATCGTGGCCGCGAACCGATTTCTGCTCGACTTATGGCGGATCTATTTAAAGCAGCCGGTGCAGACCGTTTGATGGTTGTGGATCTTCATACTTCGCAGATACAAGGTTTCTTTGATGGACCCGTAGATCATCTATTTGCATTACCACTGCTAGCAAACCATGTAGGTAGCAAGGTGGATCGCTCACAGCTTACGATTGTTTCACCTGATTCTGGCCGGGTACGCGTTGCAGAACGTTGGTCAGATCTTCTTGGTGGTTGCCCTATTGCATTCATTCATAAGACCCGTAACCCATTGGTTCCAAACGAATCAACTACCGGTCGTGTGGTTGGCGATGTACAAGGTCGTACATGCGTTGTAATTGATGACATGATCGATACTGCCGGCACTATCTGTAAAGCGGTAGATGCGCTCTTTGAAGCAGGTGCAAAAGATGTAATAATCGCAGCGACTCATGCGGTATTTAGCGGTGCCGCGATTGACCGATTGAAGAGTTCAAGGGCCTCAGAGGTAGTAGTTACAAATACTTTGCCGATTCCCGTAGAGAATCATTTTGATGGCTTAACCGTGCTCTCCATTGCACCACTTATCGCAAGGGCGATACGTGAGGTTTTTGAAGATGGATCGGTTACCAGCCTTTTTGACGGTCACTCCTGATTCAGATAGCCTTTGGCCATTCCGGCGAGGGTTTAAGACCGTAATCGACGAAAGTTTGATTAGAAACTCTCTGCCGCTACACGAAGGCGAGAGGTTAGAAAATGGCAGAAGTAACGATCAACGGCGTAACCCGTACCGAATTTGGTAAGGGTGCATCAAGACGCGCACGCCGAGATGGATTGGTTCCCGCAGTAATTTATGGTCATGGTGAAAAGCCACGTCATATCTCGCTTCCAGTTCGCGAATTAGGCAACGCACTTAAAACCTCAAACGTACTCCTAGATATCGTAATTGATGGCAAGAATGAATTGACTCTGCCTAAGGCTGTTGTGCGTGATCCGCTAAAGAGCACCCTCGAGCACATTGATCTTCTGCTAGTTCGTCGTGGTGAGAAAGTTGTGGTTTCGGTTCCAGTACATACTTACGGTAAGTACGATGCGGACGGAATTCTTGAGCATGTTCATACTTCAATTGAAATTGAAATTGAAGCTACAAATATCCCAGCTGAGTTAAAGCTAAGTCTCGAAGAGATGAAGGCCGGCGAATCAAAGCATGCCGATGAAGTAGAACTTCCTGAAGGTGCAAGATTGGTTAGCGATCCAAAGATGGTTGTAGCTCACCTTTCAATCCGTTCTGCACAAGTTGAAGAGCCAGTGGCTGCTGCGGCACCTGCTGAAGGTGCGGCACCTGCCGAAGGCGCTGCGGCACCTGAAGCTCCTAAAGCTTAAGTCGGAATTTAAACCATGGTTTGGCTAGTCGTTGGATTAGGCAACCCTGGGGCTGAATATCAAAACACACGCCACAACATCGGCCATATGGTCGTAGATGAATTAGCAAGTGAACACTCTTTAACTTGGAGTTCGCATAAAGCGCGCGCGGATGTTGCTGCCTTCAAATTAGGGATTGGGTTAAATGCCCCTGGATTAGTTCTAGCAAAGTCTCATAGTTACATGAACGAATCTGGCGGCCCAATCAAAGCTCTTTGTAATTTTTATAAGATCGAACTGGAAAATGTCATTGTCATCCATGACGAACTCGATATTCCATTTGGCGCGATTCGAATCAAAAAAGGTGGCGGCGACAACGGCCACAATGGTCTAAAAAGCACCAGCAGTGCATTGGGCGCTGAATATTTCAGAATTCGAATGGGTATCGGCAGGCCAGTAGGGCAGCAAGATCCTGCTGATTTCGTTTTAAAGAACTTCTCAAGTACCGAAAAGAATGAGTTACCGGACTTCATCGCAAAAGGTGGAGAGGCAGTTGAATACTTGATAAAGAATGGATTACCAGCAGCCCAAAGCGCTTACAACCAATAATCAACCGGTATTACGAAGTCCCAGAGCGACACCATTTATCGTCAGTAGTAACGCTCGACGAAGCAATGGATCAGCGCTCTCACCAGATTCGCGCACTCGTTGCAATAGGTTTACTTGAAGTAGGTGCAATGGCGCTAAATATTGATCACGGATCTGCAGAGTTCGTGCCAAGAGGGGCTGATCTCCAAGCAGATCATCGTTTCCACGTAAAGTGTTGATCTCCTTGCTGGTTAATTCAAACTCAGCTTTTATCTCATTGAAGAAATGTCGTAATTCTGTTGGAACTAGCGCAGTTACATATCGTTCTGCCATCTTCAAATCAGTCTTAGCCATGGTCATCTCCACATTTGAGATGAAGGTTTTAAAGAAGTGCCATTGATCTAGCATCTGTTTAATTACATCCGCATGCCCTGCTTCGCGTGCAGCTTTTAGTCCGGTACCAACGCCATACCAGCCAGGAACTATCTGCCTACTTTGAGTCCAGCCAAAGACCCACGGGATTGCGCGAAGTGAATCTAAACCAGCGCTTGCGCTCTGACGTCTAGATGGCCTTGAACCTAAGAACATATCGCCGAGTTGTTCAACTGGTGTTGAAGCATAGAAATATGCAGGCAGATCCTCTTGATCAATCAAGGCTCGATAACTTTGAAATGCGCTCTCCGATATCAAATCCATGCAACTATTCCACTTGGTTAAAAACTCTTCTGGTTGCCTTGGCCCACGATTTAATACCGTTGCTTCTAGCGCTGCAGCTAGTGTTAATTCAACATTCTCTTTTGCTAATACTGGAATTGAATATTTATCACTAATTACTTCGCCCTGTTCGGTCATTTTGATTTGTCCATCCAATGAACCCCATGGAAGTGCAATTAACGCGTCATAAGTTGGACCACCGCCACGTCCCACTGATCCACCACGACCGTGGAAGAGTCGCAATTTCACTCCGTATCTAATAGCTACATCTCTAAGCCTGCGCTGTGCTTGATGAATCTCCCATTGGCTAGTGGCAATACCGGCATCTTTATTTGAGTCAGAGTACCCAAGCATTACTTCTTGAATATCTCCACGAAGTTTTACTATTTTTCTATAAGTTGGATTTGAAAGTAATTGTTCTAAGATCTTATCGGCTGCTCGTAATTCGGCGACAGTTTCTAGCAACGGAGCAAATCCAATTTTTGCGCTCTGCTGGTCAAGTTTTATTAAGCCAGCTTCTTTAGCCAATACTGCCGCAGCGATTAGATCTTCAGGATGCTTAGTCATCGAGATTATGTAAGTTTCAATAACTTCTGGCCCAAATTGCTCGATTAAATCGGCGATTGCAGTAAAGGTATCTAAAGTCTTAGCGCTAGCAGAGTCTAAGTTTTTAGGGCCGCGGTTTCTCGGATTTTCTAATTCTTTTACAAGCAGTTCAAAACGAGCATTTGAGTCTAGGTTGGAATAATTCTCTGCGATACCAAAATTTGCTAATGCTGCATGATGAGCAAGTGAATGCTCCCGAACATCCATGGTCGCGTGAATCAATCCAAAAGTTGAAACCGTGCGGATCACCCGCTCTAATTGCCCTTTTGCAATTAGCTCTCCATGATTATCAAGCAACGAATTCCGCATCACTTGAAGGTCATCAATGAGTTCTTGGGTATTTGCATAATCCCGTCCAGGAACATGAGCAGCGCCAGCAGCGTGGCGCTTTCTGGTCAATTCAAGGCGATGGACAATAGCTGTAGTTTTTAAACGATATGGTTCGCGAGCATTTAATCGACGATAACGTGCTTCAAATTCGGGGATATTTGCGAGATCTCTCTCCACCGAGTCCTCGAGCTCTTTAGATACCTTGATGATTCTGGTTGATACCGAAAGAGATTGGCGTAGTTCAGTCATTGCCTCAGAAATCACGCGAATTGCATGCCCGACTTGAACCACGATTGTTTCTCGAGTGGTATCTGGAGTCACATTTGGATTGCCGTCGCGATCCCCACCAATCCAAGTTCCGAATGAGAGTGGTTTCTCAGTTGGCTCTATCTCTACCCCCAGTCTTGCAACTTCTAAAGCAAAGTCCTCCAAAACTTCAGGGACTGTAAATCTAAAGAGATCATCGAGGTAATAAAGGGCGTTTACTGCTTCATCAATCACCAATGGACGCTCAACTCTTAACTCATCAGTCTGCCAGAGCAGGTCGATTGCCTCTGAAAGTCGGGCGTCTCGAATCTTGCTACTTGGGGTTTCAAGTAGATTAGAAATTTGGGCTAGTTTGCTCAAAACTGATCTTCGTGATGCTTCTGTCGGGTGCGCTGTAAACACTGGACGCACTGAGAAATCAGCTAGCCAACTCTTAAGATTTTCTAGTTTTAAATCCTGTCCTTGGACTTTGTTCTCTTCTTTGACAGCAATTATTTTGTCAACGGCTTGTGCTATCCACGAACCACTTGCTTCACGCTCTTTGGCCAGGACTCTGGATCTATGAACTTGTTCGGCGACGTTTGCCAAGTGAAAATAGGTACTAAACGCACGAACCAATTGCACGGCCTCTTCAACTGAAACACCTTCTAGCTCGGATTCACCTTTACCACTTCTAACAGCGGCGCGAACTTTCTCAACTAAATCAAATAGCGATTGCCCTTCTTGGCGGATCAATGAATGGCCAAGTAGTTCACCAAGTGCTCGAACGTCTCCGCGAAGAGATGCATCATCTTGCATCTGTAATTGTCGAAGCTGACTCTCAGCGCTCATTGGCAAATCATCGCAGGTACTCAATAGGATAGGCATATCAATTTGAGCCCCACCCTTTTTAGGAATGGGGCTAATGGGCATTTATCCCATTATTTGAGCAGACTTAAGTGAAAGACCAGAGAAATTTCAGAGTTAGGAAGTGAGGCGTGATGCGCGGTTTATTGCCTCTGATTACTTCAGATATCTCTTCAAAGCTAGAGAATTCCTTAACTTCCGATGTCGATCTGATCGCCCCACCTTCGTCATATGCATATTTGATTGCTGCTGCGGCAGAGAGTAAGCCTTTACTGGTTTTAACTGCTTCATCGAATGCAGCAACAGATTTGTTTAAAGAGCTCAAAGAGTTACATCAAGAAACTTTAGAGTTTCCAGCTTGGGAGACTCTGCCTCACGAAAGACTTAGTCCAAGTAGCGATACCGTCGCAAAGAGAATCTCAACTTTAAATTCTTTAAAAAATCACAAATCATCAGATTTCGGTAATTTAATTGTGGTTGCACCCATTCGAGCTGCCATTCAGAAGATTAATAGCCAAATCACCAAAGTTGAGCCGATCAAAATTGAGCTGGCCACAGAAGTTGATCTGTTCTCTTTGCAGAGACGTTTGGTGGACTTTTCTTATCAACGAACTGACTTGGTGGAAAAACGTGGACAATTTGCAGTACGTGGAGGAATCTTGGACCTGTTTCCCCCCGACCAAGATCACCCAATAAGGATAGATTTTTTTGGGGATGAGATTGAAGATTTAACTTACTTCTCTATTTCAGATCAACGTACTATAGAAAAAATTTCTAAAACTATAGACATTTTGCCATGCAGAGAGCTACTCATCGATGAGCAAGTAATACAAAGAGCTAAAGAGCTCTCAGAACATTTCGAGAATGAGTTGCTTCAAAAGATTTCTGAAGGTTTGCATCCTGAAGGAATGGAATCGGTGATTTCCCTTTTAGTTGATGATCTTAAGCTGTTAAGCGACTTAATGCCTGATAATTATCATGTTGTATTCATTGAAAAAGAGCGGTTAATTGCGCGAACTGCGGACTTGATTGCTACTAATAATGAGTTCAAAGAGGCGGCTTGGTCAAATGCGGCAGTGGGCGGTAGAGCTCCGATTGAGATTGATTCCACATTTGTTGATTGGGAAGTTCTAGAACAATCGCTTGAAAACTCAATAGATTTGCGCCAATTTGGATTTGAAACTGATCAATTTCTAGAGATAGATCCTATTGAACCTTATAGGGGAAATAGCGATCGATTGATTGCAGACTTTGAAGAGGCTCTTAAGAAAAGTAAGAAAATCATCTTCTCAACTGCTAGCCGAGGAATGCTAGATCGATACGCGAGCGTTTTTAGAAGTTCCAATCTGCCAGTACAGATTCAGTCTCCATTAAATGCTGCACCTACAAGCGGAGCCATAAATTTAACTGTAGCTAAGTATCGAAATGGATTTACCTTTGGAAATACGCTTTTCATAACTGAGCGAGATTTGACGGGGAGCCAAAGTGGTAATGATGAAAGATTGCCATCTAAGCGTAAAAAGGCAATTGACCCACTGCAACTTAGAAATGGTGACTTTGTGGTCCACGAGCAGCATGGAATCGGAAGATTTATTGAAATGTCGCAGCGAACCGTAGGTGGTATCACTAGAGAGTATTTGGTCATCGAATATGCAGCAGCGAAGCGTGGACAACCAGGTGATCGGATCTTTGTACCAACCGATGCCTTAGATGTAATCAGTAAATATATTGGTGGAGAGTCTCCCACTGTTCATCGAATTGGAAGTGGTGAATGGTTAAAAGCAAAGAGTCGAGCCCGTAGGGCGGTAAAAGAGATTGCTGCAGAGTTAATCAGACTTTATGCAGCTCGAACCAGCGCACCAGGTTTCTCTTTCTCACCGGATACTCCTTGGCAGCGAGAGTTAGAGGATAGTTTTGCATATGTCGAGACTGCGGATCAATTAGCCTCAATCAATGATGTAAAACGCGACATGGAGCGCGCATTTCCCATGGACCGCTTGATTTGTGGAGACGTGGGCTATGGAAAGACTGAGATCGCAGTACGAGCAGCATTTAAAGCAGTACAAGATGGAAAACAGGTTGCGCTTTTGGTGCCCACAACCTTATTGGTTCAACAGCATTTAAAAACTTTCTCAGATCGATATGCAAGTTTTCCAATAAAAGTGGCAGCGCTCTCCAGATTTAACTCTCCAAAGGAGAGCCGCGAGACAATTGAAGCGCTCTCAAAAGGTTTGATTGACGTGGTGATTGGCACCCATCGATTGCTTTCAAAGGATGTGGAATTTAAGGACTTAGGGCTAGTTGTAGTTGATGAGGAACAACGGTTTGGAGTCGAACAGAAGGAGCAATTGAAGCGTCTGCGCACCACTGTAGATGTCTTAGCGATGTCTGCAACGCCTATTCCTAGAACTCTTGAGATGGCGATCACCGGTATCCGTGAGATGTCTACTATCACTACACCACCCGAAGAACGACATCCGATACTTACTTATGTGGGCCCACAGGACGATAAACAGATCACCGCAGCTATCCACAGAGAGCTGTTAAGAGACGGACAAGTCTTTTATATTCATAATCGAGTTGAATCTATAGATAGAACTGCAGTAAAACTAAAGGAACTGATTCCTGAAGCAAGAATTAGAACTGCACATGGACAGATGAGCGAAAGTTCTTTAGAAGATGTCATTCTGGCTTTTTGGAATCGCGAATTTGATGTTCTAGTTTGTACCACCATTGTTGAAAGTGGATTAGACATACCAAATGCCAATACTCTGATTGTAGAGCGAGCAGATAACTTTGGTCTCTCACAACTTCATCAAATCCGAGGCAGAGTTGGCCGAGGCCGCGATCGCGCTTATGCATATTTCTTGTATCCAAAAGATAAACCATTAACGGAAGTGGCCATTGACCGACTTAACACCATTGCCACTAATACTGAACTTGGTGCAGGGATGCAGGTAGCGCTCAAGGATCTTGAGATACGCGGAGCCGGTAATTTGTTAGGCGGAGAACAATCTGGACATATTGCGGAAGTAGGTTTTGATCTATATATGCGAATGGTCGGGGAAGCGGTAAATGATTTTAAGAAAGGTATTTTAGAAGAGTCAGAGATTACGCATGATTGCAAGATAGAAATTCCAGCGGATGCACATTTACCTGAGTCATATATAGATTCCGAGAGATTACGCTTGGATATTTATCGAAGGTTAGCTGAGATCACCAACCCAATTGAAGTTGAAAAAGTGCGGGAAGAATTACTTGATCGCTTTGGTGAGCCACCACCGCCAGTAGAGCTATTGCTTCAAGTGGCAGCTTTGAGAGCAAAAGCGCGAAACTTAGGCATAAAAGAGGTTATTGCACATGGGAAAAATTTAAAAATCTCCCCAATCAAACTTCCTGAATCTAAAGTTCTTCGCATGCAGAGGCTATATCCAGGTTCAATCTACAAAGGAGCAACAAATGTGGCGCTCATCGCTCTTCCTACTGAGAAGTGGAGTCCATTGGGAGAATCCAATAAATTAAGAGATAATTCGATCATTAGTTGGGCAACTTCAGTACTTACAGAGCTACTGGGTAGCTGAGAATCAAATAGCTGGTCGCGACAGAGAGTAAAGAAAGTGCAGAGAGTAAATAAATGAAGAGAATCATCAGTACTTTTGTGGCAATTAGTAGTCTCTTTTTGCTGACCGCATGTAATGCAGGGGTAGCTGCTCAAATAGGTGATACCAAAATTTCACAAGGAACAGTGCAGAGCAAAGTCGCAGAAATTTTGGCCCAACGACGCAACTACGACACATCGCAAATGCAACTAAGTTTTGGTGAAGAACTCAATCGTGGAGAGCTTAGGTTTTTAGTAATTGCCACGATTTTTGGCAAACTAGCAGAAGAGAGCGGTATAAAGATTACCAAGGCCATGAAAGATGCTCGCAAAGCGGAGATACTTAACCAATTTGGTGGTAATGAACAACTGAATCAAGCGTTCGTAAGTGCACAGCTAGCTCCAAGCGACTTTGATCTCTTTGTTGAAAGTAGTTTGATCTCAGAAGAACTTACAGAGCAAGCACGTGCAGCAGGTGTATCTGAGAATGATTTAGGAACCACTATCCAGAGTTTAGTTAAGAATCTAGTCTCTCAAGTCGGAATCAAAATCAATCCGCAATACGGGACTTGGGATTCTGAGTTGGCAGATCTAGCAGAATTTGATGCAGCCGGAACTGCGGTAAAGTCTTTGACTTTATAATTTCTTTAGAGATCATCAACAAGAAGAAAATTAAATGGCATCGGAATTACTTCGTCTTCTTGAAGTAATGGATCGTTTGCGCTCTCCAGGGGGTTGTCCTTGGGATGCGCAGCAAAGCCATCAATCCTTAATTAAGTACCTATTAGAAGAGTCCTATGAATTTGTGGATTCTGTAGATAACGAAGATCGTCAAGCGATGCGAGAGGAACTTGGCGACATACTTTTACAAGTTTACTTTCACTCAAGGATCGCCCAAGAGCATCCAGTTGATCCCTTTACGATAGAAGATGTCGCCAGAGGCATCGCAGATAAATTGATTCGCCGCCACCCACATGTGTTTGGTGAGGCCCAGTTGAATACAAGTGACGAAGTACTAGCCAATTGGGAACGATTGAAAGCTGAGGAGAAAGGTAGGAATTCCGCGACAGATGGAGTTGCTACTTCACAACCTGCACTTTCACTTCTTACAAAATTAATCTATCGCGCCGAGAAAAATGGCATAGAATTAGAACTACCAAAATCACATTTGAACAATGAAGTTCCAGCCGATATCGCAATCGGTGACACTTTGGTGGCAGCAGTAGTGGCTGCAATAAAAGCAGGAATCGAACCAGAAGATTTGCTTCGCTCTCGTGCACGCGAGATTTCAGAGCAGATCAAGCGGATTGAATCCAATTAAATTATTAGTACAACAGTAAAATTAGCTTTGAACAACAGAGTTAAAAGTGAAGAGTAAAGGTAGAGGTCTTAAGTGGCGATTATTGATGCAATAGGTGCTCGTGAAATTCTTGATTCTCGCGGAAACCCGACAGTTGAGGTAGAGGTAGTGCTTGAAGACGGTACCGCTGCACGAGCTGCAGTTCCCTCGGGTGCATCCGTTTAAAATTGCAGGTAAAACAGGTACAGCCGAAATACAAGGGGACA
>JACCDI011568283.1_pt1 | contig 10725 bp, 10 predicted proteins | sample 7442791 | NCBI WGS metagenome assembly JACCDI01 (sample SAMN15323434, study PRJNA562643) | freshwater metagenome | isolation source: river surface water | place: USA:Blue River Watershed | collected 2017-08-15
CTGTGTCTCCAGACTCTCGCCTTCATTCGCCTGCTGAAGGGTGCTCACCCTGACATAACCATAAATCGCCATAAAAACCTCCTAAGTTCATGATTTATATGATAATTTTACCTTTAACCTGAATTAAGGTAAAGAAAATCAAGGACTTAAGTTGTTTTTTGGAAGGTTCGCTTTTAGGCGGTTTTTACGCCCGTTCGACTCGCTGTAGCGAGGTTTACTAAGCTTTCCTAATGAAAACTAACCCCCAATGAGTGCTCAGCATGTAAGCGAAGCAATTTAAACTGATAAAAATCATAAAAGGTATAAAAGTGGCTACTACAACCAATCTTTCGTCATTCATTTGGTCTGTTGCTGATCTTCTAAGAGGTAGCTACAGACAATCAGACTATGGAAAAGTAATTCTTCCGTTTACCGTGCTTAGACGTCTTGACTGTATTCTCGAATCAACTAAAGACAAAGTGCTTGAAGAATTTAAAAAAAGAACAGCGGAAGGGGTTGATCCAGCACCCTTCCTAACCCGTATTGCTAAACAAAGTTTTTATAACTCTTCACCATTGGATCTTAATAAATCTCTTGCTCAACCTACTCAATTAAAAGCAAATCTATTAAGTTATATCAACGGGTTTTCGAGTAATGTTGGGGACATATTTGAAAAGTATGAATTCGATGATCAAATCGATAAATTAGCCAATGCTGATCTTTTATTTCTAGTAACCAAAAAATTCTCGGAAATTGATCTTCACCCCAATCAAGTTAGCAACGCTGATATGGGTCTCATATTCGAGGAATTAATTCGAAAGTTTGCTGAACTCTCTAATGAAACTGCTGGTGAGCACTTTACTCCTCGTGAAGTAATTCGATTAATGGTTGACTTACTTTTTTATGGTGATAGCGAGGCTTTATCCAAACCAGGAGTAATTCGAACTCTATACGATCCCACTGCTGGTACGGGCGGAATGCTTTCAATAGCCGAAGAATACCTAACTGGAACCAATGGTCTAAACCCTGACGCTACTCTTATTGTGAGTGGTCAAGAATTAAATCCCGAGTCATACGCCATTTGTAAAGGGGACATGCTAATCAAAGGTCAGGATGTCAGCAACATTAAATTTGGCGATACATTAAAAAATGACGGTCATGCGGGTGCTAAGTTTGACTATGGGCTTTCAAATCCACCGTTCGGGGTTGAATGGAAGAAGGCTGAGAAAGAAGTTAAAGAGGAGCATGAAAAACTGGGATTTGCTGGTCGATTTGGTCCAGGGCTCCCACGAATATCCGACGGAAGTCTTTTATTTTTACTTCACCTTATTAGCAAAATGCGAGAGCCTGAAAAAGGTGGTGGGCGAATAGCAATAGTCTTAAATGGCTCACCAATGTTTACAGGTGGAGCGGGTACAGGTGAAAGTGAAATTCGTAGATGGATTATTGAGCAAGACCTGCTTGAAGCAATCATTTGTTTACCTTCTGACATGTTTTACAACACGGGAATATCAACTTATATCTGGTTGCTATCTAACCATAAGATCAAAAATCGCAGGGGTAAAGTTCAACTTATAAATGCTAGTAGCTTCCACCAAAAAATGCGAAAGAGTCTAGGCTCAAAACGCAAAGAAATGGGAGCTGAAGATATCGATAGAATTATTAAGCTTTATGGCTCTTTCGAGGAAAACAAATTTTCAAAAATATTTGATTCAAATGAATTTGGTTATACAGCCATTACTGTAGAGCGCCCATTGCTTGATGAGACAGGCGGAGTAATAATTTCAGCCAAAGGAAAATCCAAAGGGAAGCCTCAACCAAACCCAGAGCTTAGGGATACAGAAAGCGTTCCACTAAAAGAGGATGTTCAATCCTTCTTCGAGCGAGAAGTCAAGCCTTACGCCCCTGACGCATGGATTGACGAATCCAAATCAAAAGTTGGGTATGAAATTTTATTTACTCGTTATTTTTATGAATTTACCTTACCTCGCTCATTAGCTGAAATCGACGCTGAGCTTCAGCAAGTAACGGATCAAATGCTTGAAATGGTTAAGGGGCTAAGGAAATAATGAACAATTGGTTTGGAAAAACTAAATCTCGCTTTTCTATAGTCCCGTTACTTGAAGTGGCGAGACTGGGGACTGGTCACACGCCATCTCGGGAAAAAGAGGAGTATTGGGTCAACTGCGATATACCTTGGGTAACAGTAGAAGACATTAGAAAACATGGTCTGTTCAATTTTAAGCCTCTAGAGGAAACCACTCAACACATTAGCAAGCTGGGTCTGGATAACAGCGCCGCAGTTTTACACCCTGCGGGTACAGTAATGCTTTCAAGAACAGCCTCAATTGGATTGAGCTGTATCACAGGTAAAGATATGGCTACTACCCAAGCATTCGTGACCTGGACAGCTAATCAACAAAAGCTTGAACCACGCTATCTACACGCAGCCCTTAAGGTGCTCACGGAGCAATACGAATTTCTTGCTTATGGAGCAACACACTTAACAATTTACTTCCCAGACATAAAGACTCTAAAGATTCCACTTCCTTCACTAAGAGAACAAATTTTAATAGCAGATTTTCTTGAAGAAGAAACTTCAAAAATTAATGATTTAATTCAGCAACAAGAGAAGTTAATCGAATTACTAAATGAAAATCGCAAATCTATAATTACAAATGCTGTCTCTGGTCGCTTGGATAAAAATATCAAAATGAGGGATACGGGAATTTTATGGTTACCTGAAATTCCAGAGCACTGGGAAATAAAAAAAATTAAACAAATATCCTATTTAAAGGGTCGAGTTGGATGGAAGGGGCTGTCTTCAGATGAATATCTAGAAACTGGGTACGCCCATCTTGTTACGGGAACTGACTTTAAGCAAAAGTTTATAGATTGGAAAAACTGTCATTGTATTGATAAAGAGAGGTATGAGGATGATCCCTTTATACAATTACAAGAGGATGACTTATTAATAACTAAAGATGGAACTATTGGAAAATTAGCGATTGTAAAAAATTTAAGTGGTCCAGCTTGTTTAAATAGCGGAATTTTCTTGTTACGCCCAAGAAATTCTTACACAACAGATTTTATGTATTGGGTGCTTAGCTCAGATATATTTAAATTATTTTGTGATTTATCCAGTATGGGATCAACAATTCAACACTTGTATCAAAATGTTTTTGAAAAATTCACAATGGGATTACCTTCGATTGAAGAGCAAAAACATATAGTTCAATATATTGAAGACAAAACTTTAACAATTGACAACTTAATATCAAAAGCTGAGGAGTCAATTCGGTTACTTAAAGAGCGACTTGTAAGTCTTATTTCTTCTGCTGTTGTAGGCGAAGCCACAGTTTATAAAGAAAACCAATGATTCATAACGAATATGAATTCGAGAATGACGTATGCGATTTTTTAAAGTCGCAAGGCTGGCTTTATTCCAAAAGTGATGAAGGCTACGATGTAGAACGTGCGCTATTTCCTGAGGACTTGCTAGGCTTTATTCAAGATACCCAACCAAAGTCATGGGAGCGGTTAAAGAGCTTCCACAATGGCGCTTCACAGAACACGTTACTCGACCGACTAGTCAAAGTTCAAGACACAGAAGGAACGCTTCACGCTTTAAGAAAAGGCTTCAAAGCCACAGGCGCAGGTTCAAATGGTTTCGACTTAATTCAGTTTGCGCCCTCTCATGGTTTTAATGAAGATGTCAAAAAACGATACGCAAAGAACCGTTTGCGTGTCATGCGTCAAGTTCACTATTCAACTAGCAACCGCAATTCAATTGACTTAGTACTTTTTGTAAATGGGATTCCTGTAGCGACAATAGAACTTAAGACTGACTTTACGCAAGGTATCGACGACGCTAAGAATCAATACAAAACTGATCGCAATTCTCGCGATCCTGTTACGAAAAAAGAGGAGCCCCTGCTGAAATTTAAACGTGGGGCTCTAGTCCACTTTGCGGTTTCAACCTCCGAAGTCTGGATGACGACTAAGTTAAACGGGATGAGTACTTTTTTTCTCCCATTTAATAAAGGATTCAATGGAGGAAAGGGTAACCCACCCAACCCAAATGGCTACCAGACAGCTTATCTTTGGGAAGAGATTTTTCAAAAAGACCGTTGGTTAAAAATTCTGGAAAGCTTTATTCAGCTTGAAGTTAAGACTTCGACCGATAAAACTGGTGTCAAAAAAACTAATGAGACTTTGATTTTTCCAAGGTATCACCAGTTAGACGCAGTAACAAAATTGATCAATTCTGTGAAGACTGAGGGTGCTGGAAAGAATTACTTATTTCAACATTCAGCTGGCTCAGGGAAGTCTAATACGATTGGATGGAGTGCTCACCAACTTTCAACCCTACATGATGCTAGCGATAAAAAGGTCTTTGATACAGTTATTGTGATTACTGACCGCACGGTTCTCGATGAGCAACTAAAAGATACGATTAGTCAATTTTCATCCACTGCGGGTGTTGTGATTTCTATTGATTCAGATAAGGGATCCAAAGCAGGACAGTTGGTTGACGCTTTAACAAACGGAGCAATGATCGTAATTGTTACGTTACAGACATTCCCGTTTATCCTAAAAGAAATCCGAGAAACCACGACTCTTAAAAACAGAAACTTTGCTGTTATTGCGGATGAAGCTCACTCCTCACAAACAGGGTCATCTGCTAGTCAACTTCGTAAAGTTCTGGGCGGTGAACAACAAACTTTAGAAGAAGATGAATCCTCTGAGGATTTTCTAATTCGCGAATCAGAGGCTCGTACCCTCCCCACCAACATTAGCTTTATCGCGTTCACCGCCACTCCCAAAGGAAAAACGTTAGAGTTGTTTGGGCGTAAGGATGAGAACGGTCTCCCACAACCATTTCACCTTTACACGATGAAGCAGGCGATTCAAGAGGGATTCATTCTAGACGTTCTTCAGAACTTTACGCCCTACCGTGTTGCTTATAAGTTAGCCCATGGAGGTAAGGACTGGGACGATAAAGATGTGGATAAATCAGAAGCAGCAAAAACAATTGCGCGCTGGGTCAGACTTCACCCCCACAATATTTCACAAAAAGTATCGATTATTGTTGAACATTTCCGCGCCAACATCATGTGGCGTTTGGACGGTCAAGCAAAAGCGATGGTTGTAACCGACTCCCGACAGGCTGCGGTACGCTACAAGATTGAGATGGAAAAATACATAAAGTCAGAAGGCTACGACAAGGATATGTCGATTCTTGTGGCGTTTTCAGGTGAAGTCGATGATCCTGAGTATGGCGCAGAAACCTTCACCGAAACAAATATGAACAAACAACTCAAAGGGGGTGGAATACGTGAGGGATTTACCAACGAAGAAAGTAAGATTCTTATCGTAGCAAATAAGTTTCAAACAGGATTTGATCAACCTTTGCTTGTCGCAATGTATGTCGATAAACGCATCGACGGAATTACAGCAGTTCAAACACTCTCTCGTTTAAATCGTACATACCCTGGAAAAGACATTACGTATGTCTTGGATTTTGTGAATGACGTAGAAACAATCCGACTCTCTTTTGAGCCCTATTATGAACACTCACAACTTCTTGCTACAACAAATCCTGATATCGTTTATGACCTCTCAACAAAGTTAGACCAACAGCATATCTATTCACAGCAAGATATTCATAACTTTATTGAAGCGTATCGGAAGCGCGATGCTCGCCAGAAAGATATTCAAGCTGCTCTTAGTAGTCCAGTATCTCGCTTTAACGGTCAATTTATAGATGCTGAAAGTCGTGAAGATAAAGAACTAATCGATCAATTATTAATGTTTGAAAAGGATCTGGGTAGTTTTTGTCGGCTTTATGAGTTTTTATCTCAAATTGTTAATTACGCAGACACAGACCTTGAAGCAAGGTACTTGTTCTATCGTCACCTTGCGCCACTTATAAAGCCCGAAAACCGTAAGCTACCCATAGAACTTGCTGGCTTAGAAATGACGCACTATAAGATTAAGAGTGGTCAAGCGGTCTCTATTAAGCTTGGATCTCCGGACGAGGGTGAAACGGGGCTCAAAGGAATTACCAGTGCGGGGAGCGGTAAAGCCAAAGACCCAGAACTAGTAAAACTCGAGGAATTGCTTAATAAGCTAAATGATTTATTCCCAGATATTGGCGAGACTGATCGTATCAACCTATTTAATAACGCACATAGCAAAATGATGGAGAATGAAGAGCTCCAAAAGCAAGCGAAAGCAAACGATGAATCTCAATTCGTTCAGTCTCCAAAATTTGAAGAGGAGATGCTGGATTGTTTAATTTCTTCGATGGACACCCACCGCGCAATGACAACGAAATTATTAAATGATGAGAAGCTACGCCAACGGTTTAAAGAGCTACTAGCTAAAAAAGTATTCAATGAAATGAGATCAGGAATTTGAAAAAAGATCAACTTTTCGATCTAAATGAACTACTAGATATTGAGCCGTTTTATTCGACCGAGGGTATCTTTTATGAACCCTTCTTTGGGTTTGAGAGTAAGTTAGGATCATTACAGCGATATTTTCTTTTAAATTTAAAAGCATCTCGTCAATTTATTCTTGAATCTAAGACATCCTCTGTTATCACAAAAGCTAAAGATAATTCGGCTGAACTTGCTGATATTCATTTTGAAATTACATCAGCAGATATTCAATATTTTGATGACTTTCTTTTTTCATCAATGCTTGCTCAAATGTTTTCATTATTCGAGAGTTACCTTTTAGAAGTAATTGAGCTTGTTCGTATTGAACAAAACAACAATGAGCCAATTACAAAAGAAAATATTCCATTGGCTAATCGATATCTAAAATGGCTGACTAATATTGCTGATTGTGAGATCAATATTACTAAAGATACTTTTGCGACTTTGGATGTTTTGCGTGAAATAAGGAATAGGTTTATTCATGGTCAAATCGGAAAAATTCCCGAGCAAATGAAAGTACGCTATTTCGAATTAAAAGATGAGGCTATAACGTTAGGATTGACTGAAAATGAGGGTTATATCTACATTGGCTTTAAAACAATTTCTAAAGCAGCTAAACAGGTTGAAATTGGCTTTTTAAATAAATTTCAAAAATAAGATACCGTTTTGCTAAGGAAATACTCCCGAGGCTGTTTTCCTGATCGACTCCTCAGCCCTCCTTTGATATCGACTTACGGTTGCTGCTAATACGTTCTTCTTATCGGCTATTTCACTCTCTGTATCCCCGGCTTTGATTTTATTTCCCATTTGTAGCTTCGGAATTGCGTTCCCAATTTCCCAGAGCTTCATTTTTGGATTCGCTTTTTTAAAGTCATAAACCTCTAGGGCTTGCTTGATAGCCGGAATATTTGGCTGACCTTTCACTTGATAGTGAGCTTTACTGCGCTTTGCTAACTGATGTCCCCTTTTACCCTTGTGTCGCTCATCTAATAACTCTTTAAATCGTCTCATTATCAATTTCTTGGGAAGATACAGTGGTATAGAGACCGTAAAGGCGTCCAAAGGATCTATCGCAGCCTGACCTTTATCCATGACCCGTATTGAGAGCTCTGCTTCGGGTTCCGAGAATAGAGCGGCTCCCCTACCCCCTTCCGTCCACCAATCTTTAAAACTATCACCACGAACATCTCCAAAGTCTTTATACAAGTTCGCTAGCTTCCCCTTACCACCCGATTCACAACACTTAAGGTATTCCGAATTGCGCCTTAAGTACTCCCACCACCAGTAGTAAACCGTTCCCTCCCATGCTGACTTGGGTTTTGGTCTTGCTTTTGTCCCAAACGTGGGGTGTTTGTACTGGAAATGTCTTGGGAGCTTCTTTTGATTCGATTTCATAGTTTTCGATCAATTTCATTAACACTTTAAATATAACACTTTTAATTAAAAATGGTGCTTATATACGTTTCCGGAAAACAATAATGTTATGGAGAAAAATTTTTACTTACTTATCTAGACTGAACTTTTCTTAACACTTTAAATATAACGCTTTTAACTAAAAATGTGATTTAAAGGGTAAAAGCGCGAAAATAGAAGTATGGATAAAGCAATTTTTAAGTGATTTTTTCCATGTTTTATTTAATTAACTTAACACAAGGAGTATTAACAATGAAAAACAGTAATTTTGATGAAATTAGAGAAGTGGTTCTTTTTGAAGATCCTCAGCAATTAGATGAATATGAGGACTCGGAAGTTCTTATTGGAAGTTTTGTTTCGGAGATTTATGGTCCAGCTACGTCATCAGTAGTCGGCTTTATTAACTCTAGTTTTATCTATCAATAAAAAAGGAATTGAATATGAACAACTATCAAAATAATGAATCTTTAAGGATAGCAAAAGCCCGACTTAAACAAGCTGAAGAGGATTATGCGTGTGTATTGGAACAACACATTAAGACCGCTTTAGATCTTGATTGCTCGATAACTAAAAGTGACTATGAAAATTTTCTTTTTGAAAAGTACTCTCTTGTCACTGAGTATGTAATGGATATGGGGGTTTGGGCTATTCAAGAGCAATTTCTAAAGGATCACCACTACCTTGAGAAATACATTCAACTCTCAAATTGCTCAGCTGATCATCATTCTGAATATGAGGGAGCAGATGAAGTCCGGGAGATTGAAATTCTTCAGGGAATTCAATCAAAGAAACTTATTACCGAAACTAATTAAAGGATGATACAAATGGATTACCAATTAATTTATGATGAAAAAGAAGATTTAGAAGCTCAACGTAATCTAAAAGCGTTTGAAAAGCTAGAAAAGTTATATACCAATGAGGCTTACAAAGCATATAAGAAAGCTCAAAGCACCTATATTTCAGTTTTAAAGAAATTTATTAAGCAAAATGTTGCGCTTAACGATGATTTTTCTAAAAGATATGACGATTCTGTTTTATCTTGTTTAGATAATCAATTGGAAGCTTGGTGGGCTTTTCTTGAGCAGCCTGAAAACCAAATAAAAGTCTTTGACCACATGATTGAGTCTTATAAGTGGGAGATCCTAAATCCTTCAGAGTTCGCCGATGAAGATCAAGATTAAGATCCAGAGAATTCAACAGCTGATTGATCATCTTGAGAAAGGAGGGTCGGTAGTTCGACCCGCCCTTCGAAAGGTAATTGGAATTTCCGGTTTAACCGAATTCAACAAAGCCTGGAAAGACGAAAAGCTCAGTCGTAAGAATCGTCCGGAAGAAATTTTGGAGTATGCGAGACGGGTAAAAAAAGGTCTTCAACTTTATTCTAAAGCTGAGAGTCGTTCATTCAAATCAAATCATTACAAAAGTAGGAAGCTTATGGAACAGGCGGAATCAGTCCTTGAAAATGCGGTTGAATATTTACGTGATATGTGTGGTACGACCCAATCCTTACGGGTTTATTTAGACCGAGATCCGTGGGATTCAATTGAATTATGTCCCGAGGGGGTTCCACGTCCAATTTGGTCAACCAGCGCATATAAGCAGCCTTGTTTCGACTTAAAAGTCTCAAAGCAAGCAATTGCGTTAGAAATTCTTGAAAAGCACCAAAAAAGTCTAAAAAAGCAGCTTGGTATTGTCGAAGAGATTGACTTTCCTTCTCCTATACAGAAGCGTAAAAAAGTAGCTTTATCCGATTTTTCTGATTTTAAGTTCTAGATAATTGGAACCTTTCATTGAAAACCACCCTTCGGGGTGGTTTTTTCCTTTTATAAATAGTTTTACGGACGCTAAACGCGGCTGTTTGTAGTGAATGTAACGCCTTGGCTTTTTAGCCTATTTGTTAGCGTACTCACTTTTATCAATATCGGCTCATTAGGAGGTCGGTAATCCTAATTACACCTAAAGAAAGGTAAAGAATGAATAACTGTAAAGAACTACTGAAAGATACTGAATTTAACCAGCGTTACGGTCAGGAAATGCTCCAGAATTCCTTAAAAAATCATACCAACCTAAGAAAACAAGAATTCGACTGGATTACTCAGAACCCTGATTGGGTCACCTTCACAGTTACAGTAACCTTTAAAAACCTTGTTCCTTTTCATATGAAAGACGGAATGAAGCAGGCGACTGAATATGAATACCAGAAATACGTCCTCACCAAGATCAAAAAACGGCTCACTCGATTACAAAAATACTGGGATAAGGTCTTGATAGCCGAATTCAGTGTTTATGAATTTGATCAAACTAGCTTTTTCCGAAAAATCAATACATCTAAGACGCCTCATCATATTCACGGGATTATTACGATTCCAAGGGAGAAAATGAATCGCCTAATTGATCCGTCTACAGGAAACCTTCATCCAAGGCTAAAAAAGGACTTACGATCACTGAAAAAAGTGTCCACATTCCTCATTGAGCCGTTAAGAATAGAAACCGCACACTCATGGTTTCATTACATGCTCAAAGATAAGAATAGTCATTATTTCCAATAAGCTCAGAAAAGATTCACCTGCTCACCATTAGACTTAATCACGAACAAAGTTACGTCCTCAGGTGTGCTTTCCTGAAACTCAAAGTCTTCGACCCCATAACTAATGTTTAGAACCCGTCTTTTTCTTCCATTAAGAAAGTCTTGTTCTTCAATTCCGAGTCTTAAGTTACTCAGGTTAATTTCATCATTTAGGGAGTGAATGAACTTACCTTTGGAAAACCACTCTTCATAGATCAAATAGTTTGTATTAGGCTCAAACGGAAAATTAGATTGCGAAAGAGTGAATGGATGGTGATCTAAGGCGCATTTCAGCTCGATTGATAGGTCGCCACTACTAAC
>JACCDI010798042.1_pt1 | contig 10722 bp, 8 predicted proteins | sample 7442791 | NCBI WGS metagenome assembly JACCDI01 (sample SAMN15323434, study PRJNA562643) | freshwater metagenome | isolation source: river surface water | place: USA:Blue River Watershed | collected 2017-08-15
AGGTCGCGCCGCAGCGTTATTACCTCGTCTCGGCAGGCGCTTATGAACGGCATGACCATGATTATCTCAAAAAGGCGATGCCGCGTGACGGCTCGGTTAATTTTGAGCGGCTGACCACGGCAATGGGCGTGCTGGTGCTGGCTGGCCCGCGCGCGCGCGATGTGCTGCAAAAGGTTACAGATGCAGATCTTTCTAACGCCGCATTCCCTTGGCTGACGGGCCAAAAGATCAGTCTTGGCGTAGCGCAAGTTGATGCCCTGCGCGTTAACTTCATTGGCGAGCTTGGCTGGGAAATCCACCATCCCATTGAAATGCAAAATTACATCTTCGACCTTTTGATGGAGGCCGGAGCAGAATTTAAGATTAAGCCCTTCGGCATCCGCGCGATGACCTCCATGGCTCTGGAAAAGAGCTACAAGCTGATCCCGAGAGAACTTTCGATTGAGTATTCCGCCTATGAAAGCGGGCTTGATCGCTTCATCAGCCTTAAAAAGCCCGGCTTTTATGGCAAGGAGGCCCTGTTGGCGTGGCAGGCCAAGGGTGCCGCCAATAAGCTGGTCACTCTGGAAGTCCATGGCGTGACGGACGCTGATGCGCGCGGATCAGAAGCGATTTACAAAGATGGTGAGATTGTCGGCCGCGCAACCTCAGGCGGCTATGGCTGGCGCGTGAGCAAGAGCCTTGCCCTTGCGATGATCCGCCCTGACCTTGCTGTTGAGGGTGCCGAATTTGAAATTGCAATTCTCGGCACGCTGTATCGGGCAACCATCATTCCTGATTCCCCGTTTGACCCGGATAACAACGCGCTCAGGAGCTAAGGCCCATGTCCCGCTTTGAACCCATTGCTCAATTGCTTAACCAGAACCGTAAGGGGATGACGCTCCCGCGTGACCTTTATGTCAGCGAAGAGGCGTTTCGGTTCGACACGCAGGTGATGCTGAAGTCCGTCTGGCTTTACGCCTGCACAGTGGCCCATGTAAAAAATCCGGGCGATTATTTCCTGTTTGAGCTTGCCCACAACTCCATCATTATTGTGCGCGGGCGCGATAATGAGGTGCGCGCCTTTTGGAACAGTTGTCGCCACCGCGGCGCGCGTATTTGTGAAGACCAGCGCGGCCGCGCGCCGCGCCTCACCTGCCCCTATCACCAATGGAGCTATGGGCTGGATGGCGCTTTGCTTGCCGCGCGCGGGATGCCCGAGGGTTTTGACAAGAAAGACAACGGCCTCGCTCCCGTTGCGCTTGAGAATGTGGGCGGCATGATCTTCATCTGCATGGATGATAATCCGCCGCCAATTGACCGCGTGAAAGCCGATATTGAGGACCAAATCGCGATCTACGATTTGGAGCACTGCAAAGTTGCGGTGCAGGACAATTATATCGAAGACGCCAATTGGAAACTGGTGATGGAGAATAACCGGGAATGCTACCACTGCGAGGGCGGCCATCCAGAGCTCATCAGCGTGTTGGGCACCTATGGCTTTGGCAAGGGCCTGCCTGAAGATGGTGAGGAAGATATAGTCGACGACAAGGCGTTTGACGCCATGGTCGATGCCAAGCGCGCGCAGTGGAAAGACATGGGCATTTTCCGCGACTTGATTGAGTTTCCCGATGGCTGGTGGCACCGCATGGCGCGTCTTCCGCTAGCCAATGGCGCGGTAACGCAATCCATTGATGGCAAGCTGGCGTGCAAGAAGCTGATTGGCCCCTTCACGGCGCCGGAAAGCTCCAGCCTGTCCGTCTGGACCCAGCCCAATAGCTGGAGCCATTTCTGCTGCGATCATGTTGTCACCTTCTCGCTGACGCCCGTGGCGGCAGACAAGACGCTGCTGCGCACCAGCTGGTTGGTCCATGAAGATGCTGTGGAAGGCGTGGATTATGATCCAGACCATCTGGCCGCTCTATGGCGGCGGACAAATGAGCAAGACGGGCATTTTTCGGCCATCAACCATCGCGGTATTTCAACAGATGGTTACCGCCCCGGCACCTATGCCGTGGAGGAAAAGCTCGTTGAAGATTTCAAAGACTTTTATGTGGATCGCGCGAAAGCCGCGCTGACCAAGGCATCCTGATGGCGCAGCTGCCGCCACATGGGTCAATCAAAATCCCCGCCGGGCAATGGCCAGCGGGCAGCGACACCCTATCGCTGATTGATGATCCACGGGGCTATCGGACGATGATCCTGAAGGCCGAACCGGGACCTTTAGGTCTGTTGCACGCACATGATGAAATTGAGCAAATCTATGTGCTTGAGGGTGATTTCTTTGATGATGACGCAAGCTATGGTCCGGGTGATTTTGTCCTGCGTATGCCAGGCACGATGCACCGGGCTGGCAGTCAGAACGGGTGCACAATGTTGATTACATATACGCCCTTGGCAGGAGCCAAGGCATGACACGGTTTAGCGCGATCAGCCTCATCGCAAAGGCTCTCAATGGCCATAAAGACTGGCCCGAACAATGGCCAGATGCCGCCCCAAAGCCAGCTTATGACGCCATCATTGTAGGCGGTGGCGGCCATGGCTTGGGTGCGGCGTATTACCTTGCCAAAAAATATGGGATCACCAAGGTCGCGGTGCTCGAAAAGGGCTGGATTGGGGGCGGCAATACGGGCCGCAACACCACGATCATCCGATCCAATTATCTCTATGATGAAAGCGCGCATCTGTATGATCACGCCGTCAAGCTGTGGGATGGGTTGAGCCAAGAGCTGAATTACAACACCATGTATTCCAAGCGCGGCGTGATGATGCTGGCGCATAATGTGCATGATATCCAAAGCTTTAAGCGGCATATTCACGCCAATCGCCTCAATGGCGTTGATAATGAATGGCTGACACCAGAAGAGGCAAAGGCCTATTGCCCGCCGCTTAACATCTCACCTGATGCCCGCTATCCGGTGCTGGGCGCGGCGCTGCAACGGCGTGGCGGCACCGCGCGGCACGACACTGTGGCGTGGGGCTATGCCCGTGCGGCTGCTGCGCTGGGCGTCGACATTATTCAGAATTGCGCGGTAACTGGCATAAATCGCGGTCCAGATGGCGCTGTGACTGGCGTTGAAACAACACGCGGATCCATTGCCTGTAAGCGCATTGGTGTGTCGGCTGCGGGCAACACATCCGTCATCATGCAAATGGCTGGGCTAGATTTTCCGCTGGAAAGCTATCCGCTGCAGGCTTTGGTGTCAGAACCCGTAAAGCCTATTTTCCCCTGCGTTGTCATGTCCAACACCGTGCATGCCTATATGAGCCAATCGGACAAGGGCGAGCTTGTGATTGGCGCGGGCACCGACCAATATGTCAGCTATTCTCAACGTGGCGCCCTCCACATTGTGGAGCATACCTTGGCTGCCATCTGCGAGATTTTCCCGATTTTCCGGCGGATGCGAATGCTGCGGACATGGGGCGGCATTGTCGATGTGACGCCAGACCGCTCCCCCATTCTTGGCAAAACGCCGGTTCAGGGCCTGTATGTGAACTGCGGCTGGGGCACAGGCGGCTTCAAAGCCACGCCGGGCGCAGGCGACTTGCTAGCCTACACCATGGCCAAGGATGAACCGCATTCCATTAACGCCCCCTTTAATCTGGATCGGTTCCGCAATGGCCGATTGATTGATGAAGCGGCAGCAGCAGCGGTGGCGCACTGATATGATCTTAATCCATTGTCCTTATTGCGACGAAGATCGCCCCGAAATAGAGTTCGCTTATGGCGGCGAGGCTCATATTGTCCGCCCGCTCGACCCAAGCACGATGAGCGATGCGGAATGGGAACGCTATTTGTTCATCCGCAAAAACCCACGCGGGCAGCATCATGAACGCTGGCGGCACAGCCATGGCTGTGGTCGCTTTTTCAATGCTGTGCGGGACACCGTGACTGATAAGTTCGAAACGACCTATAAAGCTGGGGAACCGCGCAAATGACCAGCTATCGCTTGCCGCAAGGCGGCCGCATTAATCGGGCCGCGCCGCAGAATTTTACTTTTGATGGCAGAAGCTATCAGGGCTTTGAGGGCGATACTCTGGCCTCGGCCCTGCTTGCAAACGGCGTGCAACTCTTTGGCCGTTCTTTCAAATATCACCGGCCACGCGGCCTTGTTGGAGCAGGCAGCGAAGAGCCGAACGCGCTCATCTCTGTCACACGTGGCCCGGGGCGTTTCACGCCCAATCTGCGCGCCACCAGCATTGAAGTTTATAATGGGCTCATGGCAACCAGCCAGAACCGCTGGCCCTCGCTTCGCTTTGATTTTGGCGCGATCAATGATCGGCTGGGTATGTTCTTCCCAGCCGGGTTCTACAACAAGACCTTCATGTGGCCCCGGTCCTTCTGGGAAAAGCTTTATGAACCTGCCATCCGCCGAATGGCGGGTCTTGGCCACCCGCCGACAGAGGATGATCCCGATCATTATTCAGCCACCTATGCCCATTGTGATCTGCTGATCATCGGTGCGGGGCCAGCCGGCATTGACGCCGCACTGGAGGCGGCTGGCACCAAGAAGCGCGTTATCCTGATTGATGAGCAGAATGAAGCTGGCGGTGGCGCATTGGCTGACCCATGCCTTTGGGCTTGGCTCGAGCGCAGCCTGCAAGCGCTTGCCGATGCCCCCAATGTCACGCTGCTCACGCGGACAACGGCCTTTGGCTATTTTCACGACAATTTCATTGGGGCAGTCGAACGATTGACTGACCACCGTGCGGAGACGGGTCATGGGCCACGAGAAAAGCTGTGGCGCATTCGCGCTGGCGAAGTCATCTTAGCACAAGGCGCGATTGAACGGCCTTTGGTCTTTGACGGCAATGACACGCCGGGCGTGATGCTCGCCTCAGCCGCCAAGACATTTGCTGTGCGCTATGGCGTTGCAGTCGGCCACTCCGCCGCCGTGATGACAAGCCATGATAGCGGCTGGCGTGATGCCTTTTTGCTTAAGCAATCTGGCGTTGGCATTGCCGCGATTATTGATGTGCGGTCAGAGGTGGCTATTCCCCTACAAGATCAGGCGGCAGCCCTTGGCATTCCAGTCCGGCTTGGGCAGAGTATCATTGGCGTCACGGGCCGCCATGCTGTCCAATCCATTGAGATTGCAGCGAACGATGGCACAGGCCGCACCACCCTGCCCTGTGATGCCGTGCTGATGGCAGGCGGCTGGACGCCAACTGTTCATCTTTGGTCACACAGCAAGGGCAGCCTGGATTGGCGCGAAGATATTGGCGCCTTTGTGCCAGCACGTGCTGCTGAAAAAGTGCGTTGCGTGGGCGCTTGCGCCGGCAAATGGGATTTTGGCTCAGGCCTCACCATCGATGTTCTGCCCACGCCAAAGGACCCCCGCCGGATCAAGGCGTTTGTGGACTTTCAAAATGACGTGACGGCCAAAGACATTCGCCTTGCAGTCCAAGAAGGCTTTCGGTCGATTGAGCACATTAAGCGCTACACCACCAATGGGATGGCAACTGACCAAGGCAAGACATCCAACCTCAACGGATTGCAGATTGCTTCAACGGCGCTGGCACGACCTGTTCCTGATATAGGCCTCACAACGTTCCGCCCGCCTTATACGCCGCAAACATTTGGCGCCTTGGCTGGCCATGCCAAGGGCGCCTTGTTCCAGCCAACGCGCAAAACCAATATCGACAGCTGGGCTGAAGAAAATGGGGCCGTGTTTGAACTTGTCGCCCAATGGCGGCGGGCGCGCTACTTCCCGAAACCGGGCGAAGATATGCACGCTGCGGTCAACCGCGAGTGTCGGGCGGTGCGTTCATCCGTTGGCATTTTTGATGCCTCAACACTGGGCAAGATTGAAGTTGTCGGCCCCGATGCGGCGGAATTCTTGAACCGCATGTATACCAACCCTTGGAAATCGCTGGAGCCGGGCCGTTGCCGCTATGGCCTTCTGCTGAAAGAAGATGGGTTTATTACTGATGATGGTGTGTCTGCGCGACTGGCGGAGGATCGCTTCCACCTGACCACCACCACCGGCGGTGCCGCCCGCGTGCTGAACATGATGGAGGATTATCTCCAGACGGAGTGGCCAGACCTGAATGTCTGGCTGACCAGCACAACCGAACACTATGCCGTTATTGCGCTGCAAGGCCCCATGGCACGCCAACTGCTAGAGCCGCTGGTTGAGGGGATTGATCTATCAGCCAGCGCCTTTCCGCATATGGCGGTCCGCGAAGGCACAATTTGCGGCATTCCCACTCGCTTGTTCCGCGTCAGCTTTACGGGCGAACTGGGCTTCGAAATCAATATACCATCCGCCTATGGCCGCGCAGTTTGGGAGCGGCTGATGGCTGAGGGGCAGAAGTTCAACATCACGCCTTATGGCACTGAGGCCATGCACGTACTGCGCGCCGAAAAGGGCTTCATCATCGTTGGGCAGGATACGGATGGAACAGTAACGCCCTTTGATGCTGGGCTTGATTGGGCTGTAGGCAAGAAAAAGGCTGATTTTGTTGGCAAAAGATCGCTTGCTCGACCCGATCTGGTAGCGTCCGGGCGCAAACAGTTGGTTGGCCTGTTCACCGACGATCCCAATATGGTTTTGGAAGAAGGGGCGCAGATTGTGGCGGACCCGAACCAGCCGGTCCCAATGACAATGATTGGCCATGTCACTTCCTCATATTGGAGCGAAACGCTCGGCCGGTCCATTGCTCTCGCGCTCGTTGCCGGGGGCCACGATATGATGGGGCAGAAGATTTACGTGCCCATGCCCGACAAGACCCATGTTGCAACGGTTCGTTCCATGACTTTCTACGATGCCGAGGGAGCCCGCCTCCATGTCTGATCTGTTGACACGCAGAGAGCCGATCCCGGCAGAGGCCTTCACAGGCAACCAAGTCGTCATCCGTGCCGCGCCAGTCATGGCACGTTTTTCGCTGCGTGCGCGCAACGTGGCAGATATTAGCGCGGTTCTGGGCGTTGAGGCTCCGGCAAAAATTGGGGCAACGGCACATGGGGTGACGTGCCTTGGTCCAGATGAGTGGATGTACCGCGTTGCACCTGATGCGCCCCCGCCGGTTGCGTCGGGGACGTTGGTGGCAGTGACTGACATCAGCCATCGCAACACCGCGATTGTGGTCGAAGGCCCCCGCGCCGCAGAGGTTCTGTCCGCAGGTTGCCCCTTAGACTTGACCAAATTCGACATTGGGCGGGCGACCCGAACAATTTTTGAAACAGTGGAAATCATCGTGGAGCGGGAAGCCAGCGATCGTTTTCATGTCGAAGTATGGCGGAGTTTTGCGCCATGGCTTTGGACCGCGATCACCCAAGTCGCCGCAGAATAGAACAATTTGGGGGGGGATATGACAGATTGGGCGCGAGACATTGATACGGGAAGCTATGGCGCGTCCAACCGCTTATGGGCAGGAATGCTGATAAATCCTGCCGTCTTCTTTCCGACAGTTATCCTGTCTTTGGGCCTCATTCTCTTCAGCATCATCTCACCTCAAGGCTCAGCTGATTTGCTGTCGGGCCTTAGAGTCGGAGCAGTCAGCCATTTTGACTGGCTGTTCATGTCAGCAGGCAATCTTATCCTGATATTCTGCATCGTTGTCGCGCTCTCGCCGCTGGGAAACATCCGCCTGGGCGGGCGCGGCGCCACGCCCGATTATTCTCGTCTGTCTTGGTTTTCGATGTTGTTCGGCGCGGGCATGGGCATTGGCCTGGTCTTTTATGGCGTGGGAGAGCCAGTCAGCCATTTCATGTCCTCTATGGCAGGCGGCAGCGCTGCGCCCTTGGGCGGTGCGGCAAATGATGCTGAAGCCGCGCGCGCACTTGCCATGGCGGCCACAATTTATGACTGGGCATTGCACCCATGGGCCATATTTGCGTTGGTCGGGCTGGCGCTTGCGGTCTTTGCTTATGATTTCAACCTGCCCTTTTCACTTCGATCTGCCTTTTACCCTCTTTTGGGGAAAAGAGTGTGGGGGCGTTCGGGCGACGCAATTGATATTTTGGCCGTGTTTGCAACCATTTTTGGCCTTGCGACGTCACTGGGCCTTGGCGCGCAACAGGCCATGGCCGGCATTAGCTTTCTATATGGTGTCCCGACAACGCCGGTCACAATTATTGGGCTCATCCTCATTATGTCGGCTGTCACCTTTTTATCAGTCAGAGGCGGGATTGACCGAGGCATTCGCATTTTAAGCGAAGTGAACCTGTGGGTTGCCTTTGGGCTGCTGGTCTTCGTTCTGACAGCGGGCGGCACCTTGGCGCTTTTGCAGGATGTTGGATCCAATATCCTTGCTTATTTGCGACACCTGCCCGCCTTGTCTGGAGCCACAGGGCGCACAGATAGTGGCTTTTTCCATGACTGGACTGTTTATTACTGGGCCTGGTGGGTTAGCTGGGCGCCCTTTGTTGGCATGTTCATGGCCCGTATTTCTCTTGGACGGACAGTCCGCGAATTCATGGCAGGCGCCCTCCTCGCCCCCAGCTTGCTGGGTATTTTTTGGCTTACAATTTTTGGGGATAGCAGCATTGCGCATATTCTAGCTGGGGATGCTGCCGGCCTTGCAAAAGCGGGGCTCGACCAGCAGCTTTTTCTTCTGCTTGGCCAATTGCCCTACGCACAAATCACCTCTTTCATTGCCATTTGCCTGATCATGATCTTCTTCGTGACTGGATGGGATTCCGGCACATTGGTGATTGATGCAATGACGGCGGGCGGGCGCACCGATACATCGCTGAAGCAAAAGCTGGTCTGGCTCTTAACGGTTGGGGGTATTGGCATTGTGCTTCTGCTCAGTGGCGGCCTGAATTCCCTTCAAGCCGGCGCCATCGCAGCCGGCCTCCCCCTGATCGCGGTATTGCTGTTGATGATGGCGGGGACGTTGCGTGGTCTTCTTACTTTACACCGTCGGGGATGATGATGAGCGCAGATTTTGATTTCATAATCATAGGCGCTGGATCAGCGGGCTGCGTCTTGGCAGATCGGTTGAGTGCTGATGGCAAGAACCGTGTGCTTCTTCTTGAATTTGGGGGCTCTGATCGGTCCATCTTCATCCAGATGCCAGCCGCTCTTGCCTATCCAATGCACAGCAAGAAATATAATTGGGGCTATGAAAGCGAGCCTGAACCCGCCCTCAATGGCCGGCGGCTCAGCTGCCCACGCGGCAAGGGATTGGGCGGATCCTCGTCTATTAATGGGCTCGTCTATGTGCGCGGCAACCCCATGGATTTTGAGCGCTGGCAAGACGAACATGGCGCCAAAGGCTGGGGCTATGCCCAGGTTCTTCCCTATTTCAAACGCGCTGAAGGCCGCCAAGAAGGCGGCGATGCCTATCGCGGGGGCGATGGGCCGTTATCGACAGCTTATGGCACTCTCAACAACCCCCTGCATCACGCGTGGCTCGAGGCGGCACAGCAAGCTGGCTATGCCTTGACCGAAGATTATAATGGCTTTCGCCAAGAAGGCTTTGGCCGCATGGATATGACAGTGCGGGACGGCACACGCTGTTCTGCCGCAAAGGCCTATCTCTACCCCGCCCGCAAGCGCGCCAATCTGCAGATTGTCCAGCATGCCTTGGCAACGCGCATCGTGTTTGATGGCACACGGGCTGTTGGTGTGGACTATATCCGGGCAGGTAAAACCTGCACCGCTTATGCCAGCCGCGAAGTCATTTTGTCCGGTGGGCCGATTAACTCTGTCCAATTGCTGAAACTATCTGGCATTGGACCGGCGGCAGAACTGCAAAGCCATGGAATAAAGGTTATTGCTGATCGTCCAGGTGTTGGCGCCAATCTTCAAGACCATCTGGAATTCTACTTTCAGATGGCGTGCACCAAGCCCGTCTCGCTGTACCGGCAGGCCAATTTGCTCGGCAAGGCCCTTGCGGGGGCGCAATGGTTGTTTCTCCGCAGTGGCATTGGAGCGACCAACCATTTTGAGAGCTGTGGGTTCATCCGCAGCCGTGCGGGCATCCCCTATCCTGATATTCAATATCATTTCTTCCCCATGGCCATTAATTATGATGGCAGCGCGCTTGCAACAGAGCATGGCTTTCAGGCTCATGTTGGGCCGATGCGCTCAAAAAGCCGCGGCAGTGTAACCCTGCGCAGCGCAGACCCGCGCGATCCACCGCATATTCGGTTCAATTATATGAGCCATCCAGACGACTGGGTGGATATGCGCGCGTGCGTGCGCCTGACACGCGAGATTTTTCAGCAACCCGCTTTTGCCCCTTGGCGGGGCCGCGAAATCCAACCCGGCGCTGACTGCACCACTGATGAGCAGATTGATGCCTTTATTGCTGACAAAGTAGAAAGTGCGTTGCACCCATCCTGCACCTGCAAAATGGGGGCACCAGACGACCCCATGGCAGTTGTAGACCCGGAATTGCGCGTCATTGGCGTCACTGGCCTGCGCATTGCCGACAGCTCAGTCATGCCTGCCATTACAACGGGCAATTTGAACGCGCCAACCATCATGATTGGGGAGAAGGCCGCGGATCATATTTTGGGCAAACCACTTCTCGCGCCATCCAACGCACCTTTTTATCAATCTCCAAATTGGGAAAGCGCACAAAGATGATCCGCCAAATTGCCGAACCCGCCCGGCAAATTGACGTCATCCGTGAGACGGATGTGCTGGTCGTGGGATCTGGACCTGGCGGGTTGGCTGCAGCCCTTGCTTGCGCACGCGCTGGCACGGAGACGATCCTGCTGGAACGTTATGGCTGTTTTGGCGGCAATATCACGCAAGTTGGGGTGGAAGGCTTTGCGTGGTATCG
>JACCDI010598813.1_pt1 | contig 10719 bp, 11 predicted proteins | sample 7442791 | NCBI WGS metagenome assembly JACCDI01 (sample SAMN15323434, study PRJNA562643) | freshwater metagenome | isolation source: river surface water | place: USA:Blue River Watershed | collected 2017-08-15
CCAGACAATCAAAGTGTGGCAAGGTTGGAGTGGGTGAATGGAAAACAATTTTCCAATCTCATGAAAAATGTGAACCCGACAAATAAAGGAAGTCACTTTTACAAAGGGGAATGGGGTTTTTTGGATCAGTTTATTGTGAACGCTGAAATGATGCTTCCCGAAAGAAAAGGCTGGAGTTTCCGAAGAGTAGAGGCCGTTGGTTTTGATTTTATGATGTATACCAATAGCAAAGGAGAGATGTCTCCTGCTAGAACCTATGTTGGAGATAGTTACAAAGGAGGGTACAGTGATCACTTGCCCATATTATTGGAATTGAATTATCAGAAATGAAAAAAGCCCCGAGAAATCGGGGCTTTTAATTTCGGTAAGAAAAAATTACTTCTTCTTAGCAGCAGCTTTTTTCGCTGGAGCAGCCTTCTTTGCTGGAGCAGCTTTCTTAGCAGCAGCTTTCTTAGGAGCAGCAGCTTTTTTCGCTGGAGCAGCTTTCTTAGCAGCAGCTTTCTTAGGAGCAGCAGCTTTTTTCGCTGGAGCGGCTTTCTTAGCAGCAGCCTTCTTAGGAGCAGCAGCTTTTTTTGCAGGAGCAGCAGCTTTCTTAGCTGGGGCTGCTTTCTTTGCAGCTTTTTTAGGTGCTGCAGCCTTTTTTGTTTTACTCATAGTATTAAACGGTTGATTGTTGCCTAAATCCAAATGTGTGCATTGCGTTCAATGTTAGAAATAAAAAAGATGAAAACTCATTTTCCCATCATCTCGTATTTTCATTGTAGGCAAAGGAACTTTGATTACACTGAAAATCTTCATCACTCGTCTCACTCCTTTTCGCTTCCATTTCACACGATTCAAATCTGCATCAAAAGAAAAAAGAAATTCACGATGACCTTGAAAATTATTAACAATAAAATTGTTGGTTTTGGCATGGGTCATTTCTGTGGCGCTATATCCTAAAGATAATGAGATGATGTCTCTGAAAGTGTTGTTTTTGCTGAAAAACACAGTTGAATTAAAAGACAACCAATAAGTTTGTCCATTGTAGTCTTTTAAAATGCGTTGTTGAAAATTATCACCTAATTGTGAAGGGTTGTAATTTGGAAATGGTGTTTCATGGTAAGAAAACTTCATTTGAATTTTTTGTTCGCTCCATTTTTTTTGTTGTATTAAATGCAAAAATGATCCAGATAGATTTGCTGCAAAATCCCAAGGGGAGAATCCCCACTGTTTGGAAAATCCGTCCAGTATTTCAATGGTTGTCATATAACTCAATGATGATATCGTAGCGTTTCTTAAACTCTTTTTGGCATCATATCCTGTCTGTTGGTATCGTTCAAAAAAGAATCGATTCATCTGATATGCGCTAAATGCATGGCCTGTTTTGTCCATTTGAAGCCACTCTTTTCTATCATTGAAGAAATGGAATGCAGATCGCGGATAATCTTTGTACCACATTTCATTTAACGCCAACAACCCCATCGAACCAAAGGCAATTGTTCCAATGGGTACTGTCCTCTGACAATTGCAAAGGCTATCGGTATTTTGGCCACACGAATTGAACGTTCGAAGAAGCAAACAAATAAAAATGAAATACCATCTGGTCATCGCTTAATGTTGAGTCCATTCAAATAGCGTTGATACCTTTGCGCATTTCTTTGATGCTCAGCAAACGAAGAAGTGAATAGGTGCTTTCCACTACCATCATCATCTGCGCACATGTATAGATAAGGATGTTGTTCAAACTGCAAAACAGCATCGATGTATTTTTTTTCGGTGATAAAAATTGGACCAGGTGGAAGCCCATCAACCATATAGGTATTGAATGGCGATGATTGACTCAGGTCTTGTTTTAATATTCGCTGCGCTTTTTTTAAGGATAGGGCATACTTCACCGTTGCGTCACATTGGAGTTTCATTGGTTTTCTTAGTCGATTGATATAGAGACCTGCAATGATCGGCGCCTCTGAAAAAATCTTGGTCTCACCTTTTACCATCGAGGCAAGGATGTATACCTCTTCTTCTGTGAGCCCAATTTTTTTTCGATTTTCTTCTCTTTCAGCATTCCAAAATTCTTTGTAAAATGTATGAAATCTGCGCGCAATCTTGGAAGGCGATTCTCCATAAGTGAATGCATATGAGTCCGCGAAGAAATAGGTGGTGCGCAAGTGTGAATTGGGTTCGGAAAATTGAAACACACTGTCAAAGGCTTCTTGATATTCTTGTACTGAATGTCCCAATTCATCACTGAACAGTTGAAATAAACTGTCCGAGTTATTCGCAACATCTATACGCAGTAGAATCTCTATTTGCTCTTTTCTTCTTAGCAGATGCACAACGTCTATTGGGCTCATATCTGAATTTATTTTGTACTTTCCGGGGGGAATTTGATGTAGCCGTTTTAGTTTGCAAGCCGCAACAAAGGACTGTTTCCAAAATTCATCAAACGGCCATGGTTCTGCACTCTCTTCGGGTGAAGTTGTAGCTGTTTGCGTAAATATTATTTCTGCATCGGAATGTTTATACCACATTCCATAGCTCATCAAGGCTGCTAATCCAAGCAGCGCTATACAAGAAACAAGAATGAATTTTTTCATGTTAGGGTTTTCAAATAATGATTGACCAGTTGATTTCGATGCAAATCAGTTTTCACTTTTTCATATCCCAGTCGCTCAAACAAATTTTTGGATGCTGGATTGCCGGGATGAATGATGCAATGAAAATGAATGATATTATATTTCATTCGCAAGGTTTGATGCGCAATCTGCATGGCCTCCATTGCGTATCCCTTTCTTCTGGATTCTAAATTGGGCAATGCGATTCCTATGCCAATGGATTTTTCATTTCTATTCCATTGAAACAAATCAATCATACCAATGGGCGACTTAGATTTTTCAATAATCCATCGTTCTTGATTCGCCGATTCCAGCGAATTTTGTTCTTGTAAGAAGGTAGAAATATCCTGCATCGTGAAAGGTCCTGGTTCGTCTGTAACTTCCCAAAGGGATGGATTGTTCTCCCAATTCAAAATGGTCTCACAGTCTTTCGTTGTGGCCTTGCGAATGGTTATCATGGAAATTGATTCAAACTGAGTTTCACCAAAGTGCAAGCTTCCTCCCAGTCAATTTGATGCTGGGTGAGTAGTTCTTGAAATGCGCTGTTTTCCGTTCCGGGATTAAAAATGACTTTTAAAGGTCTTGCTTTAATTATGTCGTCAATATAATTGGATTGATGTTGAGGCCCCACATAGAGGGTGATAATCATCTCCGATAAATGGCAATTTATGCTGCGTTCAATGGGAATATTAAAAAGGGTTTTATTCTTAACACCAATCAATTCGATGTCATAGCCCTTCTTTAAGAGAGCCTCTGCGGCCTTATAACTATACCTTTCAGGATTATCCGATGCTCCAATGATTACAACCTTCACAAGTTTATGGTTTTGTGTTATTTTTGTTCCATGTCTTCAATAACAAAATTAAGCATATTGGTCGGTGCACTAATGCTGTTTTTCAGTTCGTGCATTGTGAACAGAGATTTTATGCTCCAAACCGATGTTGATTACCCTTATGCAACTCCAGCGATTGATTCAATCAATCGTGAGTTCAAAATCAATACTTCCTCTGTGATTGAATTGAATTTGATGACACGAAATGGAGACTTGGTTTTTGAGTCCATCGTTCCTGGAGAAGGTGGATCCTTTCAAACCAGCAGACTGAATCGAAATATGAATCAATTGGAGTACACCCAAGATCGAGAGGGCTTTTACAACTTGCCTTTGTTAGGCAAAGTGAATTTAAATGGCATGACTGTTTTTGATGCGCAAAAGTATTTGGTTCAAAGATTTTCAGAATTTTTTGTTGAGCCTTATTGCATTTTGAGAATTACCAATTCTCGATTCATCTATTTCAATGGCGCGGGTTCAAGAAGTGCGGTTGTGCTATTGCCCCCATACAGATGTTCATTGCTCGAGGCAATGACCATAGGAGGTGGAATTAGCAATAGAGGAATCAGCTCCAAAGTGAAGGTGATCAGAAAAATAAATGGGAAAAATGAAATTTACCTTTTTGACATGTCCAAAATTGAAGCCTTGCAATACAGTGAATTCTATATACAGAATGGTGATATCATATATGTAGAACCAAGACCTTTGTTTGCTTCTGGGGTCTCTGCCGTCATTTCTCCCATCGTTTCGCTTGCTTCAACCATTATTTTGTACTTATCAATTCTGGCCAAGTAAATGAAAATTACGCCACTATCGATCCAAGGATTATTGACCATCGAGCCCAAAGTATTCAATGATGAAAGGGGTTATTTCTTGGAAAGTTTTAATGAAGCTTCTTTTAGATTGAACACAGGTTTGAATTTAACCTTTGTTCAAGACAATCAAAGCTGCTCGAATAAAAATGCAATGCGAGGGCTCCATTTCCAAATCCCTCCCAAGTCTCAAGCGAAGTTGATACAAGTGGTTACAGGAAGTATTATGGATGTAGTGGTTGACTTAAGGCAATCGAGTCCCACTTTTGGTCATCATCTGATGATAGAGTTAAAGTCCAATGACTTTAAGTTTCTGTTTGTTCCAGAAGGTTTTGCGCATGGTTTTTTGAGTTTGGAAGACAATACTTTGGTCAAATACAAATGTTCTCAGTATTATTCTCCTGATGCCGAACGTTGCCTGCATGTCGCAGATGAATCTTTACAAATTGACTGGCCGATTCATTGGACAGAAGCGGCCATGTCGCCAAAAGATAAAATAGGATTGTCACTCGCGGAATGCGCTGATTTTTTTATTTGATCAGTTGAAATCCGATGTGCGCCAAAGACCGCTCTCCAAATTCATTGACCTGTATCTTTTCCTTTGCCGCTTCGCTCTTTATAACTTCACCAATGTTCTTAATCTGCCCAAAAGGAATATTGCGCGCAATGAATGTCTCACGAATCGCATAGAAAGAAATTTTCTCAGCCGCTTTTTGAAGGGAATTGTGCATTTCATCCCGGTGCTCAACCCTCAAAACATTGCTGACATATCGGGAGTCTTTCAACAAATCTTCACAGTCCAGCGCTTGACAGAGGGCTTCAAATTGTTTATCACTTCCTATGGCCAAGACAACTCTAACGTTGTCTTTAAAAACCAACTGCTCTCCGTAAGGTGCGATGTTGGGATGCAAGGATCCTGAAGCTTTTGGCGCATTTCCCGTTTTAAGGTAAAGACTTCCTTGATTCATTAAACTCACCAGTCCAGCGCTCTCTAACGAACATTCTACAATCATTCCTTGTCCTGTTTTTGTCTTATTCAACAACGCGCAAAGAATGCCTTCTTTCAATTGATGCGCAGCCAAGACATCCATAAAGGCAATGGGTAGTTTCAAGGGCGCTGCTCCCTTTTCTCCATTGATGCTCATGTATCCCGTCTCCGCTTGTATGGCCACATCATACGCTACGCGTTGTTCGTCATTTTCAAATCCTTTGATTTTTCCAATGATGAGATGAGGATATTTCTCAAGGATATTTTTCGGAACCAAATGGAATTTTTCTTCATCAGAGGACTTGAAGTTGAGCAGAACAATGTCCGCTTGCTGAAGCATGTTGTCCAGCGCTGGGCGTTCTGTTTTAAGATCCATCACCTTTACTTTTTTTCGCGCATTAACTGACAAGTAATAAGCGCTGGTGGTGGATTGATCTTCACTAGGACTAAACCAGGTTCGGGTAACATCCCCTTGTGGGGATTCTATTTTTATCACCTCAGCGCCAAGCTCTGCCAGAAAGCTGCCCACACTGGGTCCAGCCAAGACAGTGGATAAATCCAAAACCTGAACACCTTCAAGAATCGATGAATGAATCATAACGCAAATCTACAAAGGCGTCGTCAATGCTGCTTTATAAACAGAAAGGCATCTTTCTCTCGCTTGCGCGTGATCCACTATGGGTTTGGGGTATTCTTCGCTTTTCCATTCTGGAACCCATCTTTGGATGTATTGATGCTGTGGATCAAATTTTTCAGTTTGACTATATGGGTTAAAAATGCGGAAATAGGGAGCTGCATCACATCCGCTTCCCGCGGCCCATTGCCAACCTCCAACATTACTCGCCATTTCATAGTCCAGTAGTTTTTCTGCAAAATATCGCTCTCCCCATCGCCAATCCAAGAGCAAATGCTTGGTTAAAAAACTGGCCACTATCATCCTCACGCGGTTGTGCATGAACCCCGTTTCATTCAGTTCCCGCATTCCTGCGTCAACAATGGGGTATCCCGTATTTCCTTCACACCACTTTTGAAAATCAACTTCATCGTGTCGCCATTCAATGCGATCATATTGCGGCTTAAAAGATGATTGTACACTATGCGGAAAGCAGTAGACAATCATTTGATAGAAATCGCGCCATATCAATTCATTCAGCCATTTTTCATTGTTTTCCAATCCCACCTTTACGCAGGCTCTGATGCTGATCGTTCCAAATCGCAAATGCAAACTCAATCGTGTAGTGCCGCGCACCGACGGTATATCGCGGGTTTCGTGATATTGTCGTACAGTATCGAGGTCAATGCTGCTGGAAGGAATGGCTTGTTCACTGGGCGAAAAATTCATTTCTTCCAATGTTGGAATATTACTTTTTGAGCTGTCAATGAAGGTTTCCCAATCGACTTCAGGCGTTGCCTCCAACATTTCGGGTTTGAGCAGCGACTTCCATTTTCTGCAGTAGGGTGTGAATACGGTATAAGGTTTTCCGTCGTCCTTGCAGACTTCTTTTTTTTCGAAAAGGACATGATCCTTAAAAGTGTGCAATGGAATACTGTGTGCTTGGAGGATGTCATGAATCATGCGATCCCTTTCGCGGGCATAGGGTTCGTAATCCCTATTGAAAAACACCCCTTGTATGTCATACTCTTCTATGAGATGACACCATACCTTTTCAGGGGTGTCAAAAAAGAAGTGGATCCCTTTGCCCTTGCTTTGCAGGGTTTCGTGCATGCTCTGCAAAGTCTGATGGATGAATCCTACGCGAGCATCTTTTCTATTATCAAGGGCATTCAGAATATGTTGATCAAAAATAAAAATGGGCAGAACAGGATGACCCGACTGTGAGGCATGATACAATGCTGTGTTGTCCGCTAAGCGCAAATCGCGTCGGAACCAATGCACGACAATTTTTGTTTTCATGAAAAAATCTTTTGAAAATATTCGGACAATTTGTTGTATTGAAATTCAAATCCTGTGCTTTGAATTTTCTGTGCTGAAATGCGCTGACTATTCAATACCATGCTCGACATTTCACCAAACATCAGCCTCAAAACAAAGGGAGGAACATTGGGCAACCAAAAGGGTCGACGCAGGGCATGACAAAGGGTTTGACTGAATGATTTATTGTCGATGGGATGCGGAGCAACTGCGTTGTAAACCCCTTGGATGTTGGGTTGCTCGACGGCGAAGAGAATCATTCTGGCCAGATCCTCAATCGCAATCCAGCTCATCCATTGTTTTCCGCTGCCCAAGGCTGAGCCCAGTCCCCAGCGAAACGCCGGAAGCATGGCAGCCAAGGCTCCAGATTTCTTATCCATCACCACGCCAATGCGCAAGGTGGCAACGCGCCATTGATGGGGGTGGTCGGCAATCGTTTTTTCCCACGATGCAGTCAAATCTGCCAAGAAACCATGGCCATGAGCGCTGGATTCATCTTGCCAATCCAGTAGGTTCTGATAGATGCCAATGGCACTGGCTTGTATCCAAATCAAACGCTCCGGATTTTTCTCGATCAACATTTTTTTTAGCAATGCCGTGGATTCCAATCTTGAGTCAATCATTTCTTTCTTATTGGACTCGGTCCACCGGTTGGATACGCTGTAACCCGCCAAGTGCACCACTGCATCAATGATCAAGTCTTTGGGTAATTCTCCCTTTCCTTGGCTGGGATTCCAATACAAATCATTTTCCATTTTGGGTCGACGGGTGAGGGTATAACAGGTGTGACCCGCTTTTTCAAGCAATGGGATCAGTACTTTTCCAACATTGCCGCTTCCACCAGAGATCAAAATATTCATGATTTTATAACCCTTTCAAGCTCTTTTTGTTCACTTGTTGTATCCAATGGCAATTTCAGTATATCCATTGTCCGTACTCTGGTAGATTTCCTGTTGAGCAAGGTATTGAAATCCTTTAAGTTGCCCTGCATCAATCATCCAAATCAACGGTTCCGTTTCATCAGCGATCAAACGTGTGGGATGATAGTTGCCCCATGTATTGACCCATTCTCCCTGATTGTTCCATCGATGTAGTCCACTTTCGTCGCTAATCCAAAGACCATTTCCAACGGTGAGTCCCTGAAAATTACTGCTGGTGTAATTCAATAACGGATGCCAATTGATGGGCAGCATGGTTTCAAGGTCAAAAAGAGAAATGCCATAGGTCCCATTGTTCAGAGTGATAACTCCGAGTAAATGATCAATGTTGAACATTTCCTTCACATTAAGCCCATGCACCCAAGTATGAATCAAACTCCCCGTTGTTTTTAGATACAATTTCAATGAACTTGGCTGTCCTGGTATGCTTTGGTTCACACACAAATGGTTTTCTGTTACACAAAGATGATTTTGATGATTGCCGGTTATCCATTGCGAGAATTGTCCGTTTTTGTCATAGTGTCGCAAACCGTCTTGGGTACTGAACCAGAGACCATGATTGTCATTATCATGGTCAACATCCATGAAATAGTCATTGCTTCCTGAATAAGGATAGGAGAACAATTCAGAATATGGGTTTTGAATGTCCATCATTTCGACAGTGGATTGTCCAGAAGGACAAGACCAAAATGATTTGTTGTAAGAATTGACCATCGGCAGGTATCGCGCCCCGAGCGCACTTCTCCATACACCCATTTCCATCGAATAAGAGAGTGTGTCAATCATCGCTCCTGCGAATCCATTGTTGTTGATGACAAAAATGTTTCTTCTTTTTTTTGGCAATTCGATGACGGTACACTCAAGAAATGCTGATTTTGAAGCATGTGCCGTATGCGCAGTGACTTTTAAAAAATACTCTCCCGAAGGGAGATACGGGTCGTGATGTTCCATTGACAACTGTCCCGAAAAACGCTTCGAGGGCAATCCATTGGATGTTTCTGTGGAAATCCATGTTTTTTGATGGGCATCGCTGAGATGCATGGTGATTTTCTCTATTTCTTCCTCTCCGTCAATGTTGGCCTCAACTGAAATATTGATGGCATCACCATATTGAAACGGCCCGTTATTGTTCACCCAGCCGATCTGAATACTGGGTAGAACATGTTCTTCTTTTTTGCAAGAAAAAAGGAGCATCAAGCAGAGGCATAATGGAATCCATCGCATTATCCAAATGTAAGTTGAAAACTCTTTTTTTATTGACATTATTTTCACTCGGAAAGCCTGAATTTATTGAGATTCTTAATGGGTCAAAAGTTATCAAAATAGGGAATGGATGCAATGTGAATAGAATAGCTCAGCAATTGCCTCCCACCTTTCTAAATTTGACCTTCCTTAATTCGATATCATGGAGAAACAAACACGAAATACATCACGGGCTAAAAAGAGCATTGATCTCAATGCAGCATTGTTGGGCAATGAAATGGGTCGAATCCCACCCAATGCAAGAGACTTGGAGGTGGCTGTATTGGGGGCGGTCATGTTGGACAATTCTGCTGTGAATTCCGTCATTGAGATTTTGGAACCCAATTCCTTCTATGATCCTAAACACACAATCATATACAGTGCCGTCCGTTCTTTGTTTTCCAATGGTTCTCCCATTGATATTTTAACAGTATCCCAACAGCTCCGAAAGGAAGGTATTTTGGAGGCGGCTGGTGGTGCCCCTTATATCGCAGCCATGACCAACCAAGTGGCGTCTTCGGCCAATATCGAAGCCCACGCCCGTATCATCGCACAGAAATTCATTCAACGGGAGTTGATCAGAATTTCCGGTGGTATCATCACCCACGCTTATGAAGAGACAACCGATGTTTTTGAATTGTTGGACAAAGCGGAGTCTGGTTTGTTTGAAGTGACCCAAGGGAATATTCGAAAGAATTACGACAAGATGAGTCACTTGGTCAAGCAAGCATTGGATGAGATAGACAAGGCGATGAAAAACAAGACCGGCGTCACCGGTGTGCCTTCAGGCTTCAATGCCCTGGACCGCATCACCAACGGTTGGCAGCGTTCCGACATGATCGTCATCGCTGCACGTCCTGCGATGGGTAAAACAGCTTTCGTTTTATCTATGGCTCGTAACATTGCAGTGGAGCACAAGGCTCCTGTCGCTGTATTCTCCTTGGAGATGTCCAGTTTGCAGTTGGTGCAACGTTTGATTGCCAGTGAAACAGAGATTGAAGGGGACAAACTGCGCCGTGGTAATTTGTCAGAGTTGGAATTGCAGCAATTGAATCAGCGCATTGCCAAATTGGCGGATGCCCCTTTATTCATTGATGATACGCCTGCACTTTCCGTATTTGACCTTCGTGCAAAATGCCGTAGGCTTAAAGCACAACATGGTATCCAAATCATCATCATCGATTATTTGCAATTGATGTCCGTCGGAGGCGGAGACGGCCGAGGTGGTAACCGCGAGCAGGAGATCTCTACCATTTCTCGTTCAATCAAACAAATCGCAAAAGAACTCGATGTTCCAATCATCGCCCTTTCTCAGTTGTCACGTAGCGTAGAATCACGCCCGGGAGATAAGCGTCCTGTCCTTTCTGATCTTCGCGAATC
>JACCDI011419128.1_pt1 | contig 10717 bp, 9 predicted proteins | sample 7442791 | NCBI WGS metagenome assembly JACCDI01 (sample SAMN15323434, study PRJNA562643) | freshwater metagenome | isolation source: river surface water | place: USA:Blue River Watershed | collected 2017-08-15
AGCGGCGCGTAGGCTTCCACCTCGTGGGCGATCCCGTCTTCCTCGAAGATCTTCTCGATGCGCAGCATCTCCTGCACCTGGTAGCGGATCGTCATCTCGCTCTCGAACTGCAGGGTGATGTGGTCGCCCAGGTGCACGGTGCGCAGCTTGCGGTGGGCGATCAGCTCGCCCTTGTGCTCCTTGCGCCACTTGCTGTAGGCCTCCAGCGTCATCAGGCTGTCGGCCGTCACGTTGCCAGTGATTTGCATGTGATCCTCCTTGCGTGCAATCGCCAAAAACTCACTTCAGGCCGTAGGCCCGGCGCACCAGCGTCAGCGGGTGCTGCATCTCGGGCGACCCCAGGCCGTTGCGCTCGAAGCCCTGGGCGATGTGGTGGCCGCCCAGCGGGCAGTCCGAGGTGATCACGTCCGGCGTCCCGCCCTTCGGGTGCTCGGCCAGCTTCTTGAACAGGGGCTCGCCGATCTTCATCGCCTGCTCGTGGTAGGCCTTTTTCACACCGAACGTTCCCGCGTGGCCCGAGCAGCGCTCGTTCGTGTGCACGTGGGTGTCCGGGATCATCTTGAGCATTTCCTCGGTCTTCTTGCCGATGTTCTGCACCCGCCCGTGGCACGGCACCTGGTAGCTCACCTTGCCCAGGGGCTGGGAGAACTCTGTCTTGAGCAGCCCGTCGCGCTTGCGCGCCATCAGGTACTCGAAGGGATCCCACATGGCCTCCTTGACCAGTTGCACCTCCTCGTCGTCCGGGTACATCAGCGGCAGTTCCTGCTTGAACATCAGCGTACAGGACGGCACGGCCGACAGGATGGCGAAGCCGTCGCGGGCGTACTTCGCCAGCACCGGGATGTTGGCCTGCTTGTTCGCATCCACCGACTCCAGGTCGCCCAGCTCCAGCTTGGGCATGCCGCAGCACTTCTCCTTCTCGACCAGCACATAGGGCACCTCGTTGTGCTCCAGCACCTTGAGCAGGTCGTGGCCGATGCCCGGCTCGTTGTAGTTCACGTAGCAGGTGGCGAAGATGGCCACCTTGCCGGGGGTCTTGGCGCCGTCTTTCACCGGGAAGGGCTTGGACTCGGCGGCCGACGAGCGGAACTTGCGGGTGGCCAGGCTCGGCAGCCAGGCGTCCTTGTCCACGCCGAGGGTCGACTCCATCACGCTGCGCGCGGCTTTCGTCGAGTTCACCGCGTTCACCGCCTGCACCACGATCGGAATGCCGGCGAAACTGCCATGGGTGTCGGTGGAGGCCAGGAACTTCTCGCCCGCCCCCACCTCGCCCTTCTTGAACTTGAGCGCCTTGGCCCGCAGCATGGTGTGCGGGAAGTCCAGGTTCCACTCGTGCGGCGGCACGTAGGGGCACTTGGTCAGGTAGCACAGGTCGCACAGGTAGCACTGGTCGACCACCTTCCAGTAGTCCTCCTTCTTCACCCCGTCGACTTCGCCGGTCGGCCCCTCGTCCACCAGGTCGAACAGCGTCGGGAACGAGCCGCACAGGCTCACGCAGCGACGGCAGCCATGGCAGATGTCGAAAATGCGCTCCATCTCCTTGAAGGTGGCCTCCTCGTCGTAGAACGCGGGGTTCTTCCAGTCGATCGGATGCCGGGTCGGCGCTTCAAGACTGCCTTCGCGGGCCATGGCGTCACTCCTCTGAATCTTCGAATGGTTGCGGGAAGCGTCGCGCGGGCCGTGGCCCTGGCGCGATTCCGGGACAGGTCGCCGCAGGGGCGGCGCAGGCGGTGCTGCGCACTGGGCACGCCCCCGAAGGCGCATGCCCAGCACGCAGCATCGCGATCAGTCGACCAGCTCGTTCAGGGCCTTCTGGTAGCGGTTGGCGTGGGAGCGCTCGGCCTTGGCCAGCGTCTCGAACCAGTCCGCGATCTCGTCGAAGCCCTCGTCGCGGGCGGTCTTGGCCATGCCCGGGTACATGTCGGTGTACTCGTGGGTCTCGCCGGCGACGGCGGAAGCCAGGTTCTGGCGGGTGGAGCCCATGGGCAGGCCGGTGGCGGGGTCACCGCACTGCTCCAGCCACTCCAGGTGGCCGTGGGCATGGCCGGTCTCGCCTTCCGCGGTGGAGCGGAACAGGGCGGCCACATCGTTCTGGCCCTCGACGTCGGCCCTGTTTGCGAAGTACAGGTAGCGACGGTTCGCCTGGGACTCGCCAGCGAACGCGGCCTTCAGGTTCTCTTCGGTCTTGGAGCCTTTGAGAGCTGCCATGGAACATCTCCTAGTGGTTGAAATGACGACGGAAATGACGCCCCGGAAGCCGGGGACCTCCGCAATGTAGTGATGCGGCGCAACAGCGTCCAATTGGCCGCGTCAATTCCCTGAATTGAATTTGGCTATCTCCGGGATAGTCCCTATATCGTAGGTTTATTGAGGGAGTGTGACCGGCTTCACCGCCGTCAAATTACGTTAAAGTAAACGCGTTTCGCATTAGTAAACAGGAGACGCGCATGGCCACCCCTGCCTCCCCCGTGACTTCCGCCGCCCCGGCGCGGCCGGCGGCGCCCCCGCCGCCGCCGATCCACCAGCTGCACCACTACGCCTACCGCGCCCGTGACGCCGAAGAAACCCGGCGCTTCTACGAAGACATCCTGGGCCTTCCGCTCTATCACATCATCCAGAGCGACCATGTCCCCAGCACCGGCGAGTACTGCCCCTACACCCACTTCTTCTTCCGGCTGCAGGACGGCTCCTTCATCGCCTTCTTCGACCTGGGCGACGACCAGGCCGCCGAGCCCTCGCCCAACACCCCGCGCTGGGTGAACCACATCTCCTTCCGGGTCGACTCCGTGCAGGCACTCCAGGACATGAAGGCGCGGCTGGAAGCGCAGGGCATCGAGGTGCTGGGCGTGGTCGACCACCACATCTTCGACAGCATCTATTTCTTCGACCCCAACGGCATCCGCCTGGAGCTCACCGCCCAGCGCGCCGACGAATTCCAGATGCTGCAGGAAAGCCGGACCGCGCATGCCCGCCTGGCCGAGTGGACCGCCCGCAAGGAGCAGTGGCGCGCCGAGCGCGCGGCGGGCGGCGCGAGCCAGCCGCTCAAGCCGCAGACCAACGACCGTCCCGAATACGGCGGTCGGAAGTGAACCCCAGGAGTCGCCCCGTCATGGCCCCGCGCTACGCCCAGACCGCTTACACCAACGGCTACGAGTTCACCCAGGGCAGCGGCTATTCGCTGCCCGAATACCCCTTCATCGCTCCGCCCGAGATCGCCGGCGGCAAGCCCGGCGACCATCCGGTGGTCATCGTGGGCGGCGGCATCACCGGCCTGACCCTGGCCTGCTGCCTCGCCCGCCTGGGCGTGGCCGCGGTGCTGCTGGACGAGGACAACACCGTGGGCGTCAAGGGCGCTGCCTCCCGTGGCATCTGCTACACGCAGAAGTCGCTCGAAATCTTCCAGCGACTGGGTATCTACGAGCGCATCGCCCGCCGCGGTATCCAGTGGAGCGTGGGCCGCACCTTCGCTGGCGACGACGAGGTCTACGCCTTCGACCTGCGCCAGCAGGGCGGCTTCCAGCTCTCGGCGCAGCCGCCCTTCATCAACATCCAGCAGTTCTACATCGAGGGCTACCTGGTCGAGCGCATCGCCGAACTGGGCCATGTCGACCTGCGCTGGAACAACCGCGTCACCGCCTTCCGGCAGGACGCCGACGCCGCCTGGCTCGACATTGCCACGCCCGCCGGCGACTACCGCATCCGCGCGCAGCATGTGATCGACTGCACCGGCTCGCGCAGCCCCTTCCGCCAGTGGGTGAACGCCTCGGTCAAGGCCCTCAAGCGGGACGACCGCTGGTGCATCGCCGACGTGCGCTTCAAGACCCAGCCCCCGGCCGAGCGCCACACCTGGATCGAGGCGCCGTTCAACGACAACCGCGCCGTCTGGCAACACCTCATGGCCGATGATGTCTGGCGCATCGACTACCAGATGGCCGCCGACGCCGACCCCGCCTACGTGAGCCGCGAGGACGTGGTGCGCGAGCGCCTGGCCCGCCAGTTCGGCCCCGAGACCGAGGTGGAGGTCGTCTGGGTCGGCCCCTACGCCTACCGCAGCGAGTGCGTCGACCAGATGCGCCACGGCCATGTCTACTTCATGGGCGATGCTGCCAAGGTGGTCAGCCCCTTCGGCGCGCGCGGCGGCAACACCGGCGTGGCCGATGCCGACAACCTGGCCTGGAAGCTCGCCGCCGTACTGCGGGGCCGGGCGGGAGCGCGCCTTCTGGACAGCTACCACGACGAGCGCCACGAGGCCGCCACCGAGAACGTGCGCGTGACCAATCGCACCACCCGCTTCCTGCGCCCCACCGAAGGCGTCGAGCGCACCTTCCGGCAGGCCGCCATCAGCCTGGCGCGCCAGCTGCCCTTCGCCCGCGCCCTGGTCAACACCGGCCGCATGGCGGTGGCCAACACCTACACCCGCTCCCGCGCCTGCGCCGCGGGCGGCGGCCGCTCGGTGCAGAACGCCCCGTTCCAGTGGGTCGACGGCACCGCCGGCTGCCTCAATGACCTGCTGCTGTGGGCGCAGGGCGACCTGCTCCTGCTGCACTTCGGCCCGCTGTCCGCGGCCGCCGCGCAGCGCCTGCGGGCCGTGGCCTCCAGCGCCCCCCTGCGCGCCGTGCAGGTCGTCGGCGCGGACCAGCGACCGCAGGCCCGCGAGGCCGTGGTCGACCCGCAGGGCCAGCTCGAATCCGCCTGCCACGTCTTCGGTCACGCCTGGGCGCTCCTGCGGCCCGACGGCTATCTGGCAGCCACCGGCCAGGCGGTGGATGCCGCCCTCCTCGACGCCATTTCCATCGCCCTGGGCCTGCCGCGGCAAGGAGACCCCGCATGAAAACCACCCCCGCCTTCGAGGACGCCGACGGCTTCTACGAGCAGCTGCTCGACGCCCATGCCGGCCTCAGCCCGGCGCAGTCCGAACTGCTCAACGCCCGGCTGATCCTGCTCCTGGCCAACCAGGTGGGCGATGCCCGGGTGCTACGCGAGTGCATCGAGGCAGCGCGCCAGCTGCCGGCCTGAGTACCGGGGCCGCATAAAATCAGGCGCATCCCCGACACGACGGCATCCCAGGGTGCCGTTTTTCATTTCCCGCACACCATGAGCGACACCCCGCAGCAGCCCGGCCTGAACAGCCTGTCCAAGTCCTTCGAGCCGGCCGCCATCGAGGCCCAGTGGGGGCCCGCCTGGGAACAGCGGGGCTACGGCCGCGGCGGCGCCCGCGGCACCGGCCAGGCCGACAAGGCCGCCCCGTCCTTCGCCATCCAGCTGCCGCCGCCGAACGTCACCGGCACGCTGCACATGGGGCATGCATTCAACCAGACCATCATGGACAGCCTCACCCGGTACCACCGGATGCGGGGCTTCAACACCGCCTGGATTCCGGGCACCGACCATGCGGGCATCGCCACGCAGATCGTCGTCGAGCGGCAGCTGCAGCAGCAGGGGGTCAGCCGCCACGACCTGGGCCGCAAGAACTTCGTCGCGAAAATCTGGGAGTGGAAGGAGAAGTCGGGCAACACCATCACCACCCAGATGCGCCGCATGGGCGACAGCGTGGACTGGTCGCGCGAGTACTTCACCATGGACGACAAGCTCTCGCGCGTCGTCACAGACACCTTCGTGCGGCTGTACGAGCAGGGCCTGATCTACCGCGGCAAGCGCCTCGTCAACTGGGACCCCGAGCTCAAGACCGCCGTCTCGGACCTGGAAGTCGAGAGCGAGGAGGAAGACGGCTTCCTCTGGCACATCAGCTATCCCCTGGAAGACGGCAGCGGCGCGCTCACCGTCGCCACCACCCGTCCCGAGACCCTGCTGGGTGATGTCGCAGTGATGGTCCACCCGGAGGACGAGCGTTATGCCGCCCTCGTCGGCAAGAAGGTGCGCCTGCCCCTGTGCGACCGGCTGATCCCGGTGATCGCCGACGCCTACGTGGACCGCGAGTTCGGCACCGGCGTGGTCAAGGTCACGCCGGCGCATGACGCGAACGACTACGCCGTCGGTCAGCGCCACAACCTGCCGATGATCGGCGTGCTCACGCTCGACGCGAAGATCAACGAGAACGGCCCTGCCAGGTACCAGGGCCTGGACCGCTTCGTCGCCCGCAAGCAGGTCGTCGCCGACCTCGAGGCCCAGGGCCTGCTGGTGGAGACGAAGAAGCACCGCCTCATGGTGCCGCGCTGCGCCCGCACCGGCCAGGTGGTCGAGCCCATGCTCACCGACCAGTGGTTCGGCGCCATGAGCAAGGTCAGCGACCAGGACCCCACCGGCAGGTCCATCGCCCAGAAGGCGATCGACGCGGTCCAGTCCGGCCAGGTGCGCTTCGTCCCCGAGAACTGGGTCAACACCTACAACCAGTGGATGAACAACATCCAGGACTGGTGCATCTCCCGCCAGCTGTGGTGGGGTCACCAGATTCCTGCCTGGTACGACGAGGACGGCCAGGTCTACGTGGCCCGCAGCGAGGCCGATGCCCAGGCCCAGGCGCCCGGCAAGACCCTGCGCCGCGACGAGGACGTGCTGGACACCTGGTACTCCTCGGCCCTGGTGCCCTTCTCCACCCTGGGCTGGCCCGAGCAGACCGAGGACATGGACCTGTACCTGCCCTCCACCGTCCTCGTGACCGGCTACGACATCATCTTCTTCTGGGTCGCCCGCATGATCATGATGACCACGCACTTCACGGGGCGTGTGCCGTTCAAGCATGTGTACATCCACGGCCTGGTGCTCGACGCGCAGGGCAAGAAGATGAGCAAGTCCGAAGGCAACGTGCTCGACCCCGTCGACCTGATCGACGGCATCACCTTGGCGCCTTTGCTCGAAAAGCGCACACAAGGCCTGCGCAAACCCGAGACCGCGCCCAAGGTGCGCAAACAAACCGAAAAAGAATTCCCCGAGGGCATACCGGCCTATGGTGCGGATGCCCTGCGCTTCACCTTTGCAGCGCTGGCCACGCTGGGGCGCTCCATCAACTTTGACAGCAAACGTTGCGAGGGCTACCGCAACTTCTGCAACAAGCTGTGGAACGCCACCCGCTTTGTGTTGATGAACTGCGAAGGCCTGGACTGCGGCCTCAAAGAGCACACCAAAGCCGAATGCGAGGTGGGCGGCCCAGCGCATGGCTACCTGGCCTTCAGCCAAGCCGACCGCTGGATCAGCTCGCAACTCCAACGCGTCGAGGCCGATGTGGCCAAAGGCTTTGCCGAGTACCGCTTGGACAACGTGGCCAACACCATTTATGACTTCGTCTGGAACGAGTTCTGCGACTGGTACCTCGAAATTGCCAAGGTGCAAATCAATACCGGCAACGAAGCGCAGCAACGCGCCACGCGCCGCACCTTGATCCGCACGCTCGAGACCATCCTGCGTTTGGCCCACCCCATCATCCCCTTCATCACCGAGGAGCTCTGGCAAAAAGTCTCGGTGGTGGCAGGACGTCCTGGCGCGTCGGTCAGCATCGCAGCTTACCCCGTGAGCCAGCCCGAGCGCATCGACACAGCGGCCGAAGCCCATGTGGCCAAGCTCAAAACCTTGGTGGATGCCTGCCGCAACTTGCGCGGCGAGATGAACGTCTCGCCCGCCACCCGCATGCCCCTGTTTGTGCTGGGCGACAGCGCCTTCATGCAAACCGCCGCCCCTGTGTTGCAGTCGCTGGCCAAACTGAGCGAGGTCAAGATCTTTGATACCGAAGCCGAATGGGCCGCTGCCGCGCAGGCCGCGCCCGTGGCCGTGGTGGGCGAAGCGCGTTTGTGTCTGTTCATCGAAGTGGACGCTGCCGCCGAAAAAGCCCGCCTGACCAAAGAGGCCGCGCGGCTGGAAGGGGAAATCGCCAAGGCCAATGGCAAGCTCAGCAACGAAGCCTTTGTGGCCAAAGCCCCGCCCGCCGTGATCGAGCAAGAGAAAAAGCGCGTGGCCGACTTCAGTGCCACGGTTGAAAAAATTCGCCAACAGCTGCAGCGCCTGGGCTGAACCCTGTCCCTTTCGAGAACAACACCATGAGCCACAACGTCATTCGCAAAGCCGTCTTTCCCGTCGCTGGCCTGGGCACGCGATTTTTGCCTGCCACCAAGGCTGCGCCCAAAGAGATGCTGCCGGTGGTGGACAAGCCCTTGATCCAATACGCGGTGGAAGAAGCCTATGCGGCAGGCGTGCGGCACATGATCTTCGTCACGGGTCGCAGCAAGCGGGCCATTGAAGACCATTTCGATACGGCTTACGAACTCGAAACCGAACTTGAACAGGCTCAAAAAAACGAGTTGTTGAGCTTGGTGCGCTCGGTGCAACCCGACGACATGGTGTGCGCCTATGTGCGCCAGCCAAGGTCTTTGGGGCTGGGCCATGCCGTGCTGTGTGCCGAGGCCATGGTGGGCAATGAACCCTTTGCCGTGCTGTTGGCCGACGACCTGATGGTGGGCCCAGCCGGTGGACCTTCGGTGTTGGCGCAAATGGTGGCGGCTCACACCCAGCAAGGCCGCTCCATCTTGGCGGTGCAAGAGGTGCCACTGGAACACGTCAAACGCTACGGCATCGTGGCCGGGGAGCCTGCAGGCAAACAGCTGTTGCGCGTAGAGCAAATTGTGGAAAAACCCAGTCCGGACAAAGCGCCATCGCGCATGGGCGTGGCGGGTCGCTACATCCTCACCCCGGGCATTTTTGATGAAATCCGCAACCAACCCACAGGGGTGGGCGGCGAAATCCAACTCACCGATGCGATTGCGCGTTTGATGCAACGCGAAGCGGTGTATGCCTTCCAATACGCAGGCAAACGCTACGACTGCGGCAGCAAGGAAGGCTTTCTGGAGGCGACGGTGGAGCTGGCCTTGCAACACCCGCAAGTGGGTGCTTCATTTCGCGACTACCTCAAGGGTTTGAGCCTCTGATCGCGTTCAGCGGCGTTTGAGCGCAAACACAAACGCTGTTTCGGTTTTTTCCTGCAGCAGCAAATCGTTGCCTGTCTGGCGGGCAAAGGCCTCGAAATCTCGCCAGGCTCCAGGGTCGGTGGCGGTGACTTTGAGGACCTGACCACTGCTCATCTCATTGAGGGCCTTTTTGGCTTTGAGGATGGGCAAGGGGCAATTGAGGCCACTGGTGTCAATTTCTTTGTCGATGTGCATCATGTGCCCTGGTTTTGTTCTTGGCTTTGCGCGGCACGCTCTTCCCAAGTCATGAACTTCGGCTCGATGCCGATGGTGCGCAGCCAATCGCCCAAGGCGTAACCGGTGCCTGCGGGCCAGCAAATCAAATCCTGAAAATCAAACAACTTGTACTCGGCCAACTCGGGGGACAAACGCACCTCGCCCTCGGCCACCGCATGGTAGGCAATGATGACCTGGTTCATGCGCTGGAAGTCGTACACACCGATCAGCTTGAGGGCAGAGACCTGGAGATTCGTTTCTTCGGCAATCTCGCGCCTGATGCCCTCTTCGGGCGTTTCGCCCGCTTCCATGAAGCCCGTGATCAGCGCAAAGCGACGCCCTGGCCAGGCCGCATTGCGGGCCAGCAAAATCTGCTTACCCACCTGCACGATGCCCGCCAAAACGGGCGTAGGGTTGTTCCAGTGGGTGAAGTCGCACGCCGTGCAACGCAGGCGCAGGGTCTCGCCACTGTCTTCCATCTGTGCAAGCCAAGCCAAAGGCGAAGCGCACTGCGGGCAAAAACGGTACTCAGCCATAGGTCAAGCCTTGTCAAATTCAGCCGTTCAGGCCGGGAACACGCCTGTGGACAGGTAACGGTCACCACGATCGCACACGATGAACACGATGGTGGCGTTTTGCGCCGTTTTGGCCACCTGCTGAGCCACCCAGCAAGCACCTGCTGCCGAGATGCCCGCAAAGATGCCTTCGCTGCGTGCCATTTGACGGCAAGTTTCTTCGGCATCGTTTTGGCTCACATACACCAACTCATCCACATGGCTGGGGTCGTAAATTTTGGGCAAATACTCTTGCGGCCATTTGCGGATACCCGGAATGCGCGAGCCCTCGCTGGGCTGTGCACCAATGATGCGGATGGCTGGATTCTTTTCTTTCAGGTAGCGCGAGACCCCCGTGATGGTCCCTGTGGTGCCCATGGCGCTGACAAAGTGGGTCACTTTGCCGCCGGTCTGCTCCCAGATTTCGGGGCCGGTGGTTTCGTAGTGGATGCGCGGGTTGTCTGCGTTGGCAAACTGGTCCAGGATGCGGCCCTTGCCTTGCGCTGCCATGTTGTCGGCCAAGTCACGGGCGTATTCCATGCCACCACTCTTGGGCGTGAGGATCAGCTCGGCACCAAAGGCCTTCATGGTCTGCGCCCGCTCGATGGACAAGTCCTCGGGCATGATCAAAATCATGCGGTAACCCTTGATGGCCGCAGCCATGGCCAAGGCAATGCCGGTGTTGCCCGAAGTGGCCTCAATCAAGGTGTCGCCGGGTTGGATCTCGCCGCGCTCTTCGGCTCGGCGGATCATGGACAAAGCAGGCCGATCCTTGACAGAGCCGGCCGGGTTATTGCCCTCGAGCTTGCCCAAAATCACATTGTTTCGAGCCGCCATATCGGCAGCACCCAAACGCTGCAAAGCCACCAATGGCGTTTTGCCGATCGCATCTTCAATGGTTGGATAAATCATCCCAATAATGTGCCATAATTCGGGTCTTCACAAATACCGCCCGGGTGGTGAAATTGGTAGACTCAGGGGACTCAAAATCCCCCGCCGCAAGGCGTGCCGGTTCGAGTCCGGCCCCGGGCACCA
>JACCDI010551770.1_pt1 | contig 10713 bp, 7 predicted proteins | sample 7442791 | NCBI WGS metagenome assembly JACCDI01 (sample SAMN15323434, study PRJNA562643) | freshwater metagenome | isolation source: river surface water | place: USA:Blue River Watershed | collected 2017-08-15
ATTGTATGAGTTGATTGTCAATTGGTTTTTGAGGATGTATCTGTTATTGTTGCAAAAAGTAGTGAAAACACGCAGGGAATAAGAAGGCTGGGTTGGCAGTTACCCCAGGTAATTCCCGATTACCCCTCAGTTACTCATTATTACCCCATTTTGAGGGGTATCGTCATTACCCAAATTCAAGTAATGGTCAACAAGTAATATTTCCATTACCCCACTGTGAGTCATGAGCATGTGGACTTGTGAATGTCAACTATCAGTTTGTATTGACTTCTTGCTCCAAATATTGCACATTTCACACAGGAATTGAACATAATGTGCACACAAAACAATCAAAACACACACACAAACATTTCATTGTGATCCATCGCCTCCTCATGCTCCACCTTGCCCATTATCCATTACCCCTGTTACCCCCAATAAATTTTGGGGTAACAAAATGGATTACTGAGGTAATTGAGGTGTTACCCGGGTAATTACTCTTTTAGGGGTAGGTTACCCCTACAAAGGGGTAATAAAAATGAGTAACTGCCAACCTAGTAAGAAGGGATATGAGTGGTTTTCAAAATAATGTGGTTGATTGTTGAGATTTGTATTGATTAATTAAAGTGGAGATAATTGTGGTTCAGTTTTGCAATGTTAGCATTATTTAATTCTCATTTGTGGCTTTGCAATTGGGGGATATTATTGAGAATTGATATTGTTGCAATATTTTTTCTTTCACTTAATGACAGATGATACCTAACATGATATACAAAATAGTAAGTATTCTGATTGTTCAATAATGTTGTTACTCCTATTTATTTTTTATTTTTTGCTATGGCCATTCTCATCTGCCTCGAATTTTATCTTTACAGGCAATGTCAATGGAGTTGTTTAGTCTACTTCAAACTTGGGGGTTCAATCTCCTTCCAGCATAGTAAACTTTTGTTTGGTACCATCGGCATATATTCCCTCTCACCATCCCATCCTCTTTACTTCTAGGAACATTAGCACCTCCATGGCTTCCATCTTGGCCTCTTCAGTCAGTGTATGTGGATCCTGAGGCACAAATGCCTCCATCATTTCAAATAGCTTTAGTTCTTTCAGTACTGCTTCTGTGCTTCATTCCCCCAACAGCATGAGTCCTCATCCCAGTGTGATTTGCTAGAAAGCTAATGTTGTTTCTTTCTAATTGTCACTTTTCTATTCATATCAAAATGTGAAAAAGCAACAGAGTCAATGTCTACATCCTGTACATGGGGCTACCCATCCTGTCAATTGTCCCTGCACAAACCACAAACTGGCCACCCATCTTGGTGTCCATACGTCACGTATCGACCCATTGGCTATTGGTTCGTCATTTTTTAGCAACCAATAACCTTTTACAGATTTTTTGCTGAATCCGAATATCCTCACCAAAATCAGCGAAGGCCTTTGACTTGATTCAACTTTTACAATGATGCACAGTGAAACATCAACACATTTGGCGATAGTCCTTATCAGTGGTCCTTGTTGTACTCAACAATGAAATGTAAGAATGATTGTGAATGAGGCTTTGACACACACAAAAACATCACCAAACATGCCAATTTTTAGACGTCAATTGCCCTCAAGGGCTTGTAAAATCAATTATAGACTTTCTCCATCACATGGACGAAAATACCGTGGAATGTCATCGTCTACGCCTTCTTGGCTTCCTCAATCACTACTACATTCACCCTCGATGCCTCGCCACCGGATTTCCCACTACATGATCAAAAATGTGATGCCCAAGTTGTCAACGTTCGGAGCTCATCGCCGTCTATTGTCAACTTCCTTCCTTTTTCATCACCCACGTCGTGAACTAGCAGCAATTACTTCAGCTGCTAACATCCCTGAGACTATTTATCGCACCACTACTAAAAACAGTATTCTAAATGTAGCACACCGCAATTTCAGCAATGATGAAAAGACAAAATTGGATTTTGTCGTCCCTTCGTCCGTTGCGTGTCCTCCGTTTTCGGACAATAGTAGTCGAGCTGCACAAACTGGAGAAATCTCTGCCCATGATGTTGGGATGGCCGATTCAAGCGCTAATTTTCCATCTTCTGAGAAAACATCGGCATCATTGCGACATACTTATGAAGTTCCGCCATTGGACCTTTCTCAACTTACCACTTCGATCCCTCTCCCTCTCAACCTACGCAAAAACACCTTGGCTGTCAATAATGGACGCCGTTCTGATTTTACCGAATCTACCACCGCGAAACATAATTTTTCTTCGAGTAAAGAAGTAACAGCTCCGAATGCTGACGGTCGCTTAACTCCGCTCAATCTCACGGAACCGGTGTTTTCTATCCCTCCACCTCCTCGATTGAATAAACGCACGTCATCGAAAATCGGAGACAATTCTGACGGATCTCAGTCTTCTGATCAACCAGTATCAGCTCGCAAAGCTAGTGGCATCAACATGAAAAGGCTGAGACGGAAAAATGCATCATCGCATAGGGATCAGCTTGACACCAACATCGCTGCACTGCAGAACAACGCGAAAGCATCATCACCTGATCCTACCGAAGAAGGCATCGTCCAGTCCGAGCTTGATCATTTGTGTCGACAACGTAAACAACTCGGTTCCACGTCGCCGAATGAGAAATCAACAATTTCCGTGACGGGATATGAAAGTCAGAACTCAAATGGTGAAGATTTGAGTGGGACTTGTGTTATCAACAACGAAGCTGCAGCTGCAGCTATGACGAATGATGCCGATCATATAAAAATTCATACAACACTGCAAAATGAACACAATTCCCCCGACAGATCAACCCCCGCTGATAAACACGTTGGATCGGGAAAGAAAAGGAGAAGACAAAGGAAAGAATCAAATCTTTTGAAGCTGCGGAAAGAATCCAATAATTTGCTTGGCCACCAAAAAATGAAGGTACTTAGTGTTAATATCAAAGGGGCGAAAAGGAAGCTAAAGCGGGAAAAATCGGATCAAGTAAAACAAAGTCACACTGGAAATGTCCGAAGTAGTTTGCTTCAAAAAGGCGATAAGATTATAAACAATGCAAGCAAGAAGGATCGCAACGATAATAAACGCCGCATAACCAGCACAATCAACCAATCATGTGGCGACCAATTGGTAAAGAGCAGTAGGCTGCAAAAGATTGAAAATAACATCGTTGGTTTGAAGAAAGCACTAAAGTCAGAGACGCTTGATCAAAGCAAGCGAGATGTCATGGAAGCTGACCTTGTAAAGCTTCTTAAAAAACGAAATTCTATTACCTTTCTCCGTTCACTCGTACACTCTCACTTGGAGGCGAACGGGGGAGAAGCGTGGTCAAAAGATATAGGCACGGATTTGAACGAAATGTCATCATCGACCGGTGACCAGTCTGCTCTAACAGAGTTAAAGGAAGTAAGCGATAGTCTGATTAAATTTCTGTCTTCTGAGCACGAGTTGTTTTCTTTGCATGAAGAAAACGATGAACGTGGACCACTTGTGCGAATACGAAATTTCAAATCGAGTGGAATTGAATATTGCAAAAGTCGTCTCACCTACCTTAGATCGCTCGTACATGACTACTTGGTGTCAAAAGGAGGAGAAGCGTGGTCAAGAGATATTGGCAGAAATTTGAGTAAAAAGTTAGCTTCAACCGGTGACCATTCTGCTTTATCAGAGCTAAAGGAAGTAGGCGATAGCTTGACTACATTTTTGGCTTCTGAGAACGATTTGTTTTCTTTATTGGAGGAAAAAGGAAAGGACGGACAATTAGTGAGATTGCGAAACATCGAAAACCAAAATCGGATTGCCCACCTTCGCTTGATTGTAAAAAAATATTTGCTTTCTGAAGGGGGTGAAGCTTGGTTGGGAGATGTTAACGAGCATTTGGCAAAAGAGTTACCATCAACAGGCGCTCAGTCTGCACCATTGCTTGATGACGTGTTGGATTTTTTGGTCTCCGAAAGCAATCTATTTTCGTTACTGGAAGGGGAAAATGAGAGAGGACCATTAGTCCGTTTGAAGAATGAGTTCATATATGTTCAATCGCTCATACAATCTTACCTTGTATCAATGGGGGGAGCAGCTGGCACAAAAGATATATGCAATCAACTGAGCGCTGAGCCATCATCAACTGGTCAAGCATCAGCGCTATCTGATTTGACAGATATTAGCGAAAATGTCTTGGAATTTTGCCGCCTGAGCAGTTTGTTCGATGTGTATGAAGATAGCGACACGTCAAAAGGTCGAATCGTCGTACTAAACGATTATGAATCACTGCGCAATGAGAACCCACAGGAGCACGTTGGACCATCTCAATCACCGGCGAATAGTAGTTCAAGTTTTTTTCCCAACGGCTACATGCGACATAGCGTTCTTGAAGAAAGTGGTGGGAACCTCACCCAAAACCTTGAAAGTGGTTTGTTAACATTGCCAAGTTTCAATAGCGATTTGATTTCCACACAGGCGAATGGGACAACGTTAGGATTTTCTGGAAATACGTCAGTCATAAGCACTGTTGTGTTTGTCCAGGAGCTTTCGGCAACATCTGGGAACATGGAAACGAGGGCTTCGGATAATCTTAGCATAGGAGAAAAGCTAATCAACTTTGAAAAGTCACTCAAAAAAGCTGTTGAAAATGCAAACGCTCGATCTGGATCAGCCTTCATCCCACTTCAAGTTGAATACCGAGAGCGTTATCACGGTTCTGGTAAGATTCCATCACATAATCGGCTGCGACGAGACAACTCTGGACCAATGACAGAAAAAGAGACTTTGGCAGCTAGAGCAGTCGACCGTGTCCTACGACCCTGGCTTATGATGGGTTTGGCTTCTTCTGCTTCTTCATTTGACCTAGCCGAATTCGACTCCTCTTTACCTGAGAAAATTGTCGTTTCATGCCAAGTGCAGTCTTATGATCCGTATACAAACAAAGAACCTGAAAGTGTCTCCGAACCAAGACACGCGGATCCTACAGCTCTTGCAATTAACTCGGCTATTGCAGCGATTTACAACTCCGAAAATGGATGTTCAGCTAACTTCCCTGTTCCTTCAATGGCAGCTGCATGTGTGAAACTTGCAGTTGATCGGGACGGTGCAATCATTTTTGACCCTACTCCTCAAGAAGTCGCTAAGAGCAAGTTCGACATTCTCTACGCTGGCACCAAAGATAATGTTCTCATGATCGAGTTTGGATCGAGAGGATGCGCATCGATAACAAGAAGTGACACTAAGAACAAGATTGAAAACGAAGATCCTGGTGTTTCCGAAATTGCCGTTGTAAACGCTCTGCGAGCTGCACATAACGCTGTTGTATCCATTGTCGAACACATGGAAAAGACGCATCTGCCGAATACCAGTGGGAGTAATCAATTGAATGATCGCAACGATTTAATGACCGATGAACAAGTTGCGAAATATCTAGGATTGCGTGAAGCGGGCGGGGACCTTTCGCGATCTGCTTCTGGAGTTCATGATGCAAACAACTCTTTCGGGAGAGAATCTATTGAGAATGCAATTGATGAAGCATTTTCTTATACGTGGTCTAAGCTGGAATTTTCTGCACTTAGGTTGTTTGGCTATTGTGATTATTTGGAAGTTCAGAGTCAAGGTGAAGTCAGTATTCACGAAGGGCAGCTACTCCCGAAGAGAACTCGCGGGCGTATGGAAAACTTTTTACAAGCTGAGATCGGAAGGATCCTCGAGGAAGAATTCTACCCTAACAACGAAGATCTTGCCGAATTCTTTCAATTGTCAACGAATAGAAATGTTGGAGGGTCCCTACTCATAAACCACATTCATGAACTGATAATGAAACGCGCAATGGCGAAGAGCGCAGAAAGTCAATTCCGTTCTGATGGTCGGCGTGGGCTCAACACGATTCGTCCTATTAGCGCGGAGGTTCCTTTCCTTCCTGACTGTGTGCACGGTTCTGCCATATTTTCGAGAGGAGAAACTCAAGGTAAGTCATTTTCGAAAGTTCGTGTTCGCGAATAAGTTTCAATGAAATGATCGTTGAATCTCTTTCTTTTCCCGTTGTGTCCCCGTTAGTACTTTGCACTGCAACACTAGGCAATCCGAGAGAAGGCATGCCATTTACAGATCCATACAGGGACTATTTGCTGGAAGAACAAGCTTCTCCCACAGAAAATGACGTTGATCAAGCTAAGAAGTATCCAATTGGCAGTTTGAGGTTCTTACGCAGCCAAGTAGCCATGGAAAGCGACTTGAATAGTCGAAAAATAAAGGCGGGTAGAGAGTTGACAGGTGATTCGGGCACATTGGGCGAGGTGAGAGTACGAGTGATAAGCAATTGAATCAATTCTACACGAGGAAATCATAACTAGACTTTCTTCTTTCATAATCAGTCGAAGCGATTCTTCTTGCACTACGACTTCCCGGATTCATCCACGGGTGTCATCAAGTCAAAATCTGGCGCTTTGACCAATCGCCGTGCAATTGGACATGGAGCGCTTGCTGAGAAGAGCATCTTACCAGCATTGCCACATCCCAACGACTTTCCGTATGTCATCCGAGTGACTTCTGAAGTTCTGAGTTCCAACGGTTCATCGTCTATGGCTTCGGCGTGTGGGGCAACGCTCGCATTATTAGATGCAGGAGTGCCCTTGATTGCCCCTGTAGCTGGCGTCAGCGTCGGTCTTTGCCCGGGATCACAACAGTTGATGCTTGATATCACTGGCACTGAGGTAAGCCCCACTCGGTCCAAAAGTTCGGATACAACATTTGCTAATTTCTGCCATTCTTTTGCCTCTTCGCGAGTCAGGATCACTACGGTGATATGGACTTCAAAGTCTGTGGAACTTACAATGGTATAACGGCAATGCAGTTAGACGTAAAGCGTCCTCTTTCACTAGATGTCATAATTGATGCGCTCGATTTGGCGAAGAGAGGCCGCCGATGCATCTTGAATGAAATGGAGCGTTTGAATGGTTTAAGCCATCGTCCCAACATGAAAAGTTCAGCGCCTCGGGTGGAAGTTATCAAATTTGATCCTAACCGAAAGAGGGATCTTGTTGGTGAGTCCTTCCTTTTTCGATCTTGCGAAAATGTTTGAATCAGTTCAAAACACAAGATCTCATTCATTTTTGCTGTATTCCAGGCCCCGGTGGAGCTGTATTGAGGCAGCTCGAGGAGAGATTCAATATAAGCATTGATCTCTCTCAGGAAGGTACATGTCTCATTTTTGGTCCTCCCAAAACAGTGATGAAAGCGAAAAGTGTGATCATGGACCTAGTTGCTGATGTAGAAGAAGGTGGTGTGTATGAAGGAACAGTAATCGAACTAAAGGATTTTGGGGCAATAATTGAGCTACTTCGAAATAAAGAAGGCCTACTCCATGTGAGTGAAATTTCTCCTGACAGTTCCCAGAAACACACAGAGGGTAATATTGGGACCGTTCGAGAGCATCTGAAAGTCGGAGACAAAATAGAGGTCCTTTGTACGCAAATTGATCATGTGGAGGGGTCAATCAAACTGAGCAGGAAGAAGCTGCTAGAGCTTCGTGAGAAAAATCAGTACTACCATAAGCATTGATGCCATAAAATTCTCGAAAACAATTAAACCGATGCAAAAATTGAGGACACGATATATTGTTGAATTCTCGATGTATCGTTTTTCACGCAACCATTTCATTGTTTCTTCTCTAGATTAAGATCACTTGCCAAATGAATTCAAACTTCTTGTCGAGGTTGTTCTCTCTACACGGTTTTAGTCATCAACTTAGTCGCTAGTCTGAAGGTTATATTCTCCAAAACAGCACGCCGAAAGAGGTGTGTTAGTTACCTTATTGATCTTTCTTCCTCGGGTAATGAATACCGTTGACAATCTCTGCATTCGATTGTTATTGCAAGCAAGAGGACAATAATGCTTAATTCCTTAATTTACAATTTTTGCAACCCATGAAAGTATCTGTGGTTTGTGCCTTTCTTCAGTCCATCCTTAGAAATAGCTCGAGACAAATATCAGAGTTCTCCAATTTAGAGAGCCCTCTTGCAGTACAACCAAAAATTCATATCTCAGCTATTTTTCCAATAATAGTAAGTTGTTCAAAGTAGATTGCAATGGTATGTCAGCAGGATGATGTTCTCTTTGATGAGATGTAGTCCCATTATTTTCCACAGTAGCGTCAGAGGATATCTCTACAACCTGCCAGTGGATGATTCTATTGCTGACATGGATGTCAAAACTTGGAGAAAGAATTAATTGATCAGAGATGTCATTTTGATCAAAGGGGGGCCTCAAACACAAGTTTCCAACTAGACTCTATCATTGATGCAATAATTTCCATTGTTTCATTGAGAAATATTTTTTGAATAATGATATAATATGCCTTCCACTGAGAAAATAAGGCAAAAGATGATTGGGGTTCATCCACCAATCTCATGGAACATGAAGAATATGATACCCCCAATAATTAGTATCTAGTTGCTGGCCATTGAAAATTTGCCCCTCCAACAACCTACAAAGTATCATAAAAGGAATCTTTTTCCATTATTCCATATACTTATCAGCTTACAAAATTAATCAAGAATGTTGGAAAAATTCAATTCAAAGAGAATTATTTCAAAACCATTACTATTCCTTTATTTAGTCCCAACGAGTTTGTTTGTATTGCCCACAAAACGAAATAAGCCATTCCCTATAACCCCATTCCTGGAAGCCCCAAGATTCTGGATTTGCCTAAATGGTTACTGTTTACTACTTGTGTCCTAGCAATAGTTGGGGATGTGGTGACACGACAACAGATAACACTCTACACAGGCACCCTGTTTTTGTCAGATGTATTTAGCTTTAACAACATAAATTGCATGTTAGTTCTCTAGAATCTAGAATTGCTATTCCATTTTACCTGGGCACATTGCAAGTATTACTTACTGTTTCAAGTGAAAAGAATGGCAATCTATCAAAGCTTCAAATCCAACATTTTCTCCATGGAAGGCCCTTCTGTAATTGATCAAGGTCTCTGCTGTCCCAAAAGACCATGGCACCAACTAAAAAAAGTCAGTTAGCTACTAAGTCTATACTGATGAAAAAACATGTAGCTGAGTGTGTGGTGCCAATGTTCCCAACTGTATTTGTCAAAAGGGAAGATTCTGCAATGCACAACAACCTCAAAAACAATGATGACTTGTAGAACTAGGGTTCCTTTATGACAATTATGAAGAAATTAAAAACAAGGTCCTTTCCATAAAACACTCTGTTGTTACCAGGGATGTATTTTGTACCTACCTTCATTGGGACCTCAAGAAGCTGGATGATATGAAACCAAAAGTATGCAATACTTGCTTTGAGGTCCTTGTGAAGTGTATGATCAAAGGCTGATTATGGGCTAGCTGTTGTTGGCAAGGAGAGGTCCTTCCTTTTCTTCAATTCGTTCTCTGGTGACTATTACAGTCGTTATGAAGCAACAAAACGATTACTACAAGTTTTTGCTTGAAAATCTTTTCAACTTCATCCAAAGTTGTTGTACTATAGACCATCCCACTTCTGAAAAAGCTAGAGTAAGGCTGAAGAGAAACATAAGCATAATGAGGCAAACCAAGAGACTTGTGCTGTCAGTAAGAAAAGATCTGCTTCCAGGCGAAAGAAATCATTGGACATGGACCAAACCCCCAAACTAACAAGTGTGGTATGCCAGTTACTGTTATAATGCTCCATCAATAAATATGGCATCTTGTGGAAATCCTGCAAATACTACAACTGAAATTGCTCAGACTGTTGGAAACTATGGGCTCTTTCACCAACTGTGACAGACATTTTTGTCATTGCCTTTGCTCAACAAATCACTCATATGACCATCATGGTTATGGAGAACATGATTGCAAGTCACATGCTTGTGACTGCAAAGACCAAAATTATCATGCTTACGATTGCCATCATGACAATCATTGCTGTTCTCACACTTGTCCTAGGTCCAAAAACTTACATGACCAAGATCACGGCCTCTACATTCACAAGATGCATGGAGTTGGGAATGCAAACACCACTTTGTCACCCCTGCAAATGCCAGTATGTCAGGTTTACAGAATGAACACCGTTTTGCATCCCCTTTGGTTCCTCATTCCCAACAAAACTGTTAGGCTTTGAGGAAAAATCCCCCTAAATTAGTCAATGCAGATGAGCCCCCTTCAAGTCCAAAACCCACAACCATTGGTATTAGTACAACTACCATAATGATAATGTCTGTGTCTCTCAAGAAACCTCTTCTGGTCCTAACTCAATTCCTGAACAGAAATAATTTATCAATGCCGCAAGAGCATGTTTTCCTATAAAATATATTTCCTACAATGAAGATATTGATGGAAGAAATAATGATAGATTTGGCAGTTGCTATACCCAAGACAAAAGATTTACTTGTATGAGGCTTCCTTCAATTTGAGTGGAGATTGATTTCTAGAAGAAAGTCTGTTTTGATTTTCATAAAATCAAAGGGTTATCAATGTGGACAATGCTTGAGATCAAAGCTGACCTCAACAAGGAATTAAAAATCTTGCCATGTACACAATCCATTGTGAAAAAATTGTGCTGGCAAGCCTATGAACAATTGTGCTTATGTTGTATGGGACCGACATTCTCAGAATCACTTGTTAAGATTTCATCAACATTAGGAAAAAGATAGCAATGGACAAACAAAGCAGGACTGGTTCCATTAAGAATGAATGACTTGAACCTGAACAATGTTAACTGTTTATTAATCTTCAGGAATATCATTAAACTCTTGCTGATGCATG
>JACCDI010000481.1_pt1 | contig 10711 bp, 11 predicted proteins | sample 7442791 | NCBI WGS metagenome assembly JACCDI01 (sample SAMN15323434, study PRJNA562643) | freshwater metagenome | isolation source: river surface water | place: USA:Blue River Watershed | collected 2017-08-15
GGGACCTCGTATATAGATGGGTTAGTAAGTACGGGAATTGAATTCCCATCACAATATTAAATATACTTTATCCTAATTCAAAAATTTTTTTAAACAAATTTTTTGGGTTTATCCACAATAGAGGGATTTGAAAAGCTATTTTGAACAATATTTTTCTGCTTGATACCTCTATTTTTTAAAATTATTTTTCGTGTATAGTTTTTTTGTAAATGGCTGTAACTATTGTAAACAAAGGGTTTCAGCAAAGTGCATATTTTATTTATGATGTATACGATTCAATTATGCATATCAAAATATTGAGGAAATCAAAAACTATTTTACAAGGAAAAGGGGCGAAAAAAATTTTTTACAAAAAACCCTCATTACCTTTGATTTAGGCCAAAAAACACAATTATGAAGCTTATTGCACCCGTTTCTATTAAATGGTTATCTGAATTGATAGGAGCAGAAATTGTTGGAAATGATCAATTAGAAATAACTGGAGTGAATGAAATTCACCAAGTTGAAAAAGGAGATACGGTATTTGTAGATCATCCAAAATATTATGATACCTGCTTAAACAGCGCCGCTACTTGTATCATTATCAATAACAAAGAGGTGAATATTCCAGATGGAAAAGCATTGTTGTATTGTGCAGATCCATTTGAAGCTTATTTAACCATTGTAAAACACTTTAAACCCTTGGTCGTTAGCAATGATTCCATAAGTAAAGATTTAATTGTGGGTGAAGGAACAGTGCTTATGCCCAATGTATTTATTGGCAACAACGTGCGCATTGGTAAAAACTGTACCATCTATCCTGGGGTAGTGATTTTAGCAGATACGGTGATTGGAGATGATGTAATTATACAAGCCAACACGGTGATTGGAGGGGATGCTTTTTATTATAACACGAAGAAAAACAGACCTGCCTGGTATAAAAAAATGCTAAGCTGTGGTAGGGTTGTTTTAGAAGATAAAGTGGAAATTGGATGCGGGTGCACCATTGATCGTGGTGTGAGTGGAGACACTAAAATTGGCATGGGTACCAAGATTGACAATATGGTGCATATTGGTCATGATACTCAAACAGCTGAAAATTGTTTAATTGCTGCACAAGTGGGCATTGCAGGAGGCGTTAAATTGGAAGCGGGTGTTACCCTTTGGGGACAGGTGGGCGTAGGAAAGACCCTTACGATTGGAGAAAATGCAATGGTTATGGCACAGTCTGGTGTTCCTTCCTCTTTACCAGGTAATAAAGTATATATGGGCTTCCCTCCGGAAGAGGCAAGTACTAAGCGAAGAGAATATGTATGGATTAAACGTATTCCTGAACTTTGGAAAAAAGTAATGGAAGATAAATAAACTTGCAGCTTTTTTTAGTTGAAGCAATTTAGCCAATCTGATGCAATGCTTTTAATTCCCCGGCCGCTCTGTTGATGGTCTCCTCTATCCCACGATACTTGAATTGAGGAAATGCTTTCAAAAATTTAGTATTATCAAAATGCACAACCGCCTGTGCAGTAGCTGCCGTTTCTTTGGTTAATAGAGGTGCTTTGCCTGTAATGGCTCCTTTTAGCGCTTCTAAGCGCCAAACAAGAGCAGCCAATAGCGGAGTTACTTTTTTATACGGAGGTCGCTTATTAAATGCAGTTGCGATGAGTGTGAAAATGGTTCGGTATGGCAAATTTGCCCCACTAATTATAAAACGTTGTCCTTGCACATCACTATTCATTAATAATTGCATCGCATCAATTACATCTAACACATCCACAAATCCACTCACGCCACTAGTATACCAAGGAAATTCATCATAAGCCGATTTAAATATTTCAGATGAGCCTTTATTCCAATCGCCTGCGCCTAAAATAATAACTGGATTTACAATGGCTACATTCAACCCTTCTCCCATTCCTCTCCACACTTCCATTTCAGCTAAATATTTTGATTTTCCGTAAACACTATTACTGGTTTCGGGTGTCCAATTCATGGTTTCATCTACCGCAGCACCTTCTCTAATTCTTCCAAGTGCAGCCACCGAACTTACATAGACCAACTTTTGAATTTGATGTTGAATACAAGCATTCACTACATTCGCAGTACCTTCTACATTCGCGTGTAACATAGCTGCAGCTAGCTTTGGCGTGAAAGCAACTATAGCTGCACAATGATAAACCTGCGTAACTCCTTGTAACGCTTCTTCTAATGAACTCATATCTAAAATATCTCCCCTTACCCAATTTACTTTTTCAGCATGTTTAAATACGGGAATATCTTTTCTATACAATGCACGTACTTGTAATCCTTTTTCAATTAAGGAGGTAATTAAATGCGCACCCACCAACCCGCTTGCACCAGTTACAAAAATCATAATGTATTATTTGTCTTTTAACAATTTTGCGATGTCTCTTTTTAACTGTTGTACCTCTATGGTTTTTAAACCATCATAAATTTTTCCACGAATTTTTCCATTTCTATCTACCAAGGCAAAAAACTGTGTATGTATAAACTGATCTTCTATTTTTTCTACGTTATTCTTTGGATCATCTAACAAATAAGAGCCTCGGGCCATTTGATATAGACTATCCTTACGTCCCGTTACAAAAATCCACTTTTTGGTATCTACTTGTAAAGAGTCTGCATAACGTTTTAACACGGGTACCGAATCGGTTTCGGGATTACAGGTATGCGATAAGATTTGGAAATCTGGCTGGTCTTTAAACTCCATATATATTTCCTTCATATTGGTATTCAATTTGGGGCAAATACCCTTACAGGTAGTGAAAAAATATTCTACTACTGTAATTTTATCCATCAAATTACTGTCTGATACCATCGCCCCATCCTGGTTGGTAAAGTGAAACGGCTTCACATAACTTAGGGTTGGCATTTTAACCTTCCAATTGTCTGTCCCCCTAAATAAGAAATAGTAGAAGGCCGCTAACAACAAAGTAAAAAACACTAGATAAATAAGAAGCTTTTTAGACATAGGATAAATTTTAAATTGGGGTTCCCCTTTTGTGGTTATAAAGGTAATATTATTTTAGTTGCCCTATCTTTGCACTATGTTTAAAAATTGGAATTGGGATGCGGTAGGTATTGGAGCTTCTTTAGCTTGTGCGATTCATTGTGCATTATTGCCTCTGTTCTTTAGCTCTCTTCCCCTGTTGGGCATTAATATCCTACACAATTTCCAATTTGAATTTGGGATGATTTTATTGTCTTTTGCCATTGGTGCCTATTCTTTATACCATGGTTATAAAAAGCACCACCACTCTTTCAAACCTATTATGCTGTTTAGTATTGGTATTGCACTTATGTTTTGCAGGATGGCTTTTAGAGAATGGGAGTTGTTTTTACTTTTTCCAGCTGCCTTTTTTATCATCATTGCGCACATTAATAACCACAACAGTTGCAGAATGCACAATCATGCGCACGCAGATGATTGTGACCACTAGTAGTACCGCTAAGTATTCCTATTTACAGAAAGCTTTATTGTATAAGTTACTATTGGAAAAATATCATTAAGCGAAAGTATAGCTCATAGATCCGTCTTTCTCATCCTTTAACTGAATGCCCATCTCGGTAAGTTGATTTCTGATTTTATCACTGGTTGCAAAATCCTTTCTTGCTTTTGCGTCTTTACGAATTTCAATTAACAAATCAATCACTCCTTTTAATTGTTCTAGATTAGCCCCCGCTTCTACTTTAATTCCTAAAATAGTTTCGATAAATAAAGTCAATTGAGATTGTACATATAACCAAGTATCCCCGCTTACTGCGTCTGCTGTAATATGTTTGTCTTTTAAGGAATTGATAGAAGGCAAGATTTCAAACATATTGGCAACCACTTTCGCGGTGTTCATATCGTCATCCATGAAGGTTTCTAATTCCGTAGCCCAGGTTTTTAATTGTGCGTCCAAAGCAGCATCTGTTGACAAATTGCCTGCCGTAAAACTTTGCGCCTTAAGCCACTCATAGCCTTCCATTAAACGCTTTAACGCTTTTTCAGAAGCTTGTAGGGCTTCGTTGCTAAAATCTAAAGTACCTCGATACTGACTTTGCAATATAAAAAAGCGAACCGTCATGGGTGCATAGGCCTGTGTTAATTCATGATGATTGCCCGTAAACAATTCACTAAGTTTAATCACATTATTATAGCTCTTACCCATTTTGCGACCATTAATGGTAATCATATTATTGTGCATCCAATAACGTGCAGGGATTTCATGATTGCACACATTGCTTTGTGCAATTTCACATTCGTGGTGTGGAAATTGTAAGTCCATTCCACCTCCATGTATATCAAATTGTTTGCCTAAATATTTCGTTGCCATTGCCGAACACTCAATATGCCAACCCGGGAAACCTTCTCCCCATGGGCTTTGCCAACGCATGATATGTTCAACAGGTGCTTTTTTCCATAAAGCAAAATCTACTTTATTTTTTTTCTCTTCTTGATTTTCTAACTCACGGGTAGTTTCTAATTGCTCTTCTAAATTGCGGCCACTTAATATTCCATAGGGCTGATTCTTTTTAGCATACTCCTCATTGTATTTTACAACATCAAAATAAACAGACCCGTTACTTTCATATGCATAACCATCTTTTAGAATGGTTTTAATCATTTCTATTTGCTCTACAATATGTCCAGTTGCTGTAGGTTCAATGCTTGGGGGCAGATTGTTAAACTGCTCCATTGCCCAGTGGTACAAGTGCGTATATTTTTGCACCAGTTCCATGGGTTCTAGTTTTTCTAAAATGGCTTTGGAAGCGATTTTATCTTCCGCTTGTTTGCCCTCTTCCTCAAAATGGCCCGCATCGGTTATATTTCGCACATAACGTACTTTATACCCCTTGTGCAATAAATAACGAAATACTACATCAAAAGTGATAAAAGGACGTGCGTGGCCTAAATGGCTTTCTCCACTAACGGTAGGTCCGCAAACATACATGCCCACGTAGGGTGCATTGATCGGTTCGAAAACTTCTTTTTGACGGGTTAGTGAGTTGTATATTTTGAGTGCCATAATGTAGGCACAAAGATATTTTATTTTAGGTAACTGCTTACTGTTTTTTTAACTGCAAGTCAGCCATGATCATTTGGTGATCACTTAGGTTTTCATCTACCTGTTCCCAGGTTTTTACCTGCCAGGCCTTATTGGCCAAAATATAGTCAATTCGAAGTGTTGGAGACAGTCCCATATAGGTAGCGCCAATACCAAATCCTTTTTCTAAAAAGGCATCCTGCCATCCCTCTACAATCATCCGATAGGTATAAGAATGCGGAACATCATTAAAGTCTCCCGTTAAAATGGTTGGATACGGGCTTTCATTCATATGCGCTTTTACCATTTGTGCTTGGACTGCACGCTCAGTAAAGGCTTGCTTCATTTTTTTCACCACCTTCCATTTACTTCTCACCCCAGTCTCAATGGCTTTAAAATCATTTTGTTTTAACCTATAAGAAGCAAGGTGGGTAGTATACACCCGAATGGTGTCATCTCCTTTTTGAAGGTTTACATAAATTAAACTCTCCTCATTGGTAAAAGGAATTCTTTCTGCGTTGATAATTTTATACTTTGAATAAATAATACAACCCGAAAAATAAGCCGACTGTCCTCCTTGGTAATCCTTGGAGAAAAAAGAATAGGGATATTCAGATTCAAAATATTGCGCGTGATTGCCAACATCTCCAGGCATTTCATTGGTATTGTATTCTTGTAAGCAAATAATGTCTGGACTCCATTTTTGTATGGAATAAACAATTTCTTGGGTTCTCAATTTCATGGTGCTTTTTTGGAGCAATCCGTTAAATCCCTTTACATTCCAACTAACAATTCTAAGCGTGTTGTCTTTCTTTTTTTGTGGGAAGGCAATACCGGGATGCCAACCAATAAATGTCACTATTAACTTCCAACCCAACAATAGACTAATAAGCGAAGGCAGGGACCAAATAGGTTTAGCAATAAGCCAAAAGACAAGGAATAAAATTTCAATCACCAATAAGTAAGGCGTGATCAATCCCAAAAAACCATTTAACCAAAGAAGTGCATTAGGCGAAAAAAAGAGGGGGTATAAAAGCATTACGGAAACCAACACATTAATAATGATGAGGATTTTTTTTCCAGCTATTCTTATACGTGATTTTTTGGCCATTAGCTTTTAGGGGCTAAACTGTTATTTAACAAATGTACAAGTTGATGCATCCATTTACCCAAGTCATTGCCTTTTTTTAATAACAATACATAAAGGGCTCCCATAATGGCTCCGGCACAGGTAGCTAATACGATTGCTAAAGGCGCATTCAATAGGGAGTAGCCCTGCACCAATATATAAACCAGCCCCAATATCCAAAGTGGAATTCCTCCTGCTAAGTTGGAAAGTAATTTTTCTTTGGGAAGCAAAACCATATTGGCAACCACTAGGGCAGCTACACTCGCTCCCGCTCCCGCCCAAGCTTCTGTTGATCCAAGTAATAAATAAACCAATGCGCCTACCAGGCCGCCATAAAAATAAATGGGAAAAATATGCTTATTGGCGCCTTTGTTTTGTAGGGTATTGCTAAAGGCAGTTAGCCAAAGCATATTGCCAAACAAAATCCAAAATCCATCATGTACCCAATTATAAGTTAACAAACTCCAGGGATGTTTTAACCAATGAGAAGACAAAGTAAAAGGTTGAAAAATTTGAGCATAAAATTGCTCTAAGGGCAAACTCTCTAAATAATAAATGGTTTTAATTAATCCTAACATCACATAGGCCACTAAATTAATGGCTAATAAAGCCACTAAGGCATTATTGTCTGCACCTAAAAGTGGTTTTTGATTGGTTTCTGATTGCATGTTAAATTGTTTAGTCCTACCGTGAATTAGAATCGTCTGTTTCTTTTTTTCCAAATATAAACTAGTATAAATCCTACCAACGCGCCTCCTACATGCGCCCATCTTGCCACACTGTCTCCCGCCGAATTTCGTAATGCAAAAAAGAGTTCATAGGAAAAATATATAATTCCCAACCACTTTGCCTTCATAGGAATAAAAAAGTAAATGTAGATATAGGTATTAGGGAACAAATACACAAAGGCAATTAATATACCAAACACCGCGCCACTTGCACCTAAAGTAGCAACGTCAACCCTTGCCAAATACCTAGCCATAAACTCGGCGTCATTGGCAGAAGGAATTCCGCCCGACACCACCAATTGATGATAATATTTTGTAGCATCCATTAATTCATAGGAAAGAATACCCAAATGAATCATGGCTGCACCTACGCCACACAAAAAGTAAAACAATAAAAATTGTTTAGGACCCCATATGTTTTCTAAAATGGAACCAAACATCCAGAGGGCCAACATGTTTCCAAAAATATGTCCCAAATCCCCGTGTAAAAACATGTGCGTGATTAATTGCCATGGTCTAAACAAATCACTTTGGAATGCATGTAAGGCAAAAACATCTTCAAATGAAAAAGCGCTTGTTGGACCCGCAATGGTATTTTGAGCCAAGAACATCAATCCATTAATGATCAATAAATTTTTAATGATGGCTGGTAAAACATCAAATCCGGTAGGTCTAAATTGATTCATGAATATTTTTTATTTTAGGAGTGGCTATTTTCTTCTTTTTAATTGAACTACATTTTCAATATGTAAGGTATGTGGGAACATGTCTACTGGTTGTATTTTAGTAGCCTCGTATTTTTCATCTAATAAAGCAAGGTCTCTTGCTTGTGTAGCAGGATTACAACTCACATAAACAATAGTGGGCGCTTCCATTTCTAATAATTTACGAACCAATTTTTCATGCATACCTGCACGCGGAGGATCTGTAATAATTACATCCGGCTTTCCATGGGTTTCAAAAAAAGCATCATCACAAATATCTATTACATCCCCTGCAAAAAAAGCAGTATCCTTTAATTGATTCACTTGCGCATTTTCTTTAGCATCTTCTATGGCATCAGCAACAAACTCAACACCCACTATCTTTTTAGCCTGTTTACTACAAAAAATACCAATGCTTCCGGTTCCACAATACCAGTCATATACTACTTCTTTACCTTTAAGTTCTGCAAAGTCTCTAGTGACTTGGTATAACTTTTCAGCTTGCTTTGAATTGGTTTGAAAAAAAGATTTAGGACTTATTTTAAATTCAAAATCTTCTAACATTTCTGTAATGTATCCCTTTCCAAAAAACACTTGTGGAACCAAGTCCTGCATGCTATCGTTGCGCTTAGTGTTAATGGTATATAACAAAGTAGTGATCTGCGGAAATTGCTTCAATAATAAATTCAACAGTGCTTCCCTTTTTTCTTTGTCCTCATAACCCAATATTAAATTAATCATCCATTGTCCACCAGTGGTATTGCGTACAAACATATTACGCAACCAACCCTGGTGTTGTTTGATATTGTAAAAAGGCATTTCGTTTTCAATGGCAAAATTCACCACGGCTTTTCTCATTAAGTTGGTGGGTTCTTCTTGCAAATAACAAGTATCTATCTCTACCACTTTTTCAAAAAAACCTCTAGCATGAAATCCACCTGCTCCTGGAGAGGGGACTAAGTCAGTACCTGCGGCCTTCATGGCTTTAAATGCTTCAAAGGGAATAAACTTTTCAGTAGCAAAAGTATATTCCACTTTATTTCTATACCCCTCGGTTGGAGAAGCACCCAATATAGCCGGAATTGCTGGCAAGGCCACTTTCGCAATACGGGTTAAATTGTCAACCACCTGCTTGTGTTTGTATTTTAGTTGTTGCTCATAAGGGAGCATTTGCCATTGACATCCACCACACACGCCAAAATGGGTGCAAAATGGCTTTACACGCAATTCAGAATAACTGTGAAAGTGTTTCGCAAACCCTTCTGCCCAGTCCGTTTTGTTTTTTTGCAACTGTATGTCCACCACGTCGCCCGGTACAGCGCCTTCCACAAATACAACTTTGCCATCAACCCTTGCTAAAGATTTTCCCTCGGCTGCGTAATCCTCAATAAGGACTTTTTCTAAAACCGGTTTTTGTTTAAATTTTCTCACGAGAACAAAGGTACTCCACCCGCCCTATATTTAAAGTAAATCCGACTATAAATTAACTTGTCTAATTAATTTATATTTTTACGAAATGAAAAAGATATTGATTCTTACCTATTTGCTTCCCTTGTTTTTAATGGCTCAAACCAAAAAGCCCATTTCTGTAGCTAAGACAGGGCCCGGTCGTGCAATTCAAATAAGTCTTAAACCTTACCAAAACGTAAAAATATATCTAGGCAGTAATTATGGCAATAGTAAAGTGCTTGCCGATTCCTGTATGTTGAATGAAAAAAGCGAGGGGGTGTTCCAGTCCAAAGAAAAGTTAACTCCGGGCATCTATTTTATCGTTTCTCCTAAAATGAGCATCTTATTTGATTTCTTAGTAGATGAACAACAGCAGTTTAAAATTATCGCAGACACCCTGGATTTAAAAAATGTTCAAATCATTGGATCTAAAGACAATACCCTTTTCCAATCTTATTCTAAAGACATCAACAATTTATTCCTACAATTAACTGAATTAGAAAAAAGCTTTAAAACAGCCACCACCCAAAAAGATTCTGCACAGTTTAAAGCAGCTTATATAGAAAAAGACAAAGAAATTAAAGTACAAAGACAAGCCTTTATTAATAGCCATCCCAATACGTTAATGAGCTTTTTATTAAATACCATGCAAGTGCCAGATGCGCCACCAGTGCCTGTTGTAAACGGTAAGGCAGATTCTTTATATCCTTTTAACTATATGAAAGCGCATTACTGGGACAATATTGTATTGAATGATAATCGATTAATTAGAACCCCCTTTTTTGAAAAAAAATTAGACGACTATTTTAAAAATTTTGTTTCACGTGAACCAGATTCCATTATTGAAGAAGTGCAATACATGTTAACAGTTGCTAAAACCGGAAAAGAAATTTATCCCTTTTTGCTTTTTAAATTTACCAACAAATATATCAGTCCCGAGTTCATGGGACAAGACAAAGTTTTCTTACATATCTATCAAAACTTTTTTGCTAAAGGCGATACGGTATTGTTAAACGAAGCTTCTAAAAAATCTTTGAGAGATCGCGCATACAGTTTAATGGCCAATCAACTGGGTTTGTCCGCACCTATTTTAGTGTTAAATGATTTACAAGACAAAAAGTTTGCATTGCATAATATGAAGGCCCCCTATACCTTTGTTGCCTTTTGGGATCCTACTTGTGGGCACTGTAAAGTTGAAATTCCAAAGCTAGATTCTATCTACAAGGCAAGCTGGAAAACACTTAATGTAAAAGTGCTCTCTGTAAATATCAATCCGAAAGAAATAACTGCCTGGAAAAATTTTATTAAAGAACACCAATTGGAAGATTGGCAACATGGCTATCAAACAGAAGAAGATTTAAACAAAGAAATACGAGAAGGAAAACCCACCACCATCAGACAGTTGTACGATGTGTTTAAGACGCCTACCTTTTATTTATTGGATAAGGATAAAAAGATTGTTGCTAAAAATTTGAGCTTAGAACAGTTCAATGATTTTTTACAAAACAGCGCTAAAAAAGAAAAATAAAAATCTTTGTTACATTAAAATACAGCAGCAACCACGTCTTTAATAACTTTAGGTTTGCCCAAAGTATAATAGTGCAAAACCGGTACACCAGCAGCTTTTAGGTCCTTGCTTTGTTGTATTAACCACTCTGTTCCTACCTGCTCACA
>JACCDI011181438.1_pt1 | contig 10711 bp, 8 predicted proteins | sample 7442791 | NCBI WGS metagenome assembly JACCDI01 (sample SAMN15323434, study PRJNA562643) | freshwater metagenome | isolation source: river surface water | place: USA:Blue River Watershed | collected 2017-08-15
CGATGGCGACTGCAGCAAAACCGGCCAGGTTCTGCTTGATCTTGTTGATAAACAAATTAATCCCCTATAGGAAGTTGGATTGGGCGCCTCGAGCGCGAGGCGTAACTACAAAATTACGTGGTGACCTTGGGCGCCCATGCGCAAATGTGGGGTTAGCCACCTAAACCGAAATAAACGTGTCGCTGGCGCTGGTTACCCAGTTCGAGCGTGGCTTTCAGCGCGCTTGCTCATCCACTCTCTGCGCTCAATGGGATCAAGTTTCTCGATCGCGTAGCGAAGCATGGTCCTAGGCATGGTAGCCGCATGCTTGCTAAGGAATGCTCGAAGCACCCCGATGTCTCGGTTGCCTGCCTCGCGAAGCATCCACCCCGTTGCCTTGTGAATTAAGTCGTGACCGTCGCCCAAGAGCATCTCGCACAGCTTGAGCATGATGTCGTAATCACCGGCGCGCACATGCGCGAAGGTGAATATGACTGCGGCACGTCTGTGCCAGAGATCCGGGTGCTCGGCAAGCCGAAGCAATTCGGTCTCCGCCTCGGGCCGATCAAACCACCAACTGCCCAGGTAGGGTGCCGAGGTGTCGATTAGGTCCCAGTTGTTGATCTTGCCCGCGTCGAGCAGGCGCATCCACAAGTCAAATAGCTCGTCTCGGGTGCCCGCGGTCTTAGCCTTCTTGAACTGCCCAACCAAAATGTGCAATGCGCAAAGTCGGTGCTCGTGAATCTCGGACTGGGCGAGCTCAAAGATGTCGGCGGCCGGCAGGTCTCGGAACTGCTTGGCAACCTCGCGCGACTGGGGAACTGTGCAGCCGATGAACTTATCGCCCTCGCCGTACTGCCCCGGTGCCGTTTGAAAGAAGCGGGCAAGATCGATGGCTCGTCTTGGGGATGCAAAAGCGGCGAGTGCCGATTTGGCACCCGCCGCTGATAGCTCGTTCATTCGCTTGACTGAGTCGTCGCCTGCCTTAGACGTTAGCGATAACCACGATGCCGTCGCCGGCTGTTGCAGTGAACTGCGAGTTCTTCGCTGGGTTCATAACTACTCCGGTCGAAGCCGAATCGTGTGCACCGGCGAGGGCGCGGTAGCCGATTGCCGACTCACCGTGAGCAGCCGCGATGGCCACAACCTCGGCCCACTCGACGGTCTTACCGGCGGCAACGTACTGCTCAACCGGGCGCAGGTTGATGGCTGCACCGTCTGCGTCGAACAGGTCATCAAAGACTGGTGCCAGGTCGTTGTTTTCGCTGATTTGCGCGATGAGCAGTGCGGCCAAGTTGTCGCTGACAACGAGGTCGTCGACGGCTGCCACTCGAGCCAGCTCGGCCTTGCCACCATCCAAGATTTCGGCAACCAATCGAGTCTTGTTGACCTTGTTGGTGTGGTCATCGAACATCTGGTTGAGCTGAAGCATGGTCAGCATGGTCTGCGCGTCTGCCTCAGGCTCAGTGATCTCATGACGGTAACCAAGAACGATGATCTCGTTGTAGTTCTTGGCCTCGGCGGCCGCGATCAGCTCTTCGATGTGACCATTTAGCGGGGCAAAGGTTGCCTTGACGTTCTCACCGAATTCGAAGCCACCCCACTCCTCATCGGCAACGAACTTCTTCTGCGCGACGATGTGAACGGTCGAACCCTTAGGTAGGTAGGTGGCAAGCTCGCGAAGAACCGAGCGGCCCATGGCCGACCAGCCAATTACGAGCAGGTGCTCGGCCTTGCGTGCCGGCGACTTTTTGGCAGCTACCTTCATGGCCGCGATGTCTTCGCGCACGCCGGTGTAGACGACCTTGTCGTCGTCCTCGGCAACCGCGATGATGCGGCTGTTGGCGGTGAGCTTGGCCTTCTGTGCCGGGTTGAGGTGGGTTGCACCCGACTCGTCAACAAAACCGATGACCGATGCGTTATTGAAAGCAAGCAGTGCATCGCCGTAAGTCTTGCCGGCAAGGGCAGGGACGTTAGAGAAGTAGATCTCGTCGCCCGCGAAGTCGAGCAGGTCGAGGGTTACGGCCGCAAGACCCGGCTGGCGTGATGCCTGAGCGGTGACTCGAGCAATTACGTCGTGGGAGCGAATCGCGATGACATTGCCTTGGGTTGCAATCTCAAGCGCCTTGGCGGTGTGAGCGTCGTCAACCTCGGCGATGACCTTGAGGTTCGGGTTGGTGTTCACTGCCTTGACCGCTAGCACCGTCGAAACAACGGCTGCATCGCCCGACTCATCGGCGTCTAGAACGATGACCGACTTTGCGCCGCCCACATTGGCTCGCTTGAGTTCGGTTGGGTTCATAGGGTCACCCGAGCGAGTAATCACGCGCAGGTTGCCGAGGCCCTCTTCGATGTGGTCGGCAATCGCGTCTTCCATGAAGTCACGGCTTTGCGGCGAGAAGATGACGACAAGCGGCTTGCGAACGTTCGCGTTGGCGATAGCGAGTTCCTTCAGGATTGGGTAAACGCGGTTCGACCAGCCGAGGATCAGCGTGTGACCCGATTCGATGACCGGGCTCTTGCCCTTGCGCAGCTTCTCGAAGGTGCGGTTGATGACGCCAACCATGTAACCGGTGACGCTTGCGCCGAGGGTAATGGTGACTGCCCAAACCATCAAACCAAGGATGCGTTCAGCCCAGGTGGCCTCGCCGCCCTTGCCGAGGATGCCGGCGAACTGGTTCCAGAAGTCGTTGAAGACAGGAGGAGTCAGCGGCGTTCCGTTGTACAGGAACGGCAGAGCGAAGAGCGCATACCTGACGACCACGATGAGGACGGACGCGATGGCAACACCGAGGAGCATGTAGCCGACGAATGCCCCACCGTTAGCGATCGAGTTGTCGAAGTTGTAGCGCAGGCGCGTAAACATTGACGGCTTGCTGGCCTTTGGAGCGGTTGGCTCGCCTTGGGCGCCCTGGCCGTAGCTGCGGTTTGATTCGTTGCTAGTCATAGCCGAAAGTCTAGTTAAAGGCGCTCGGGTGCCGACAGAGAAATGCCAGCACCCGAGTTGATATTCGCCTCAGCGAACCTGCTCCTTATTCGAGGTCGAACGAGCCGCTCAACTGCGATAACTCGTCTTCGCCCGGCGTCACGATGAGTTCCACCCCGCCCTCTGCAACATCGACCTTCACCATCGAGCCGTCGTGAATCTCGCCGGCGAGCAGAAGCGTCGCGAGCTTGTCATCGATTTGCTGTTGCATCAGTCGGCGAAGCGGGCGGGCACCATAGATCGGGTCGTAGCCGTTATCGGCAAGCCAAGCGCGAGCGGCCGGAGTTACGGCCAACTGCAGGCGACGAGCGGCGAGCCGAGTGGCCAAGCGCTCGATTCCGAGTTCGACGATCTGCCCGAGCTCGGCTCGATCCAGAGCGCTGAAGATCACAATGTCGTCGAGTCGGTTTAGGAACTCTGGCTTGAAGGCCGCACGAACGGTAGCCATCACGCCTTCGCGCTTTTGCTCGTCGCTCAGCTCTTGGTCGATCAAGAACTGCGAACCAAGGTTCGAGGTGAGAATCATGATGACGTTCTTGAAGTCGACGACGCGTCCTTGGCCATCTGTTAGGCGTCCGTCGTCAAGCACTTGCAGAAGCACGTCGAAAACCTCTGGATGTGCCTTCTCTACTTCGTCGAGCAAGACCACCGAATAGGGCCGGCGTCGAACAGCCTCGGTCAGTTGACCGCCCTCTTCGTAGCCGATGTACCCGGGAGGGGCACCGAGCAGGCGGCTGACCGAGTGCTTCTCGCCGTACTCGCTCATGTCGATGCGAACCATGGCCTTCTCGTCGTTGAACAAGAACTCGGCAAGGCTCTTGGCCAGCTCGGTCTTGCCGACGCCCGTTGGACCAAGGAACAGGAACGAACCGGTTGGGCGATTCGGGTCGCTGATGCCGGCCTTGGTGCGACGAACCGCATCGCTGACCACCTTGACCGCTCGTTTCTGACCGATCAGGCGCTTGCCCAGTTCGGCCTCGAGCTGCAGCAACTTCTGGCTTTCGCCGGCAAGCAGGCGGCCGGTCGGGATGCCCGTCCAGGCGCTCACCACCGCTGCGATGTCGTCCTCGGTAACCTGGTCGCCCACCATGCGGTCGGCGTCTTCTTGTTCGTCGCGCTCGGCATCTGCCAATTGCTTTTCGAGTGCCGGGATCTCGGCATACAGAAGGCGCGATGCCTTTTCGAGGTTAGCCTCGCGCTGAGCACGTTCCGCCTCGATGCGCAGGGCGTCCAGCTTGGTCTTCAAATCACCGATGCGGTTGAGCGACGCACGCTCGGCCTCCCAGCGCTCGTTTAGTTCATCGAGTGCGGCCGACTTTTCGGCTAGGTCTTCGCGCAACTTGTCGAGGCGCTCCTTCGAAGCTTCGTCCTTCTCTTTTTTGAGAGCGAGCTCCTCGAGCTTGAGGCGGTCAACCTTGCGGCGCAGTTCGTCGATCTCGACCGGAGCCGAGTCAATCTCCATACGCAGTCGCGAGGCAGCCTCGTCAATCAGGTCGATAGCTTTGTCTGGAAGCTGGCGACCCGAGATGTAGCGATCGCTCAGGCTCGCGGCAGCGACCAGCGCGCTGTCGGCGATCGAAACCTTGTGGTGCGCCTCGTAGCGCTCCTTCAGGCCGCGCAGAATCGCGACGGTGTCGACCACGCTCGGCTCACCGACGAACACCTGCTGGAAGCGACGCTCTAGCGCCGGGTCTTTCTCGATTCGCTCTCGGTACTCGTCGAGGGTGGTTGCGCCGATGAGGCGCAGTTCGCCACGAGCAAGCATCGGCTTGAGCATGTTGGACGCGTCCATCGCGCCATCGGCGGCACCCGCACCCACGAGGGTGTGCAGCTCGTCGACGAACGTGATGACTTCACCCTCGGCAGCGTTGATCTCAGCCAGGACGGCCTTGAGGCGTTCCTCGAATTCGCCTCGAAACTTCGCGCCGGCAACCATCGCGGCCAAGTCGAGGCTGATGAGTTGCTTGCCCTTGAGGCTTTCGGGAACGTCGCCAGCGATGATTCGCTGGGCGAGGCCTTCGACCACGGCAGTCTTTCCAACGCCGGGTTCACCGATGAGAACCGGGTTGTTCTTGGTTCGGCGACTGAGCACCTGCGAGACGCGGCGGATCTCGGCGTCGCGCCCGATCACTGGGTCGAGCTTGCCTGCCTTAGCCAGCTCGGTCATGTTGACACCGAACTGTTCGAGTGCCGACTTCTGTTCTTGTTGCTGCTGTTGTTGCACGATGCTTCTCTCCTAGCGCTGGCGCCAGAGCACAACCGAGGTTGCGCGCGATGGACGGCGCCCGGCCGCCATGCTGACCACACCGGTGTCACCCGCGGCAAATACGCGGGCACCTGGGCGGTTCATCAGCTCGTTGGCGAGCGCCTTCTCGAGTTCGGCCACTCGCTGAGCGAGTGCGGCGTTCTGGTTTTCGAGTTCCAGAACTCTGCGGATGCCTTCGAGCGAGACACCCTCAGACGAGAGGCGTGCGATCTCGCGCAGCTGCGCGATGTTTCGCATTGTGTAGCGACGGGTCTGGCCACCGGTGCGCTCTGGCACAACCAGGCCTAGGCGGTCGTAGTCGCGAAGGGTTTGCGGGTGCATCACGGCCAGCTCGGCGGCAACGCCGATCGCAAAGATTGGGCTGTTCTCGTCGAGCTGTTCCATTTAGAGCAACCCCGCCTTCGAAAGCAGATCTGCACGTGGGTCTTCGTCGGGCAGCTGCGAGTCGAACTCGGCAAGCAGTTTGGCGGCTTTGTCGCTGACGTGAGCCGGCACGGCAATCTCTACGGTGGCCAACAGGTCGCCTTCGCCCTTGGCCGTCACGACGCCGCGACCCTTCACGCGCAGTACGCGTCCGTTTGGTGTGCCAGCCGAAACCTTGAGCTTGACCGGCTCGCCACCGAGGGTCGGCACCTGGATCGTTGCACCAAGCACTGCCTCGGCAAAGGTGACAGGCACGGTCACGCGAAGGTTATTGCCATCGCGGCTGAATACCGGATGCGCCTTGACGTTAATGGTGACCACCAAGTCGCCGGCCTCGCCGCCGTTGGGGCTTGCCTGACCCTTGCCGCGCACCTTGAGCTTCTGGCCATCGAGGATGCCGGCTGGCACCTTGAGGCTGATCGGCTCGCCGTGGTTGCCGAGCTGCAACTTGACGGTCGCGCCCTTGATCGAATCGATGAAGTCGATGGTCTTCGACGTGGTGAGGTCTGAGCCGCGCTGCGGGCCGAAGCCACCGCGGCCTCCGCCACCCGGGAATCCGCCGCCGCCAAACAGGTTGGCGAACACGTCTTCGAAGCCGCCGGCACCCCCTGGGAAGCCCTGGCCGCCAAAGCCACCGGCGCCGCCAGGGAAGCCCTGGCCGCCGGTGAATCGAGCACCGCCACCCATCGCGCGAACCTGGTCGTACTCGGCTCGCTGCTGCTTGTCGCCAAGAACCGAGTACGCCTCGGATATCTCTTTGAACTTGGCCTCGGCCTTGGCATCGCCCGGATTAGTGTCTGGGTGATACTGACGCGAGAGCTTGCGGTAGACCTTCTTGAGCTCGGCCTCAGAGACGTCCTTGGCTACGCCCAGGGTCTTGTAAAAGTCCTTCTGAAACCAGTCTTGACTAGCCATCTCTGCCTCCTTCTGTGCTCAGTGATTCTTTGGTTGAAAACGGATGCCGCTATTAGGCCGGGATGAACACCGCGACCATGGCTGGTCGCAGCAGTCGGTCGCCAAGCTGGTAGCCAGGCTCGACAACGTCGGCCACGATCATCTCGGTCACTTCAGGGTTTGGGGTCTGAACCAGGGCGTTGTGCAGCTCTGGGTCGAACTTGTCGCCCTTTGCGCCGTACTGCTTGAGACCAAACTTGTCGCCCGCGTTGCGGATCTTGGTGGCCACCGAAGCGAGTGGCGAACCCTCGAGGTCGCCGTGCGACTCGGCACGGGTCAGGTCGTCAAGCGCAGGCAGCAGCGCGCGCAGCACCTCGGCGACCGCATTGCTGCGGGCCAGGTCGCGATCGCGTTCGACGCGTGCCTTGTAGTTGACGAACTCCGCCTGCAGGCGCTGAAGGTCGGCGAGCAGTTCGGCCTCCTTGCTGATCGGCCCGGTCTCATCAACCAGGTCGGCCAGCTCGACGTCGACCGCGTCGGTCTCGGTTGGCGCCGAGTCGAGGTTATTGGCCTCGCTCGACTCCTCCGGGTTCTGCTGCTCGTCGGTCATTACTTCTTCTCGTCTTCGTCGTCGACAACCTCGGCGTCGACTACGTCCTCGCCGTTGGCGTCACCCTCTGCTGCAGGCTCGCCCGCTGCCGACTCGGCCGATGCTGCTGCGTAGATTGCCTCGCCCAGCTTCTGCTGCGACTCGACCAACTTGTCGAATGCCGCCTTGACCGCGTCGGTGTCCTCACCGGCGAGCGCCGACTTGAGCGCGTCGACGTCGGCCTGAACGTCGCTCTTGACGTCTTCTGGCAGCTTGTCCTCGTTCTCCTTGATCAGCTTCTCGGTCTGGTAGACGAGCTGCTCGGCACCGTTGCGGGTGTCTTGTTCCTCGCGACGCTTCTTGTCTTCGGCTGCGTGCTCCTCGGCCTCGCGAACCATGCGCTCGATGTCTTCCTTGGCCAGGCTCGAACCACCGGTGATGGTGACCGAGGCTTCCTTGCCGGTGCCCTTGTCCTTCGCCGAAACGTGGACGATGCCGTTTGCGTCGATGTCGAAGGTGACCTCTACCTGTGGCACACCGCGAGGGGCAGGTGCGATGCCGGTTAGCTCGAAGTTTCCGAGTGACTTGTTGTCTTTGGTGAACTCGCGCTCACCCTGGAACACCTGGATAGAAACCGATGGCTGGTTGTCAGCTGCGGTGGTGAAAGTTTCTGAACGCTTGGTTGGAATCGCTGTGTTGCGTTCGATCAACTTGGTCATGATTCCACCCATGGTCTCGATGCCGAGAGATAGCGGAGTCACGTCGATAAGCAGAACGTCTTTGCGCTCACCCTTCAACACACCAGCCTGCAACGAAGCGCCAACCGCGACAACCTCGTCAGGGTTTACACCCTTGTTTGGTTCGCGTCCGCCGGTTAGCTGCTTTACCAATTCGGTAACCGCAGGCATACGAGTTGATCCACCAACGAGAACAACGTGTGCAATGTCAGAAACCTTTACGCCGGCTTCTTTGATTACGTCGTTGAATGGCTTGCGAGTGCGCTCGAGTAGATCTGAAGTCATCTGCTCAAACTGTGCGCGAGTTAGAGTCTCATCCAAGTTAGCTGGGCCGTTCTCGGTTAGAGAAAGGTAAGGCAACTGAATGTTTGCGCTCATCGATTGAGACAATTCTTTCTTCGCCTGCTCGGCAGCTTCTTTCAAACGCTGCAATGCGATCTTGTCTTTCGAAACGTCAACACCGGTGGTCTCTTTGAACTTCTTAACCAGGTGCTCAACTACGCGAGCATCCCAGTCGTCTCCACCGAGACGGTTGTCGCCAGAGGTTGCACGAACCTGAATGGTTGAGAAGCCTTCGTCTTTTCCAACTTCGAGAAGTGAAACATCGAAGGTTCCACCACCGAGGTCGAACACGAGAATCAGTTCGTCTTCTTTACCCTTGTCGAGTCCGTAAGCAAGTGCTGCGGCGGTTGGCTCGTTGATGATGCGAAGAACGTTTAGTCCGGCGATCTCGCCGGCATCCTTGGTTGCCTGACGCTCTGCGTCGTTGAAGTAAGCGGGCACGGTGATGACCGCGTCGGTTACTGGCTCACCCAGGTAGGTCTCTGCGTCGCGCTTTAGCTTTGCCAAGATGCGAGCCGAGATCTCTTGCGGGGTGTACTTCTTGTCGTCGACCGAGAAGGTCCAGTTGGTGCCCATGTGGCGCTTGACCGACGCGATGGTGCGGTCAACGTTGGTTACGGCCTGGCGCTTTGCGGTCTCGCCAACCAAGATTTCGCCATCCTTTGTGAATGCGACCACGGATGGGGTGGTGCGGAAACCCTCAGCGTTAGCGATAACGGTGGGTTCTCCACCTTCGAGCACGCTAACCGCGCTGTTGGTGGTGCCAAGGTCGATGCCTACTGCACGTGCCATGTGTATTTCCTCTTTCTTTCGGGCCTGGGGCCCAGTTGTTTGCTATAGCGCCCAGAAACCTGAGCGTTGTTGACTCAAGTTTGCGACGCGATTTCGGGTTTGTCAAGCATTTCTGGCAAAACTTGAGCCACTCTCACTCAACTCTCAGAAACAGGTCAACTTGTTAGCAGAATCGGCGATTTAGCCCCTCGGTCTGCCCTAAGTTGGCGTTATGACTTCCAACGGCGCAAGCACAAAGAAACGTGGCACATTCGCATGGGCACTCTGGGACTGGGCCGAGCAGCCCTACCCGACCATCATGCAGACCTTCATCTTTCCGGTCTACCTCGCAACCGCAGTTGCTGGCGCAGGGGTTCAAGCTGACGCCCAACTCGGCTTAGCAATGACAATCGCAGGCCTGGTGCTTGCACTAATCGCTCCGGTGCTCGGTCGTCGCTCTGACGACAATGGTCGTCGCAAGTATTGGCTGATGTTCAACACCTATCTTTTGGTTGGCATCATGATCGGTAGCTTCTTCATCAAGCCATCGCCCGAATACTTTCTTATCGGTCTGGTTCTCTACGGTGCCGGAAGCGTGATTCAAGAAGCCGCACTTATTAACTACTACGCGATGTTGAAGTCGGTAACCACCGAAAAGAACATCGGTCGAGTTTCGGGTTATGCGTGGGCGCTCGGTTATGCCGGTGGAATCGTTTTGCTCGCCATCTCGCTCGTCGGTTTCATCATGGCTGAAGTTCCTTGGTTCGGTATCGGAACTGATGAAGCCGTAAACATCCGTGCAGTATTTCTCTTCAGCGCTGTGTGGACACTTATCTTTACGATTCCACTGATGCTTCGCGTTCCTGAGATTGCAAAGAAACCAAACGCGCGCAAAGAAACAATTTTGCAGTCTTACGCTTCGATTTGGGCGCAGCTCAAGTCGCTGCGTGCGCAGGCTCCAGAGACACTAAAGTTCTTGATCTCGTCGGCTATCTATCGCGATGGTCTTGCCGGCGTGTTCACCTTCGGTGCCGTGCTCGGCTCACTCGCATTTGGTTTCAGTCAAACTGAAATCATCATCTTTGGCATCGCCGCCAACATCGTTTCGGGTCTCGGTGCTGTTATCGGTGGCAGACTCGATGACGTTTTCGGCAGCCGCACGATCATCATCGCTTCGCTTGTCGGTTTGATTGTCGCCGGCAGCTGCGTTTTCTTCTTCTACGATTACGGCGTAATCACCTACTGGATCGGTGGTCTTGCGCTATGCCTATTTGTTGGCCCAGCTCAGGCGTCGAGCAGAACCTTCGTTTCTCGGTTCACTCCAAACGGTCGCGAAGGTGAAGTATTTGGTCTCTACCAATTCACCGGTCGTGCCGTGAGCTTTATGTCTGGCGCAATGTGGACTCTCTCAATCACTATCGCCGCGGTGTTTGTGGGTGGCGAGAACAACACCATCTGGGGCATCTGGGGTCTGATGATCATTCTGATTGTCGGTTTGTTCTTGCTAACCAGGGTGCACCCGCGCCCTCAGGTGCTAGAAGATAAGTAGCTCAAAGCAAAATGCCCACCCTAAGCTTGGGCATTTTTCTTTTTGGCTTTACTGCTCTAGCGGCTGATTGCCTACGTCGGTGCGGTGAAAGTTCATGTATGAGCGTGAAGCGGTAGGACCGCGTTGGCCTTGGTAGCGGTTGAGGTATTTTGCCGAACCGTATGGAGTCTCAGAC
>JACCDI011833004.1_pt1 | contig 10707 bp, 10 predicted proteins | sample 7442791 | NCBI WGS metagenome assembly JACCDI01 (sample SAMN15323434, study PRJNA562643) | freshwater metagenome | isolation source: river surface water | place: USA:Blue River Watershed | collected 2017-08-15
AGATGACGCGCGCCGAAGCCGGCGCCGCCTTCGGCAACCCGGCGGTGTACATGGAGAAGTTCCTCCAGAACCCGCGCCACATCGAGATCCAGGTGCTGGCCGACAAGCACCGCAACGCGGTCTACCTGGGCGAGCGGGACTGTTCCATGCAGCGCCGCCACCAGAAGATCATCGAGGAAGCGCCGGCCCCGGGCATCCCCCGCAAGCTGATCGAGAAGATCGGCGAGCGCTGCGTCGCCGCCTGCAAGAAGATCGGCTACCGCGGCGCGGGCACCTTCGAGTTCCTGTACGAAAACGGCGAGTTCTACTTCATCGAGATGAACACCCGGGTGCAGGTCGAGCACCCGGTCACCGAGATGATCACCGGCGTGGACATCGTCAAGACGCAGATCCTGGTGGCCGCCGGCGAGAAGCTGCCCTTCTCCCAGCGCGACATCCACATCAATGGCCACGCGATCGAGTGCCGCGTCAACGCGGAGGACCCGTACAAGTTCACGCCCTCGCCGGGGCGCATCACCCAGTGGCATGCCCCGGGAGGCCCGGGCGTGCGGGTGGACTCGCACGTGTACAACAACTACTTCGTGCCGCCCAACTACGACAGCATGATCGGCAAGGTGATCGTCCATGGCGACACCCGCGAGCAGGCCCTGGCCCGCATGCGCACCGCGCTGCTGGAGACGGTGGTCGAGGGCATCCAGACCAACATCCCGCTTCACCGCGAGCTGATGGTCGACGCCAAGTTCATGACCGGCGGCACCAACATCCACTACCTCGAGGAGTGGATGGCGCACCACAAGCGCTGAAGCGGCGGCACGACGTGTTCGAACTGCGCCTTCTCTGTCCCGAGGAACGCGTCGAGGTCCTTGGCGAGGCGCTGGACGCGCTCGACGCGCTGAGCATCTCGGTGGAGGACGCGGACGCCCACACCGACGCGGAGAAGGCGCTGTTCGGCGAGCCCGGCATGCCGCCCCCGAAGGAGGGCTGGCAGCGTTCGCGCGTGATCGCCCTCTTTCCCGCCGAAGCGGCGGCGGCCGACGCGGCCCGCCTGCTGCCCCTGCAGGATTTCTTCGACGGCTGCGAGGTGCAGGGCGTGGCCCCGGTGCCCGAGCAGGACTGGGTGCGCCTGACGCAATCGCAGTTCGACCCGGTGGAGATCACCCCCGAATTCTGGATCGTGCCGACCTGGCACGAGCCGCCGGCGCAGGCGCGCCAGGTGATCCGGCTCGACCCGGGCCTGGCCTTCGGCACCGGCACCCACCCGACCACCCGGATGTGCCTGCGCTGGATCGCCGGCCACCCGCCGGCCGGCCAGCGCGTGCTCGATTACGGCTGCGGCTCGGGCATCCTGGCCATTGGCGCGGCCCGCTACGGCGCGGCGCAGGTGGATGCCGTCGACATCGACCCGGCGGCCGTGCGCGCCACCGGCGACAACGCCGAGGCCAACGCAGTCGTCCTTCGCGCGGGCCTGCCTGACGCGGCCCAGGGGACCTACGACACGGTGCTGGCCAACATCCTGGCCACGCCGCTGAAGGTGCTCGCGCCCCTCCTGTGCGGCCATGTGAAACCGGGTGGCCACCTGGTGCTGGCCGGCATCCTGGAGCGGCAGGCCGAGGAGCTGCAGCAGGCCTACGCGCCGTACGCCCGGCTCGACGTGGCCGACGCCCTGGACGGCTGGATCCTCATGACCGCCCGGTTCTGAGCGCCCCATGAGCCTGACCACCCGTTGCCCCGCCTGCGCGACGCTGTTCCGGGTGGTCCCCGACCAGCTGAAGGTGTCCGAAGGCTGGGTGCGCTGCGGCCGCTGCTCGGAAGTCTTCGACGCGCGTCTCACCCTCTCGCCTGCACTGCCGGTGGTCACCGAAGTGGTGGAGCCGCCCGACCAGGTGCCGGTCGAGGTGTCGCAGGTGGTGCCGCAGGTCGTCTTGGCGGCAGAGGCCCCGGCCACCGGAGCCCTTGCGACGGCCGTCGCCGAGCCGGTCGCGGTCGACTCTGTGGATGAAGCGCCGGCCGCGGCGGACCCGCAGCGACAGGACACCTCCGAGGCGGAGGCCGTCCCCACACCCGCCGAGCCGGTCGTCGACCCGCCCCCGAACGCGCCCTTGGACGGGCCCTCGGATGCGCCCTCGGACTCGTCCTCAGGCGCGCCGGATACCCCTGCCGCCCCCGCTCCCATCGCCGACGCCCCCGTACTCGATGACGTGTCCTTTGTGCGCGACGCCCGTCGTCGCGCCTTCTGGCGCCGCCCTGGCGTGCGCTGGAGCCTTGCGGTGGCCAGCGTGCTGTTGCTGCTCGGCCTGGCCCTGCAGGTCGCCCTGCACTGGCGCAACCAGCTGGCCCTGGCCGCCCCAGGCCTGCAGCCGGCGCTCAAGGCGCTGTGCATTCCGTTCAAATGCCGCGTGGGCGCACCCCGCATGATCGAATCGGTCACCTTCGACGGCTCGTCTTTCACCCGGCTGCAGCCCGACGTCTACCGCCTCAACGTGACGCTGGCCAATTCGGCCACCGTGCCGGTGGCAATGCCGTCGCTGGAACTCACCCTCACCGACGCCCAGGACCAGCCAGTGCTGCGACGCGTGCTGCTGCCCGGCGACTTCGGCAGCGACGTTCCCCCCAGCCTGCCGCCCGGCGGCGAGTGGTCGACGACGCTCACCCTCTCGGTCACCCCCGGCAGCACCAGCGGCAACGTGGTGGGCTACCGCCTGCTGGCCTTCTACCCCTGAATCCCTCCTTCTCCTTCAAGCAAAGGCAGTTTCCATGGCAGCCGTGATCTGTGGCTCTCTCGCGTTCGACACCATCATGAATTTCGAGGGGCGCTTCTCGCAGCAGATCCTGCCCGAGCAGCTCCACATCCTGAACGTGTCCTTCCTGGTGCCCACGCTGCGCCGCGACTTTGGCGGCTGCGCGGGCAACATTGCCTACAGCCTGAAGCTGCTGGGGGGCTCGCCCCTGCCGATGGCCACGGTGGGCAGTGATGGCGCCGACTACATCGCACGCATGAAGCAGCTGGGCATCAGCACCGAGTTCGTGCGGCAGGTAGAGGGCACTTACACCGCGCAGGCGATGATCATGACCGACCTGGACAACAACCAGATCACCGCCTTCCACCCCGGCGCGATGATGCAGGCGCACGTCACCCGCATCGAGGCGCGGCCCGACATCAAGCTGGGCATCATCTCGCCCGACGGGCGCGACGCGATGCTGCAGCACGCCGAGCAGTTCAAGGCCGCCGGCATTCCCTTCGTATTCGATCCGGGCCAGGGCCTGCCGATGTTCGACGGCAAGGAGCTGGGGGCTTTCATCGACCAGGCCACCTGGGTCACGGTCAACGACTACGAGGGCAAGATGCTGTCCGAGCGCACCGGCTGGAGCAGCGCGGAGATTTCCCGCCGCGTGAAAGGCCTGGTGGTGACGCTGGGTGGCGAGGGTTGCGAGGTGTGGATCGACGGCGAGAAGACCGTGGTGCCGCCGGTGAAGGCCCAGGCGGTGGTCGACCCCACCGGCTGCGGCGATGCCTGGCGCGGGGCGCTGCTGTTCGGGCTGGAGCAGGGCTGGTCGCTGGCGAAATGCGCGGAGCTGGGCAACAAGGTCGGCGCGATCAAGATCGCCAACCGCGGGCCGCAGAACTACACGCTCTGAAGCCCTGGATCAGGGTTTTTCTCTTCGGGGCGGGTAGATGCGCCCGCCGTGTCTTCCGGCCTGTCATGCCGCCCACAGCCGGCGAACAACATAGATCTCGAGGGCGCCTGTCATTTACGACAGCGCCGATTACTTGGCTGTCCACGCGTGATGCGACTCTCCCTAAAGTCCTGACTCTGGGGGAGACAGGTTCAGGGTGGAGTCCATGCAAACAGCACACCTAGGATTCAGTTGGATTCTTTGGACGGCACTGCCTTTATGGATGGTCGTCGTGGCGCTGGCGGGATGCGGGCCTGGCCCTGGCGCACATGTGGCGCTGGGCGAGGCCATCCCCAACGCGGCAGCACCGTCGCAGGGTCATGGATCGGTGCCTACCCTCGACACGTCCACGGACATCGCCGGACCTGACGCGGACCGCAATGGGGTCCGAGATGACATTGACGCATGGATCGCCGCACAGCCGGTCGTCCCTGCGCAAAAAAGCGCCCTGGTCCAGACGGCCCGAGCCCTGCAGGCAAAGTTGCTCGTCGATCCAGGCGACAGGGCTGCCTTGCAGAGAGTCGGTGAAATGGGGGCCGCTGCCGTCAACTGCAGGTCGATCGTCTTCAAGCCTGCGTGGGAGCCGGTCGCAACATACGGCCGGCGGATTGAGGCGATGACCGCCAACACCCGCGAGCGCGCGCGCCGCTACATGGATTACATCCGTGCCCGATCGGGCTCCGCGACAGAACTGCCCAGTGGCAATACCTGCGACCCTTGACGGGCCGGCGTTTTGTCCCCTCCGGAGTCATCCACGCGCGTGCGTCACCCCGCCGTCCACCACCACCGTCTCGCCGACCACATAGTCCCCGGCGCGTGAGGCCAGGAAGATCGCCGCCCCCGCCATGTCCTCGTCGGAGCCAATGCGGCCGATCGGTACACGTGCCGCCACGTCATCGCCATGGTCCCGCGCTTCGCGGTTCATGTCGGAGGCAAAGGGCCCCGGGGCGATGCCGCTGACCACGATACGGTCCTGCGCCAGCCGCAGCGCCATGCGCCGAGTGAGGTGGATCAGCCCCGCCTTGCTGGCGGCGTAGGAGTAGGTCTCCCACGGGTTTACCGAAATCCCGTCGATCGAGGCGATGTTGATCACCTTCGCAGGCCGCGCGTCGGAGGCGGCGGCCTTGAGCAGCGGGTACAGCGCCTGCGTGAGGAAGAAGGGCGCCTTCATGTTCAGGTCGACCACCTTGTCCCAGCCCTTTTCCGGGAAGGTCTCGAACGCCTCGCCCCAGGCCGCGCCTGCATTGTTCACGAGGATGTCCAGCGCCTTCTCCCCCCGGCCGATCTCGGCCGCCAGCGCCTGCGCCGCCTCCACGGAGGACACGTCCATCGGCAGCGCAATGCACGTGCCGAAGGCCGACAGCTCGCGCGCGGTGGCCTGGCAGGCCTCGGCCTTGCGCGCCGTGATGTAGACCTTGGCGCCCTGCTCGAGGAAGCCGCGCGCGATCATCCGGCCGATGCCGCGCGAGCCACCGGTCACCAGCGCCACGCGGCCCTTGAGGGAAAACAGGTCTTTCATGGAGGTCTCCTGCAGCCCGGGCCTCAGGCCCGCGCCGCCGCCCGGCGCCGCTCGCGCCACGCCAGCAACTCGCCGACCATGCCCTTGCGGAAGGCCAGCACGCACACCACGAAGATCGCGCCGATGATCACCGTGACCCAGGCGCCGACCTTGTCGGCCAGCAGGTTCTGCAGGCCGATGACGATGCCCGCGCCCAGCACCGGGCCGAAGAAGGTGCCCACGCCACCCAGCAGGCTCATCAGGATCACTTCGCCCGACATCGACCAGTGCACGTCCGACAGCGTGGCAAAGCCCATCACGATGGTCTTGAGCGAACCGGCCAGGCCCGACAGGCCCGCCGACAGCACGAAGGCCAGCAGCTTGTAGCGGTCCACCTCGTAGCCCAGCGACACCGCGCGCGGCTCGTTCTCGCGGATCATCTTGAGCACTTGGCCAAACGGCGAGGTGACGATGCGCAGGATCACCAGGAAGCAGGCGATGAACACCGCCAGCACCACGTAGTACAGCGTGATGTCCGAGTCGAGCGGCAGCAGCCCGAACAGGCGACCGCGCGGCACGCCCTGCAGGCCGTCCTCGCCACCGGTGAAGGGCGCCTGCAGGCAGATGAAGAACACCATCTGCGCCAGCGCCAGCGTGATCATCGCGAAGTAGATGCCCTGGCGGCGGATCGCCACCAGGCCGAACACCAGCCCCAGGAAGGCCGCCACCACCACGCCGGCAATGATCGCCAGCTCGGGCGTCCAGCCCTGGGCCTTGACGAACCAGCCGGTGACATAGGCCGCGAAGCCGAAGAAGGCCGCATGCCCGAAGGACAGCAGGCCGGTGAACCCCAGCAGCAGGTTGAAGGCACAGGCGAACAGCGCGAAGCACAGCAGCTTCATCACGAACACCGGGTACAGCCCGATGGCCGGTGCAGCCAGCGCCAGCGCCAGCAGCGCCACGTAGGTGAGGCGAACGTATTTCTTGTCCATGGAATCAGGCCTCCTTGCCGAAGAGGCCGGCAGGCCGCAGCACCAGCACGATGGCCATGATGACGAACACCACGACGTTGGAGGCCTCCGGGTAGAACACCCGGGTGAAGCCCTCGATGACGCCCAGGCCCAGCCCGGTGACCACCGAGCCCAGGATGGAGCCCATGCCGCCGATGACCACCACCGCGAACACCACGATGATCAGGTTGGAGCCCATGAGCGGGGTGACCTGCACGATGGGCGCGGCCAGCACGCCAGCCATGGCGGCCAGCGCGGCGCCGGCGCCGTAGGTGAGCATCACCATCAGCGGCACATTCACGCCGAAGGCCTGCACCAGCTTGGCGTTCTCGGTGCCCGCGCGCAGGTAGGCGCCCAGGCGGGTGCGCTCGATCAGGTACCAGGTGCCCAGGCACACCACCAGCGAGGCCACCACCACCCAGGCCCGGTAGTTGGGCAGGATCATGAAGCCGAGGTTGGTCGCGCCCTGCAGCAGGTCCGGCACCGGGTAGGACTGGCCGGAGACGCCGTACTGCTCGCGGAAGATGCCCTCGAGGATCAGCGACAGGCCGAACGTGAGCAGCAGGCCGTACAACGGGTCCAGCCCGTAGAGACGCTTGATCAGCAATCGCTCGATCACCACGCCGAAGGCGCCGACAACCAGCGGGGCCAGCAACAGGGCGAGCCAGTAATTGACCTGGAACTTGTCCAGCATCATCCAGGCGGCGAAGGCCCCAAGCATGTACAGCGCGCCGTGCGCGAAGTTGACGATGTCCAGCAGGCCGAAGATCACCGCGAGGCCGAGACTGAGCATCGCGTAGAACGCGCCGTTGACCAGCCCCAGCATCAGCTGGCCCAGGAAGGCCTGGTGAGGGATTCCGAAGATTTCCATGTTTTTGTCGTTCCCCCGCCGCCGGCGGGGGAGGGTCGCTTACTTCTTCAGCAGCGAGCAGCGAGACTCGGCCGGCGTGGTGAAGGCCTGGTCGCCCGGCACCTTGGTCACGAGCTTGTAGTAGTCCCACGGCGTGGTGGACTCCTTCTGGCCCTTGACCTGGTAGAGGTACATGTCGTGGATCACGCGGCCATCGGCGCGGATGGTGGCGTTCTTGTGGTACATGTCCGAGATCTTCATCTTCTTCATCTCGGCCATCACCTTGTCGGCGTCGGTGGTCTTGGCCGCGGTGACCGCCTTGAGGTAGGTCATGGTGGCCGAGTAGTTGGCCGCCTGGATGGACGAAGGCATGCGCTTGTACTTCTCGAAGAAGCGCTTGGCGAAGGCGCGGCTCTCGTCGTCCTGGTTCCAGTACCAGCTGTCCGCCAGCTGCAGGCCCTCGGTGTTGTTCAGGCCCAGGCTGTGCACGTCGTTGATGAACACCAGCAGGCCGGCGACCTTCATGCTCTTGGTGATGCCGAATTCCTTGGCGGCCTTCATCGCGTTGATGGTGTCGCCGCCGGCGTTGGCCATGGCCAGGATCTGGGCCTTGGAGCCCTGGGCCTGCAGCAGGAAGGACGAGAAGTCCGAGGCGTTGAGCGGGTGGCGCACCGAGCCGGCGACCGTGCCGCCGTTGGCCTTGACCACGGCCGCCGCGTCGTTCTCCAGCGAGTGGCCGAAGGCGTAGTCGGCGGTGAGGAAATACCAGCTCTTGTTGCCGGCCTTCACCAGGGCGGAGCCCGCCACCTTGGCCAGGGCCACGGTGTCATAGGCGTAGTGCACGGTGTAGGGCGTGCAGTCCTCGTTGGTCAGGCGGGAAGAGCCCGCGCCGATGACGATGTAGGGACGCTTCTTCTCGGCGGCCACCTTGGACATGGCGATGCCAGCGCCGGAGCTGGTGCCGCCGACCAGCATGGCCAGGCCGTCCTTGTCGATCCACTCGCGGGCCTTGGAGCTGGCCACGTCGGCCTTGTTCTGGTGGTCGGCGGTCAGCACCTCGATCGGACGGCCGAGCACCTTGCCGCCGAAGTCCTGCACCGCCATGCGGATCATCTCGGCGCCGGCAGGGCCGTCGATGTCGGCATACAGGCTGGACATGTCGGTGATGAAGCCGATGCGCACCGGGCCCTGCGCGGGCTGGGCCAGCGCCGAGAACGAGCCGAGGCCGACGGCCATCGCAGCAACGAGGGTCTTGAGTTTCATGGAGGTCTCCTTCAGTGAAAGCGGGTGGGTGGCGTCGGTCAGACGCCGAGGAATTCCTGCAGCATGCCCATGTTGGCCTGCAGCTCGGTCTGGTTGAATTCGCGCACCATCTGGCCGTGCTCCATCACGTAGAAGCGGTCGGCCAGCGGCGCGGCGAAACGGAAGTTCTGCTCCACCAGCACGATGGTGTAGCCCTTGGCCTTGAGCTTGCGGATCATCTCGGCGAGCTTCTGCACGATCACGGGTGCCAGTCCTTCGGAGATCTCGTCCAGCAGCAGCAGGCGCGCGCCGGTGCGCAGGATGCGGGCCACCGCCAGCATCTGCTGCTCGCCGCCGGACAGGCGCGTGCCGGGGCTGCCGGCGCGCTCCCTGAGGTTGGGGAACATCTCGTAGATCTCGTCCACGCTCATGCCGCCGGCGGCGATCGTGGGCGGCAGCATCAGGTTTTCCTCGGCCGACAGGCTGGCGAAGATGCCGCGCTCCTCGGGGCAGTAGCCCACGCCCAGGCGCGCCACCTTGTGTGCGGGCAGCTTGATGGCCTCCTCACCGGCCACCTGGATGGAGCCGGTGCGCCGGCCGGTCAGGCCGACGATGGCGCGCATGGTGGTGGTGCGGCCGGCGCCGTTGCGCCCCAGCAGAGACACCACCTCGCCCTCGCGGACGGTCATGTTCACGCCGTGCAGCACATGCGACTCGCCGTACCAGGCGTGCAGGTTCTCGATGCGAAGCAGCTCGCGCGTCATCTCAGTGGGCCCCCTGCAGCTCGGTGTCGGCGGCGCCCATGTAGGCCTCGATCACCTGGGGGTTCTTCGACACCTCGGCGTACGGGCCGTCGGCGATGACGGCGCCGCGTTGCAGCACGGTGATGCGGTCGGCGATGCGCGCGACCACGTTCATGTTGTGTTCGACCATCAGGATGGTGCGTCCGGCAGAGAATTTCTTGATCAGGTCGGTCACCCGGCCCACGTCCTCGTGGCCCATACCCTGGGTGGGCTCGTCCAGCAGCATCAGCTCGGGCTCCAGCGCCATGGTGGTGGCCAGCTCCAGCGCGCGCTTGCGGCCGTAGGGCAGGTTGACGGTCAACTCGCCGGCGAAGTCCTGCAGGTCCACGTCGGCCAGCAGCTGCTGCGCGCGCTCGTGCAGGCCGTGCAGGGAATGCTCGGGCTTCCAGAAGTGGAAGGAAGTGCCCAGGTTGCGCTGCAGCGCCGCGCGTACGTTCTCCAGCACCGTCATGTGCGGGAACACAGCCGAGATCTGGAACGAGCGCACGATGCCGCGGCGCGCGGTCTGCGCGGGCTTCTCGTGAGTGATGTCCACCCCGCGGTAGGTGATGGTGCCGCGGGTGGGCGGCAGGAACTTGGTCAGCAGGTTGAAGAACGTGGTCTTGCCCGCGCCGTTGGGGCCGATCAGGGCATGGATGTCGCCCTTGCGGACCTTGAGGTCCACGTTGTTGACCGCGACGAAGCCCTTGAACTCCTTCGTCAGGCCCTGCGTCTCCAGGATGTACTCGACTGCCAACTCCCGCTCCTGTGTGCTTTTGTGCGGCCCTTTCGGGGCCCGGGCAAGCAATGTAGGGGATTTGATGCGCCGCAGTATCGGGGTGAACCCCCAAGCAATCCCGAGCAAGTCACTCGGGCGACCACAAGGCTTGCAGTAGGCTGTCAGTTTGGGCCGGCGCATCGCGCGCCGGCCGGATTCACATGTTGCGGCGGTACTGCCCGCCCACCTCGAACAGGGCGTTGGTGATCTGCCCCAGCGAGCACACGCGCACCGCGTCCATCAGCACCTCGAAGACGTTGCCGTTGTCGATCACGGCCTGCTTCAGGCGCTGCAGCATGGCCGGCGACTCGGCCGCGTGGCGGGCGTGGAAGTCCTCCAGCCGCTGCAGCTGGCTGCGCTTTTCTTCTTCGGTGGAACGGGCCAGCTCCAGCTTCTCGGGGATGGGGTCGCCCTTCGGATTGCGGAAGGTGTTCACACCGATGATCGGCAGCTCGCCTGTGTGCTTGAGCATCTCGTAATGCATGCTCTCGTCCTGGATGCGCCCGCGCTGGTAGCCGGTCTCCATGGCGCCCAGTACGCCGCCGCGTTCGGCGATGCGCTCGAACTCGGCCAGCACCGCTTCCTCCACCAGCTCGGTCAGCTCCTCGATGATGAACGCGCCCTGGCTGGGGTTCTCGTTCTTGGCCAGGCCCCATTCGCGGTTGATGATCAGCTGGATGGCCATCGCACGTCGCACGCTGTCTTCCGTCGGCGTGGTGATCGCCTCGTCGAACGCGTTGGTGTGCAGGCTGTTGCAGTTGTCGTAGATCGCGATCAGCGCCTGCAGCGTGGTGCGGATGTCGTTGATGGCGATCTCCTTCGCGTGCAGGCTGCGGCCCGAGGTCTGTATGTGGTACTTCAGCTTCTGGCTG
>JACCDI011913010.1_pt1 | contig 10706 bp, 8 predicted proteins | sample 7442791 | NCBI WGS metagenome assembly JACCDI01 (sample SAMN15323434, study PRJNA562643) | freshwater metagenome | isolation source: river surface water | place: USA:Blue River Watershed | collected 2017-08-15
CACCACAGCTCAGAATTTTGGTGAATCAACACCACTCGGGACAATTTTGGTTGTTCCACCATGGAACTTCCCATATGCAATTCCTATCGGTGGAGTCTGTGCAGCGCTGGCAGCTGGAAACACAGTTATCCTCAAACCTGCGCCGGAGACTGTTGCCACTGCTTGGGAAATTGTCAGCCATTTATGGGCGGGCGGAGTTCCAAAGGATGTTCTGCAATTTTTACCAATGCGCGATGATGAAAATGGAAAATATCTCATCACTCACCCAGATATTGATGGTCTGATTCTTACTGGCTCATTTGATACTGCAGCGCTCTTTACTTCTTGGCGACCAGAAATAAATTTGATGGCTGAGACCAGTGGTAAGAATGCAGTGCTGATTACTTCCTGTGCCGATATTGATGCGGCCGTTAAAGATTTAGTGCAATCTGCCTTTGGCCACGCGGGACAGAAATGTTCAGCGGCATCACTTGCAATCGTAGATACCAATATCTATAACGACCCGGCATTTATTCGCCAACTCAAAGATGCAGTTGAATCGTTGAGTGTTGGTGCTGGCTGGAATTTTTCTACAACAGTTGGGCCAATTATTCGACCTGCTGAAGCCGCACTCAACCGCGCACTTACTCAACTGGATCAAGGTGAAAGTTGGCTAGTTGAACCAAAGCAGTTAGATAGCGCCGGGTTGATGTGGCGCCCAGGAGTAAAGCTAGGAGTTAAAGCTGGCTCATGGTCACATCGCAACGAATGGTTTGGCCCAGTATTAGCAGTTATTGAAGCGCCAAATTTTGATACAGCTATCAGCTGGCAGAATGAGACTGAATTTGGATTAACTGCGGGAATTCAATCACTCGATGAAAAAGAGTGTGAAGAGTGGATTAACCGCGTTGAAGCAGGAAATCTCTATGTCAATCGTGGAATTACGGGAGCAATTGTTAATCGCCAGCCTTTTGGTGGTTGGAAGAAATCAGCAGTTGGCCCTAATGCGAAAGCCGGCGGGCTAAATTATGTGAATACTCTGCGCAACTGGCCGCGAGTTACTAATTTAGAAGCTGCCATTTATGGTGTAAATACTTGGTGGAGCAAGGTTGGTTCACAAGCTATTGATAGATCAGGGCTATTGGTGGAAATGAATTTCCAGCGCTATCGCCACTATCTAGCACCAATTGTTGTTGTCGTTGATGAATCAACCACCCAAGCCGAAAAATCTCTCATTCACTTCATCAGCGAAAAGACTGGGGCAAAGGTCATCTTTACAACTGATCTGAATGATGTGAAGGAGAAGTTTTCTCGCGTGCGCTGGCTAGCTTCCAGCAAACCACCAGTTCTAGAGATGTTGCAGCGAGGGATTTCAATCGATCACCGCCCTGTTGCACAACGTGGAGATATTGAAACTCCCCGCTGGCTGATAGAGCAGTCGGTTGCAATTACATATCACCGTTATGGCAATCCAAATGGTGGGCCAAAACCGTCATGTAGCGGTCTTACCGCATAAGCGCTTTGAAGATAAGATTGATAAATGCGCAGCGCTGATTGGTACGGTGGAAATTCGAAGGATGCCTATATCCACCGCGCTTGGATGCGACGCGGAAATCCTGATTCAGCGCTGAATGGCAAGCGCCCACAAATCGCAATTCTCAATACTGCATCTGATCTATCACCGTGCAATATGCACCTGAATGAAGTTGCACAGAGCGTTAAGAATGGAATTTGGGAAGCTGGCGGAGTTCCATATAACTTACCGATGGTTTCACTCGGCGAATCGAATGTTCGTCCAACTGCAATGTTATGGCGCAATATGGTTGCGATGGCTACCGAAGAGATGATCCGTGCCAACCCTGTTGATGGTGTTGTTCTGCTCGGTGGTTGCGATAAAACAATCCCAGCACTTCTCATGGGTGCTTCATCTGTAAATCTGCCGGCAATCGTAATTTCTGGTGGTCCAATGCTCAATGGAACTTTCAAAGGACAGTTGCTCGGTTGTGGAACTGGTGTCTGGAAATTCAGTGAAGAAGTGCGTGCTGGAAAGATGAGTCAAGAAGATTTTTATAATTCAGAGAAATCAATGATTCGCAGCAAAGGCCATTGCAACACAATGGGTACTGCATCAACTATGAGCAGCATGGCTGAACTATTAGGAATGAGCTTGCCAGGTTTGGCTGGAGTGCCCGCACCCGATAGTCGCTTGTATCAAGGTGCGCATGAATCAGGTGTTCGTATTGTCAAAATGGTGGAAGAGAATCTAAAGCCGAGCGACATCATGACCAAAGGTGCTTTCCATAATGCAATTGTTGCCCTCGGTGCAATCGGTGGTTCAACCAATGCAGTTGTTCACTTACTTGCTATGGCTGGTCGACTCGGAGTTGATCTGACGCTTGATGACTTCGACAAGATAGGTTCACGAGTTCCATTGTTAGTTAATTTGCAACCAGCAGGTGAGTTCTTAATGGAAGATCTATTCCGGGCAGGTGGGCTCACTGCTGTGATGAAAGAGGTAGAACACCTTCTCGATAAGTCTCCAGTAACAGTCACAGGTAAGCCTTATGTTGATTCGATTAAGAACGCTGAGATTTTTGATGAAACAGTTATCAAGAAATTTAACTCCCCACTTCAACCTGAAGCTGGAATCGCTGTATTGCGCGGAAATATTGCTCCTGATGGCGCGGTAATTAAGCCAGCAGCTGCTAGCCAAAACCTATTAGTGCATACCGGTAAAGCTGTAATCTTCGAGAGTATTGAAGATTTCCATGCTCGTATCGATGATCCCAATTTAGATGTTGATGAAAATAGCGTCCTTGTTTTACGAGGATGCGGACCCAAGGGGTATCCAGGCATGCCAGAAGTTTCCAATATGGCGATTCCGAAAAAACTTTTGGAAAAAGGCATTCTTGATTTGGTGCGAATCTGTGATGGCCGCATGAGTGGAACTGCCTTTGGAACAGTTGTACTTCACGTTTCTCCAGAAGGTGCGCTCGGCGGACCGCTTGCAAAATTGCAGAACGGTGATGTGATTGAGCTGAATGTGCCTGCACGAACACTTAATGTAAAAATCTCTGATGCAGAACTTGCAGCACGTCAGCCATCACCACACATGGTTGCAGCGCTTGCAAATACAGAGCGTGGTTGGGAGCGCCTCTATATGGATCGCGTAGAGCAGGCGCACCTTGGTGCTGATCTTGATTTCTTGCGCGGAGCTAGCGGTTCTAAAACTCCACGCGAATCACATTAAGCCCCTGCAAAGAGCGTTGTTGGAGTCCCTGTAAATCCTGGAGTACAGATAAAGGTCTGTCCATCGTTTGCGGTGCTCGTAGGGTTATTACGTTCCGCGCTAGTAATTACTAGCTGATCCAAGTTCTTACCGACAAAGGCACAAGAAGTAGTGCGGACTGCTGGCATTTTGATTTCGTGCGTCATTGCAAAGTTATTACGAGTATCAAACCGGCGAATTGCGCTGCCGTTATAGAAGGCAATCCAAAGGCCATCTTCGGTATCAATACACATTCCATCTGGATATCCGAGGTCTTGGCTAAACGAGACAGCTAAACGCCTATTTGTAATTCCTTCAGGAGAGTAATCAAAGGCATCCACACCAAAGTTTAGAGTGTCTATGTAGAAGAAAGTCTTTCTATCTTTGCTCCAGGCCAATCCATTACTAATGCTTGTTCCGGGAACAAACTTGGTGAGTTCTTTGCTCTTGCCCCTTAGACGATATAGCGCACCGTGGCCCCCTTCTTCTGTGTAAGACATTGAACCTAGCCACAAATCTCCGGCTGGATCAACTTTTGCATCATTCCATCGCATTGGAGTTACATCTACTTCATTACGTGAAACAAAGGGAGCAAATTCTTTTCCATCGTAGATCACGGGACCGCTTGCAGTTCCCAAAAGATCTTTTCCTGATTCAGTTGGGATGACAAAACCAATATCTTCCGGAACGGAGTATTCACCGCTCTTTCCGGTTTCGAGATTGCGGCTAAGAACCTTTCTGCCCTCAATATCTACCCATTGGACTTCTGAATGGTTTGGCCCAGATGCAACCGGTCCTTCGCCTAGGATGCACTGACGTTGATCAAAGATTTCGACTTTTATCTGCGATGCGCTCATTTCGGAATAGTAGCGTGAGTAAACTAAAAGCGTGAAGAGGATATTTGTACTAATTGCAGCGCTCTTTCTTAGTTCAACCGCGCATCCTGCCCAAGCAAACGAAATTTCCTTTACTGTCATGTCGCGCAACATCTATTTGGGAGCCGATGTCGGGGTAGCGCTAGAACTGATTCCTGACTTACCTGCAGCCGCGCAATTTATGTGGAAGCAGGTACAAGCAACTGATTTCTCCAAACGTAAATTGATTCTTGCGAAAGAAATTGAAGATCAAGCACCCGATGTGATCGGGCTTCAAGAAGCGACAATTTGGTACTGCCAAGCTAAACCTTGGAGCGCAAAAACTGAAGTTTTTAACTTCACTAACGAGCTTTTAGCTGAGCTAGGCGGGAGCTATGTCATTGCCGAAAAGGACGGCGAGAAAGCCTTTAACCCTGGTTATTCCATCGGCCCTATTCCATTCTTAACCAAAGTGAGCGACCCAAAAACTTTTCAGCCACTCTTTGGGCAGAATTCTGCATCGTGCGGATTTCAAATCGGTGATGCGCTACTTATCAAGAAGGAATTGGCACAGTATGTAAATCAAGTAGGCAACTCTGAATATGAAGATGTATACAAAGTTGTGCCCACGATTATGGAAATTTACCGCGGTTACACGTGGGCAGATATCACAATGCAGGGAAGCAATGTTCGCTTCGTTAGTACGCACCTAGAATCGTTGTGGGATGCCAATAAAGTTCCAAAGGCCGCGGATCAAGCGCGTCAATTGGTAGCTGATTTAGCAAACACCAAATCTCCAGTCGTTGTGATTGGCGATTTCAATTCCGATCCACGTGATCCAAGGCCCAAAGGTTTCCCAAATCCAGGTGAACAACCTGAAGCGAGTGAAAAGTGCCCAACTGAATCATCGCTCTGCAGCGCTTACAAAATTATGCGCGAAGCAAATTACGTTGATGTGGGTCCTGATGCAAGCGAACCAGCAACTTTTACTTGGGGTATGAGCGCACTTCTGACTGGCGCCGACCCAGAGCGCAAAGCTGCAGCTGCGAAAATGGGAAACAAACTTGGCTATACAGATCGACTCGATTACATCTTTGTAAAGAATGGAATTAAAGTCCTTACTTCAAAGGTAATTGGACAAACCCCACCGTATGGAACCGATCATGCAGGAGTTGTCGCGAAGTTAAGAGTTACTGCAGAGGGTTCTGTCATAAGCGAACCCCTGGATTCACATTCACGCTTTCCAATTTCATTCTGGGAGGGCGTTGGAATTCTTTTCCTTGCCCTCGTCATTTGGCGGATTGTGCGGAGAATTCGCCGCCGCTAGCGCGGTAGACTTCTCCCACACTTGGAGACGTCGCATAGCCCGGTCGAGTGCGCCTCACTGCTAACGAGGTAAGGTGTAAAAACCTTCGAGAGTTCAAATCTCTCCGTCTCCGCAGATTAAAGATAGGCTTTCGCGCATGTCTGCTTCTGACGAAAAATATGTCATCGGCGTTGATTACGGAACTCTGTCGGGCCGCGCTCTACTCGTGCGAGTTTCAGATGGTGCCGAAATCGCAACTGCCGTATTTGAATATCCGCACGCAGTAGTAGAAGACACGCTTCCTACATCCGGCCAGAAACTTCCTCCAGATTGGGCGTTGCAGGTTCCTTCAGATTATGTAGATGTTCTTAAAAAAACAGTACCAGAAGTTCTCAAATCATCAGGTATTAATCCGGCGCAAGTGATCGGTATCGCGACAGATTTCACTGCTTGCACAGTTTTGCCAGTAAAAGAGGATGGAAAACCGCTATCTGAGCTTCCAGAGTTCGCAAAGAATCCGCACGCATATGTGAAGTTATGGAAACACCATGCGGCACAGCCACATGCTGATCGCATTACAGATCTGGCACATTCCAGAAAAGAACCATGGATTGCTCGTTATGGCGGAAAGATTTCATCCGAATGGGAATTTGCAAAAGCGCTGCAGTTACTTGAAGAAGCACCAGAAGTTTATGCGGCGATGGATAAATGGGTAGAAGCTGCAGACTGGATTATCTGGCAGCTCTGCGGCAAGTATGTGCGCAATATCTGTACAGCTGGATATAAGGGGATGTTGCAAGATGGCGCATACCCAAGCAAAGAGTATTTAGCTGCGCTCAATCCAAAGTTTGAAAACTTTATCGCTGAGAAGTTAGAACATGAAATTGGTCAGCTCGGAGCTTTGGCTGGAACACTCACTGCCGAAGCTGCACAATGGACGGGCCTACCTGCAGGTATTGCAGTTGCAGTAGGAAATGTTGATGCGCACGTAACTTCGGCAGCAGCGAATGCAGTTAATCCTGGACAGATGGTTGCAATTATGGGCACATCAACCTGTCATGTAATGGTCTCTGAAAAGTTTGCAGAAGTTCCAGGAATGTGTGGCGTTGTTGATGGTGGAATCATTAGCGGAAAACTTGGTTACGAAGCTGGCCAATCTGGAGTCGGCGATATCTTTGGTTGGTTTGCCAATAACTACGCACCAGCTGCATATACAGCAGCCGCACAAAGCGCTGGCGTAGATATTCATACCTATCTCTCGCAGTTAGCGAGCAAACAACCGGTCGGAGCCCACGGCTTAGTGGCGCTCGATTGGCAGAGCGGAAACCGTTCAACGCTTGTTGATCATCAGCTTTCAGGTTTGATTGTTGGAATGACACTTGCTACAAAGCCAGAAGAAATTTATCGAGCGATTGTTGAGTCAACTGCATATGGCGCTCGCAAGATTGTGCAGACCTTTAATGAATCGGGAGTGCCGGTAAAGCAATTTATTGCGGCTGGTGGCCTGATTAAAAATAGTTTTGTCATGCAAATTTATGCCGATGTATTAAATATGCCAATCACAATTATTCGATCAGCGCAGGGTCCAGCACTTGGCTCAGCAATCCATGCTGCAGTTGCGGCGGGCGCATATCCGGATGTGGTGAGCGCAGGTGCTGCAATGGGTGGAGTAGCGGAAGAGTCATACCAGCCTAGCCCTGAAAATGCGAAGGTTTATGATCAGCTTTATCGCCACTACAACGAACTGTATGAAGACTTTGGCCACAATGGTGCGATGCATTCACTTCGTGCCATCCGTGATCGCGCACTCTCTGGAGGTAAGTAGTGACAACCCATAGCCAACTGCGAGAAAAGATTTGCAGACTTAATATTGATTTACAACGTTATGGCTTGGTCGCCTGGACCTCTGGGAATGTCTCTGAACGTTTAGAAGATGGCAAATCTTTCATTATTAAACCGAGCGGCGTCATGTATGAAGATCTCAAACCTTCGCAGATGGTGATCTGCGATCTCGATGGCAAAGTTCTTGAGGGCGATCTTGCGCCATCTAGTGATACCCAAACACATGCTTATATTTATCGACATATGAGCCATGTAAATGGAGTTGTACATACTCACTCAAATTACGCCGCAGCTTGGGCTGCTATTCATAGCGCAATTCCCTGTGCGCTTACTGCAATGGCAGACGAATTTGGCGGCGAAATTCCATTGGGCCCTTTTGCACTAATCGGAGATGATGAATTGGCAGAGGTGTTGTTGAAACCCTTACAGGACACCGTTCAAGCGCAGTATTAATGAAGAATCACGGTGTATTTACAATTGGAAAGAACGCAACAGCTGCTGTGAAATCAGCGGTGATGTGTGAAGATGTTGCAAAGACAACATGGATTGCCAAAACAATGGGAACGCTACAGATTATTGATCCAGCTGATGTCGATAAGCTCTTTGATCGCTACCAGAATGTCTACGGACAGCCTGGCTCTGCTAAATAGCTACACGTGCAAGCTCAGCCAGCGGTGGCCGGCAGACAATTACATTCGCTCCTGAAATTGAATAATTTCCAGCAGCATGTGGAATAACGAGCGCATCACCTTGGGTAATTTCCATCGTTGGTGCGTTGGTAAACGAAATTGAACCTGTTCCGTTAAGGACTAGTGCAATTGCAAAGCCAGCTTCAAAGTCGCCAGTTTGCGGAGCAAGATGCGCTCTAAAGTAACCATCGGCCTTTAAAGGAAGAATTGAACGAAGCGCACCACCAGAAAGTGCATTTCGTGCAATCAGTGATTCAAATTCTGTATCGGTAAGCGGATCAAGTTTTAGAGCATCGGTGACTGTTTCAAAGCCAAGTCCTAGATGGCCATCTTTGATGCCATCTACTGCAAAACCTTCCCATTCCAATAAAGCTGAAAGATCGGTTGGTTCTTGTAGTTCGAGCAGGAAGATTCCCGCATCAATGGCATGTGCAACGCCTGCTGGCACCAAGATTGCATCGCCCACTGATACTTCAGCGCGTCGCAGCGAAGCCAGCAGCGCTGCAGAATCTTGGCTTCGCACCAACTTCAGTAAATCTTCCTTATTTTGGCTCTCTTTAAAGCCAAGTCCAACACCGCTTCCAGCAGGTGCCTCCAAAATAATCCAGGCTTCAGTCTTACCGTGATCTAAACCAAGGTGTTGTTTCGAAAATGATTTGTTTGGGTGAAAGTGAACTGGAAGGCGTTGATCTGGATCCAATAATTTAATAAGAATTTCAGTACTCAAACCAAAATTTTTCACATGGTCCGCACCAAGCCAAGCGTCAGGGTTATTTTTGATGGCATCCTTGAGCAGAGTTCCATCATTTAATTTTGAAAGTCCCTGCTCTGCTTCACCAAAGCGAGTTGTTACAGAACCAATCCATTCTTCGGGGCGCATTGGCCCGCCGGGTCCATGGCGCAGTGCACCGATGCGATTGCCGCCGCGATAGAAGTGATCAAACTGGTTAGAAGGTAACTTGGATGGAACTACGGAGCTCTGTGACATGGCGAAAGAATAGCCGTTAATATTTCACAATGACAGAGCAAATCAGCGGGGAAGTAGCTGCCTTATTGCGAGTCAAAGAATTATTGAATAGTTCAGGTAATCGAATCCTGATTGGAATTGTCGGAAAGCCTGGCGCTGGTAAATCAACTCTTTCTGCATATTTGTTAAGAGAATTGCAAAGCAATGAAATTACCGTGGTTCCTATGGATGGATACCATCTCAGCAACGCTGTATTGCAGCAATTAGGTCGCGCAGAACGAAAAGGCGCCCCTGATACCTTTGATGCTGCAGGATTTGCTGCGCTGCTAAAGCGCATCCGTTCAGATAATTCTGCAGATATTTACTATCCGATTTTTGACCGCTCAATTGAAGAATCAATTGCTGCGCAAGGTGTTGTGACCACTGAAACCAAAGTCGTTATCGTGGAAGGAAATTATCTGCTTCACGATAAGGGTGATTGGAAAGAAGTCGCTGGATTGCTCGATGAAACATGGTTTATCGATGTAGATGACGAAATTCGTTTACAGCGACTGATTGCACGGCATATTGCATTTGGCAAAACCCCTGCTGAGGCCGAGGCATGGTCGCGTGGTAGCGATGAAGTAAATGCAGAAATCATTGAGCAGACCAGGTCTCGCGCTCACGCCGTAATTCACCTTGATTAAGGGGCGGTAACCTTGGGCAGTGCCTCAATACAAAGTAGCGATAGTCGGTGCTGGTCCAGCCGGCTACTTTGCAGCCCTTGCTTTAAATAATTTACAAACTGAAGAGATCAAGTTTTCAATCGACATGATTGAGCGCCTGCCTACTCCTTGGGGGCTAGTAAGAAGTGGTGTTGCACCTGATCATCCCAAAATCAAAACTGTGGCTAAAGTTTTTGAAAAAGTCGCTAACGAACCAAACTTCAGACTTTTCGCAAACGTTGAACTTGGCTCTGATGTAACTATTGAACAACTTGAAGAGATGTATGACGCTGTTGTTATCGCAACCGGAAATGCTTTGGGGAAGCGCCTCGGTATTCCAGGGGAAGATCTGCCAGGATCTATGTCGGCTGCCACCTTTGTCCCTTGGTACAACGCTCATCCAGATTTTAAGGATGAAGAGATAGATCTCAGCTGTGAAACAGCAGTAGTTATCGGTGCGGGAAATGTGGCGATGGATGTAGCACGAATGCTGGCTCTTGAACCAAGTGAGTTAGATCCAACGGATACCGCAGACCATGCCATTGCTGCTTTTAAAGAGAGCGCAGTCCGCACAGTCATTATCAGTGCGCGCCGTGGTCCGGAAAATGCAGCGTTTACATCACCCGAACTTCGTGAATTACCAAAGCTTGAACACACCAATGTCATTATTGATAAGTCTGACATTGATTCAGCAATTGCTCGTGCTGGAGATAGCCCAGAGAAAGATGTAAAGAGCAATCTAGATGCGATGCTTCTGATTGCAGAGCAAGAGCCAACCAACCATGAGCGCACGATGAAGTTTCAATTTCTCGCCACACCTAAAGAAATCACAGGCTCAAACCGAGTTGAAGAAGTTGTTTTTCAGAAAACCGGAACTGAAGAAATTTTCACCATTAAATGCGGTCTTGTTATTACAGCAATCGGTTATGAAGCAGCTTCACTTGAAGGAATTCCGTATGAAAAGGGCAAAGTAGTAAATTCCGATGGACGAGTGAGAGAAAATCTTTACGTTGTTGGCTGGGCAAAGCGCGGCCCATCTGGAGTTATTGGAACTAACAAATCAGATGCAGCTGATGTAATGAAATTACTCGTTGAAG
>JACCDI010096366.1_pt1 | contig 10702 bp, 8 predicted proteins | sample 7442791 | NCBI WGS metagenome assembly JACCDI01 (sample SAMN15323434, study PRJNA562643) | freshwater metagenome | isolation source: river surface water | place: USA:Blue River Watershed | collected 2017-08-15
GACTGGTTTCTACGTCCCTGCTGTGTACACCCTGATGACCGGCTTGAGTGAAAAGCTGTATTGGGAGACTGTTGCAGGAATTATGTACTTGTGGACTTCAAGTTGGATTTCACAAATGCTTTTGATAGGGCTCTAATCAATAATTTGAAGATGCATTTGTATACTGCTCAGAATGTTGGGTGCAAACATCATTTGAAGCAGGATTGGTGATCTGAACATTGATGGAGTAGATGTCTTGTAATTCAGACATGCTCACAGTTATCCCTCAGGATCATTCTTTTGCAATTTTTAGTTGGATTGTTTATTGAGAGGATGGTAACTTGAAGGAACTGCAAAAGGATATAAACAAAGCTACTGAGAACTACAATCACATCATGCATTTCCTCTTCTTGAAGAGTTTAAGTTTGATTGAGTTTGTTAAGGAGCTTGAGCATGAATATGTTGAAAAGACAAACAAAATGGATGATGTGAAGAAGAATTGTATGATTCCACCTGAGTATCAGAGAGTCATTGTCAAAAAGATCCCTGATGAATACCTTGTATTCAAATAGGATATGATTTTACTGCCCACAAAAAGCATTCCACCAGTTCTTGTATCTCCGTTCCTGAAAATCCCAAGATTCTGGATTCCTCCAAATGTTAACCACTTTCTATTCATGCCATGATGGATGGTGGTCAGATTGTGGTCAGACAGTTTCAGAATGTCTGATGACATGCTGACACTGGTATTCTCTTTGAATTGGGACATTCATAGATATAACATCATAAATTCTATTTTAGATTCTTAAGAATATCTGTCCCTTTTTCTCTGATCACATCGCAAATCACTAGTAGTTACTTACCATTTCCCAGCAAAAACCAAGGCAAACTATCATAATTTCAAATCTGTGACCATCCTCAATCCTGAAGGAAAGGCACGTTGTCAGGGATGCTAGGCAAACTATCATAATTTCAAATCTGTGACCATCCTCAATCCTGAAGGAAAGCCATATTGTCAGATATGCTGAAACAATTAATGTCTCCGCTGTCCCAATAGGTGATGTTACCAATAAATAAAAACCAGCTAGTCTTAAAGTCAACGCTAATGACAAAAATATGGGATCAAATACTTGGTGATCACTTGTCCTGCTGTTTTGTCCAAAGTCTTACCAACATATGTTTGGATGCAGAAATGGTTTACCTCTATGAAAACTTTGTTCTCCTAAGCAGCAGCATCCTCTCAATGTACTGGAGAATGGCCTATGTGATGCTAAACAGCAAAAGGAAGTGGACAGAACCTGGAAAGATGGGGCCTTTGCTTCTAACATGAAGGAATATAAAAATTGTGTGCTTTCTGGTAATCACTCTGTCACTGTCAGGGATGTTGTCTGTACCTACCTCTGTATGGGAATAAAGAAGCCAGACAATATGACCCTGAAGGCTTTTAAAGCTTGTTTTGAGGTCCTTGCAAGCTGTATGAAGACCTAAAAGCTGATCATGAATTAATTTGGGGAAGAAAAAGACTCTCCTTGTCTTCAATGCATTCTCTGCTTAATATTGTACTATGTTTGTCCATCAACAAATATGGTACCATAAGATGATAATGGATGAATTTGTTGGCTTGTTCCAGATGTGTCTTTTTTGACAAGGCTGTTCAAAACAAATGCAGACATGAGGCTGCCAAAAAGCATGAAAAAGGAGGCAAACCAAGAGATGGATACCACCAACAAAAACGTGAAAACACACATCAGGCAATGACAACAACCACTCCTTCAAATGTACTGGACAAGAAAATTATTGTCCCCCATGCAAGAGTGATGATCATGATGTGCTGTAACAATCCTGCATTTGTCACAACTGGAACTACCCTGACTATTGCAAGCCCATGGCCTTCAACACCAACTGCCCTCAAGACCAAGCCCTTTGAGGTAGTGTAGGTGATTTGGTCCCACTCAAGACTCATGATTACAGAGATCTTAACCACAAACCAGCTGCTTGTGACTGTAAGGGCCAAAATCACAATAAAGAACCTTTTGAATGATCAAAGTCCCCCTCTTGTGTCAGACCACGATCATGGTCAGTATATTCATGATGATGACTATTTAGGATGGAAACAGGTACCTGGGCCATTAATTTCTTTTGCCTGAAACAGGAAGGTAAAATGTACCCCCCTTGAACCAAGTCTCCTTTGGTCAACATGTCTCCTGTGCCAATTGAATCAGAGCCAAACACAGCTACATTGAATCAAAATATTACCAATTACTCAGAACATCCGCCCCAAGAAAATCCAAAGGAATCTATTTGCAACTTACCTAGCACTATCCCAAATTCCTCTAGATGATTACTGCTGTGAGGCTTTTGATGAAGAGGATAATGATGAAGATGTCCAACCTCCAAGTGCTCCTGGATAGTAAAGCAACAACAAATCTTATGGTTGTTATTGCCCCAAAGACAAGAAATATTCTTGCTATAGGCCCCAAACACTTGTAAAGGACAAAGAATTCCATCAGAGTTTCCTCAGGAATCAAAAAGATTTACCATGTGGGAAATGCTCAAGATCCAAGTTGACCTCACATCATACACAAGAACTTTGAACCCAGCTTGCACTGATGCCAAATATGAACAAGTCAATTCCAACAAAGTTGCTGTCAATCAAAAGCAATTAAATATCAACCAACATCATGACTTACAATAAGTCATGGCAAAATATGGTAAACTATTTGAAAGATCTCTTTGTGTTAACCCTCACCAAAAAGTCCAAAATAACCTAATTCCTGGATTGAAAACGCTGCACCATTGATCATATCCAGAGCCTTGTGTCAATGAACAAACATTCAAGAAAAAAGTTGGAATTCTTGAGGAATGTAGTACCTTCAAATGGGCTTCACCTTAAGAAAGGATGGCCGAGTCAGACAAATCTCTGATCTCCACTTTTTCAATACATTCACAAAATGAAAGAAATACTTTGCTCCCTGTGATCCATGATATTATGCACCAAATTTCTGGTTTTGAAATCTCCATGTAATATTACACCTTTTAACTTGATGAAGAGTCCCAAAAGCAGTGTGCAATTATCACACCTTTTGGCAAATGCAAATGTAAGTGCCAGCCCATGGGCTTAAGGTGTACTCCTGACTTTGCTCAACAAGTCATGTAACAAGTATTTTGAGGAATTGATAATGTCAAAGTTTACCTTGATAACATTGTGATCTTTGGCAACACATGGGAAGAACACCTAATGGTACTTTTAAAATTATAATCCTGTCTTGACACAAATAGCTTCATCCTCATCCCCATCAAATGTGAATGGGCTATCCAGGAAACCAATGGGCTTGGATATTGGTTGACACCAGCTGGACATAAGCCAGGGAAAAATACATTTCTGCCATCTTTGAGAAATAACCACAACACAACATCAAGGAAATGTATTATTTCCTTAATGCTGTTAACATGTGTTGGTTTGTGTGGCCTAAAAGGGCACATTTGCCAATACAAGTGTCTAACAAATCTGATAATAAATTTTCATTGGACTCCAGATAGATAATGTATTTAAAATAATCAAGTGTCTGACAAATCTGATAAAAAGACTTTTCATTGGACGTCAGATGGATAATGTACTTAAAATAATGAAAACTATGCTTGTTTTCAGCCCACTGTTGTGTGATTTGTGCTGGATGCTTGAGATTTGGAGAATGTGTCCACTGGGTCCACTGTCAAAATTGGCTGCAGACCTGAACATTTTCATGACCATGGAAATTTTGATATTGCATGGAATTTTCGGAGTCTCCAGAGATTTTCATTCTTACAAATCCACTCCCTTGGGTTTTACTTTAATATCAACTTCTTCAGCATGATTATTGCAACTCCACTCTTCTCAACCTCTTTGCACATGATGTTGCTTTGTAGCCATTTTTCACAGGACAGCAAAAAATGTAATATACATCGTTGTTGATTGTTGTAAATTGTTTTGCTGACAATGATTTTTGAACAGTTTTCCCACCTGCTGTCTTCATTGCAACTGCCAATGCAAAATATTTTCCCAGTATTCTGTTCCTCTCATCTTTGTGCCAGCCAAAATTCCATTCCTTATCATGGGTTGCAGCATATTGTTTTCTGGTTGTGTTTTCATTCCATTCATAACTACAAGATGAAGTCTGTCCAATTCAACTTTGTTTTCCTTATTCTGTTTGCCAATGCCAAGAATATCATAAACAGTTAAATGTCATACAAACCACTCTCAGATATGCATCCCCTCAGGTGATACAATAACATGAATTTCTCTTAAATCATTGGCAAGCAGCTTGAATTTCAATGCATTTTTGATTTTATGCTTTGGAATTGATTTCATCCTACCATGATTATGTTCATTATACTCCTCTTCTTTCACTTCCTGAATGGTTATATACCAACAGTGGGAGTCTGTATTGTCCATGTCCCAAAAGTCATATTTGCAGTCAAAATATGGTCTTGAGCATTTTCCATGATGATTGAAATGCCTGCATTACTCATTGTTTCCAGATACTTCCCTGCCTACAACTACAGAACTTATCCCACCCATATTGTGTACTCTCCTGATACCCTCCAAATTTGGTGAACACATTGAAGTTGACCTTCTAGATTCTCTCTAGCTCTTGATTTCTTTGATTTTCCATTCTCATGATTCATTTTTGGGACAAAACTAAGACATATCCTAAAATCTGGGATCAAAAGGATTGATTGGAGACAGATTTAGTGAACATAGCAGGAGAATTTGCTAATGATCTATGAAATCAGAGTGAGTTTTATTGTAGAAAAATATTCATGCCAGTGGAAAGTCTTGTTATGACAACAAACTCCAAAACTTAGGGAGACAACAACAGGATTGATTGAATATCAATTGGTTGACATAACAGGAGAAATGGCTGATGATATTTGAAAACTAATGTGTGTTTTATTGTAGAAAATATCAATGCTATTGATTTTCAATTTGGATATTGTTTGTTTTGTATAAATTTGTCTGCACAGAGAGAGTATCAGCAATCATCAATTCAGCCAAGGTTGGACTGATATCTTACTTGCTTTTACTTCAAGGATTGAATCTTTATGTTCCTTTGAAAGATGCAATTTTCTATGGTGAAATCGAAGATTTTAGATCCAAATGTCCTGATTGAAGATCATGATCATATAATGTTTTGTTCCTTGATCTATCTGATACCTTATCACCTTTATCACCTGGGAAAGCGCAATTTATTTCTCAGTTAGTCATGAGTCCTTTTATTTATTAGACATATTTTATTATTTCACTATTTCAGCTTTTGAGCTATTTTGACCATGTCATATTTGGAGCAGTACAAGAAATAATGCCATTGGACTGTCTGATGAGTCACAACAAAACTTTTGTTCAACTTTTGATGGAGATCTCTGAGTGAATGTAACCATAAAAGAAAGTACTTCATTCAATGAACCCTCCAGTGAAGACGTCTAGACCTTCAATAAATTTTCCCTCTTGCATCATATCCCCATCATGCTGTAGTGATAATACTATCTCTTAAATTTGAAACAGACACTATTGGCTATCCACTGTGCAGTATAACAACAGCTTTAATTGATTATATACCTGTAGCTGACAATACATCCTCTAATTGTTGACAGCATCCCTTGTGAGCCAAATTTATCATATTCAATTGATTTCAGAATTCGTCCATGATAGTATGACCAACCCATAACATACTCATAACACTTCAAATCGCATGGATGATTGCCCTCTAGATTACAAGAAAAGTTCCAATTCATTTTTTAGAATAAATATCAACAGTTTCAATGCCATGATCTTCTGTCATAATGTCATAAGGTTTACCCTCATCCTCATTGTCCTTACATTTGTTCCTTTATACCATCAAAATCTCATTATTCTACTATTTGTCAGCATTATTTTTGTGTCACTGGTCATTGTCTTCATCAATTCATTGTATTCTTGTTCTGAGCTCTTATTGGCTAATGGACAAGTGTACATGGAACCAGTTTTGTTTTTAACACTTGGATCATGACGAAAATCTGTACAGAAATATGTCATCACAACAATTCCAGTTGCCCAATACTTGTGTAGATTGGTAACTACCTTTGTCCAGCAATAGATTAGTAACTAAAAAACAATTTTTTGTTTTTGAATGGTCCATGGTTATAATCTGTACATATACATCTGTTGCTTGTGGCTAAAAATAATAAATAGACCTAGATATGACACATTTTTTCATTTAGGTGGATTTAATGTAAGTAAACTTGGATGCAATTTTTTCAACAGTGTAATTAGGGATTTTATCATTGTCCACTAACATATTGTTGAATATTGATGAATTGCTTAAAAGTTTTTGATACATACAAACTGCTCAATAATTTCATATTACAACTTAAACAACACAAGACTTCAGAAAAGAACTTTTTATTTGGTGTCTATGATATTGTCATCATCTGCTTTGACAAAAGAAATTGGACAGGGTAATTTATTTTCAACATGCTTTTTGACTAGAATTATTGGGCTGAATTCATTGTTTAATTCTCCTGTAGTTGTGTATGTATCAGTCTCACATGGCTTCATAAACAAACTCTTGGCATGAAAACTGAGTTACAATTGAAAAATTTAAATTTCTTAAAGGGACCATTCTTTTCCAACAAATGTGTCAAATCAACTCTACATTCTTCTGTGATTATGATTTGCCACATACTCTTTTGAAAATATTCTGAAAATAGTGCCTGCTTTGATAAGATAGTAGTGTCTAGTTTTATCTCAAAAATGAAAAAATAGAATGTGTGTTTTCATTTCCATCATTATGGTTAAACATGACAAAATGAGTGAGAATACATATTCATGAAATCATTAATCTCATCTGTTTGAACATTGAATATATTTTAAGTCATCTAGTCTTTGTCTATAAATGACCCACAAATTTTGAACTTGGTCTCTGCTGTTATATCAGGTTTATATAACAGAACACCATTATTTGCATATCAATTTTTTCAGTTGACCCAAGTTACAATGTCACCATAAGAATCTTTTATTCATCCAATGAAACCATTATCAGTTCAAAATGCTATTGCACAGTTAATTTCAAGTTGCATTTGTAATGCTTCCATACAATCAAACCCTATACACCTTTTTGCCAATCATGTCATTCTTATGCTTCATACTTCATACTGTTGGAAACAGTGCTTATTTACAAGTGTTAACAAAAACAACCATACATTCATCAAAACGATTCATGGTGTATCTATGCAACATAATAAATCCATTGTTGACAACACCTTCCAGTTTCTCTTAAGTGTTGGGAAGATTGTTTTGGGATTTTTCATGGACCTTTCCATGTTGGCAATTTATGATACTGGTTTCAAACATACTATTGCTGTTTGATTGCTGTAGAATAATGTGTAATAAACAATTAGTTTCATAGTAATGTAGTTGATTTAGTAATCAATGACACATTAAATATAAACCAATACCAATTATGTGTTACCAAAAATTGAATCAATTGATAAGACTATTGGTCCAAGACATAAATCACATGAGTGTTTTTAATGAGATGAATTTGTTACACTAATAATGCAAAATAGTTTTGTATTTCTTCTTTATATTGTATACAGATAATTTCATTTGAAGAAAGTTGCTGATGACATTGAAACCAAATTGAAAAATTAAATAACACAATATTGGAGTCTATTCAGTATCTAATGCATTTAAGAAATGTTGTAACCATTGATGATAACTACATTCCATACGGCCTTTGAAATTTGGAATTCATACCACAACAATTGATGTGAGTGAAGAAACATTGTTTATTGATATACAGTCCAAGATAATCTTCACTTTCTCATGGAGCAAATTGTTTGTGCAGCAAATTCAGACATTGCTAGTTCTTTTGTGATAAAATTGACAAAAGTATGATTTGATTCCCAATGGGTTCCAAATCATATTGTGTTGAAAATGTAAATAATCATGAACTATTACACAATAAATGAATCAAAAAAATGATATACAGTACTCACTCAATATCACAACAGAATAACAAACTTGTGTGAAAAGTAATTGATAGAGTATATTCATTCTGATTCATACATTTTGAACAAAAATCAATATTTATGGTACTGATGTGATAGATTTCAACATTGTCAATGTCATAGTTATCAAGTCTGTACTCTGTATCATCACCATTTTCCCATGACTCTTTCTCTTCAATAACTTGTTTAGTTGCGATGTTTCTAGCTACCTGTAGCATTCCAATATCTTTACATGTGAAATTGTAGAATCTATCTTTAGGGAAAGGAGAATTTATTCAAACCAAGATTTTTTTAACTGCTAAAGGGAGTAGTTTGAAGGGTGGCTGGTTATATTATTCCTTGCATAGGAAGATTTTTCAGAACCTCTTGGATTTTCTTTTGGGTTTTTTGTTTCTTTTTGGATAGTACTCTTGTTGTCTGAAATTTTGGTTGCAACATCTGGGTTAACATTATTATAGTCTTAACAAAAATGAGAAATAAACAATTCATATTATTCATAGACACTCAATGGGTTTGAATGAAATATAATTGACTTACCATTTCACCTTCTTATACAAGGACACCGTTTTGGACCTCCTCCCTATTCCCTCATTCATTAGGGATTCTAGCATTCATCTTTGTTTATGAGTTGAATGTAATTCAATTGAACTTACATTTAGCTATAGCAATATCTACTGAAATAATAACATAACAATTTGATTTGTAAATTGAATTTGTAATTTTGGATATTCAAAATGGCGTAGGTTATGGTAAATTCTAGAATTGTGAGCAAATATCAAATACCAATTTGCTGTGAAAATGATGCAAGAGAAAAGAATAGGTGACAGTTGTGTTTTTGGAACATCATAATATTGAGTTTACATATGAAAAGATTTGACATTCAATTTTTGTTCTTTTGTACTACTTACATATACCAAGTCTGTAGTTACCACTACAAATGCAGTATGAATAAAGACTTATATACTTTTATATTATATGATAATGTAGAATATTGAAATATATGTACAAGGCAGTTAAAGTAGATAGTAATTGAAATTATTTATTTTCATTTGATAATAATTTAATTACGCACCACAAAACCAGGTAACAAATAATTGATTCATTGTACAAGCTACCATAAACAAGAATAAGATTTATGAGGTAACTTATAGAGGAACTTTTGACAATTGTCAATACTTTCCTTGTGTCTATTATTATTGCAAGAGAATATAAAAATTTTGTTCACTTCAGAGATGTGGAAGTGAAGTTGGAATCCATTAGTGATGCTGGTTCAATCATGAATATCACTTCAAAGATTAGGGATTGTTTTCCTAGTGGGAAAATTGATACTAAAACTTATACAAGTAAATTTCAAGAGTAGCGTTTAGGAAAAATATACATGACAATTGGTGCAACCAGCAATGTCAAGATAAATGTAAAACAACTTAAAAAAGTGGTCAAGGATTGTTTAGAAAAGAATAGACACTATAGTGTAATAAATTAGATGGTTGTTTTCAATATCAAATGAAATGATATCAATTGTAAAAATCAATGAGAAATGATATATTTTGTTATGACTGTTGCAAATGTTTGGTTATAATGTTCAAAAGGACCAAGTTAAATTGTACTAAATTGTTGTTTTGAAAGTTATTCTTTAAATGTAATACTTATCCTTCATGATTACATTTCATTTATCTTTAATGATATAGTAACATGCAAAATGGATATCAATTTTATAGTTTTCAAATATATGAATAACATCTTAATATTAGTAGTATCAGATGGTAATTGTTTCCAGTAATATTTCATTATTTTTAGGTATTCAATAAAAAACTTAATGAAAGAATCATATTATTGAAGTCATCTACTAAATTGATTTTTATTGAAATGTGTGGATATATAGTTTATCACAACAATTATGTTTTGATATTTCTCATATTTGAAATGTTGTTTTGATTTTATTTCTTTGTGATTTTGCTCATGTAAAGGATGTTAATATGAAAATTGTTATTCTGGTTGATGTAAAATTCTCTTTGGGCTTAGGTTTATGTACATTCCTGTTCAAAGTGTAGAATTTAAGAATTAATTCAATAAAAATGATATTCAATATGCAATTAAAGACATCATGACTTTTGTTAGAATGGTTGTTGTGAAATAATTGACCAGCTTTTAATTGTTTCATCTCAAAAAAACAGTATAATCTAAAAATTTAATTAATTCTAATGGATACATGAATATTCATAAAATATTCAACTTTAGATTATTATTCAAAACAAAAAATCAAGTTGTTTATCAATATTTCACTGAAAAATAAGATAAAATATTTCATATGAACTCTGATCTTTAAATATTATTAAGAAATGATGATACCAGCAAAAACATTTTGTGTTTCTTTGATATTAGTATTTCATCATTAACAATAACAATTTTAAATGATGTAAGAAATATTCCAAATTCAAAATTTATATATAAAAATGTTGATGATAATTTTAATGTTAATTCTTAACATCAAAATCAAATTTGGTATTATAAAATTTAGTTACTAATATGTCAATGCAACCTTGTGTCTTTTCTATACATTATTTTTATGATTTAATTATTAATTATAGATAACTGTCATTATAATATTATTTAAAATTCGCAAATTTGCAATAAATACCAGTTGAAACTAACCAATGAATTACAATAATTATTCCATATTATTAGCAGTAAAGAA
>JACCDI010178957.1_pt1 | contig 10701 bp, 9 predicted proteins | sample 7442791 | NCBI WGS metagenome assembly JACCDI01 (sample SAMN15323434, study PRJNA562643) | freshwater metagenome | isolation source: river surface water | place: USA:Blue River Watershed | collected 2017-08-15
AGTGCATCAGCTCGGCGGCTATCGCGTGCAGGGGCGTGATCAGGCCGCTGCGGATCAGCTGATTGCAGATGCCAAACTCTTAGAGCAATCCGGCGCGGATATGGTGCTGGTAGAACTTATCCCTACGCCGGTGGGTGCGCGTTTAACGGAAAGCCTTAAGGTGCCGACCATTGGGATTGGTGCAGGGCCTCACATGACCGGCCAGGTGCTGGTACTGCACGATATTCTGGATGTTACGCCGGGCAAAAAAGCACGCTTTGCCAAAAACTACATGCAGGGTGCGGGCAGCATTCGTGATGCGGTGAGCCGCTACGTTGCAGAGGTTAAGTCGGGCGCCTATCCTGGACCGGAACACGGGTTTGAAACTTAATTCGGCCGTGTGTATCGATATGCCGATCTAACTGGCCATCGTGCCAGAGGCAATTCAGGTGGGCAATGGTTTCACCAAGGGCAAAGGTGAGTTGATGCAAATCCAGCTCGCGCCGAAACAGCACTTTCATGACATCAATGGCTGGCCGTGGGGTTGCACAGGCTTCTAGTGTGTCGGCCAGTCGGTCAGCATGGTGCTTGCGTAACTCATGCAGCCGAGTCTTTAAGCCGCCATCGCGTGTGCCTGGGGCAGCACCAAAGGGTTTGCCGTGTGAAGGTAGCACCAGCACATCATCGGGCAGTGGCTCAAATGCATCCAATGAATCCAAGTAAAGCCGCAGCGGATCCGCATCGGGTTCCTGGGCCCAGACCGACATATTGGTGGAAATTTTGGGCAGCACCATGTCGCCTGAGATCAAAACATTGAGCTCCTGACAAAAAAGCGCACAGTGCTCAGGCGAGTGGCCGTAGCCTGCAATCACGCGCCATGAGTGATTGCCGATGCAAATGCTGGTGTCTGGAAACATGCGATGAAAGCTCGCCGGTACATCGGGCACCATGGAAGGGTAGTAACCACGACGTGCACGAAGCTTTGCGAGTGTGTCGGCATCATTCACGCCGTGGCGGTGAAAGTGCGTGGCCATGTTGATGGAGTCTGGCGCGTCGTCTTCGACCGTGGCAGCTTCGGATGTATTGCTGGCATTGCCATGGGTATTTTTTGGCCCCGACCCGCTCCATATGCGCGCAGACGCATATTCAGCATAGTTGATCCAAAGCGGCGGCTTGATAGTTTGGCGCTCCATGCCTTTGCAGAGCCAATACGCCAGGCCGATGTGGTCGGGGTGGAAGTGGGTACAGATCACGCGAACGACCGGCAGCCCATCCATATGATGGTCTGCAAGTGCATGCCAGGCGGCGCGTGTGGCGTCGTTGGAGACGCCCGTGTCGACGACGGTCCAGCCCTCTTGTCCGTTCAAACAATCACGAATCAGCCATAAATTGATGTGATCCAGCGCAAACGGCAGAGGCATACGAATCCAGTAGACGCCTTCGCAGACCTTGGTGCGCTCGCCCGTCTTTGGCATGACCAGATCGGCATAGCGAATAGCGGCGTCCGATGGCCGTGGCGTCTTGTGCGATGCATTGGGGGTGGGCTGCATAGTCGATCAGTTTACTTGGGGATTCGGCCGTGAGCTTGTCCAAAACAACTCTACGGTTTGGAGTAAACTTTATTCAATTCGATTGCTTCATGAAAAGCAACGGCAGTTGTGACCATGCGATTGTGAGGGGGGCTATGGTGTCGATCTATGAACAATGCCTGGATAAAAATCCGGCGAACTACGTTCCTCAATCTCCCCTGAGCTTTATCGAGCGAACCGCTCAAGTCTATCCCTACAAAGTTGCCGTGGTGCACGGTGATCTGCAGCGCACCTGGGGCGAAACCTACGCGCGCTGCCGGCAGCTTGCTTCAGCACTCACTCAATCAGGCATTCGGCGTTTTGATACGGTGGCCGTGATGCTGCCCAACACGCCGCCGATGGTCGAGGCACATTTTGGTGTGCCCATGGTCGGCGCGGTGCTGTGCTCGTTGAATACCCGTTTGGATCCGCCTGCCGTTGCCTTCATGCTTGAGCACAGTGAAGCAAAGATTGTGCTGGTGGATAAAGAATTCTCGCTCACCATGAAGGCTGCCTTGGCGCTGATGAAAGCGTCGGGCAAGCCGACGCCGCGCGTGATCGATGTGGCGGACTCCTTGTACACGGGCAGTGGTGAATCGATTGGCGACATGGAGTACGAGGCCTTCGTTGCCCAGGGCGATCCTGAATTTGCGTGGAGCCTTCCGCCCGATGAGTGGGATTCGATTTGTTTGAACTACACCTCTGGCACGACAGGTAACCCCAAGGGCGTGGTCTACCCCACCGCGGGGCCCATACCAATGCGGTTTCCAACATTCTGGAGTGGGATCTACCCAAGCATCCGGTCTATCTGTGGACCCTGCCGATGTTTCATTGCAATGGCTGGTGTTTCCCCTGGACCATCGCCGCCCGTGCGGGTATCAATGTATGCCTGCGCAGGGTGGATGCACCGAGCGTGTTTGAGGCGATCAAAAAACACACGGTCACCCACTACTGCGGCGCGCCGATCGTGCACGGCATGTTGATCAATGCCCCTGCAGAGCTGAAAGCCGGTATTACGCATAAAGTTAAAGCGATGGTGGCGGGTGCAGCACCGCCGGCCGCCATGATCGAAGGCATGGAGAAGATGGGCTTTGACATCACCCATGTCTATGGGTTGACCGAGGTCTATGGCCCTGCATCGGTGTGTGTAAAACACGATGCCTGGGCCAGCGAAGAAATTGGTGAGCGTGCACGGTTGAATGCCCGTCAAGGCGTGCGTTATCACCTGCAGCATGCCATCAATGTGATCAACCCCGAGACCATGCAGCCTGTGCCTGCCGATGGCGAGACCATGGGCGAAATCATGTTCCGCGGCAACATCACCATGAAGGGCTACTTGAAAAACGAAAAGGCCACCCAAGAGGCCTTCGCCGGTGGTTGGTATCACTCCGGTGATCTGGCGGTGATCTACCCCGATGGCTATGTCAAGATCAAAGACCGCAGCAAAGACATCATCATCTCGGGCGGCGAAAATATTTCGAGCATTGAGGTGGAGGATGTGCTGTACCGCCATCCCGCAGTGCTTGCTGCGGCCGTGGTCGCCAAGCCCGATCCCAAGTGGGGAGAGACCCCATGTGCATTTTTAGAGCTGAAGCCAGGTGCTGAAGTGTCGGTGGAAGAAATTATTGCCCACTGTAAAAAGTCTCTGGCGGGGTTCAAGGTGCCGCGGGCGATTGTGTTTGGAGAATTACCCAAAACATCGACCGGCAAGATTCAGAAATTTGAGCTGCGCAAAAAAGCCGGCTCGGCTGCAGCCATTGATGTGTAACGCCAGCCGATAGTGCACCTGTAAGCGATCGATTGAGGAGACCCGCTGTTTATGGCCGATTACAACGCCCCCGTTCGGGACATGCAGTTTGTACTGAATGAACTGATTCCGCTGTCCGACATCACTGCGCTTCCGGGGTATGAAGATGCCGGTGAGGATCTGGTCTCGGCGATTCTGGATGAGGCCGCAAAGTTTGCAGGTGGCGTGCTCGCCCCCCTGAATTGGACGGGTGATCAAGAAGGCTGTGTGCATGCAGGCGATGCAGTGACCACGCCCAAGGGGTTTAAAGAGGCCTACACCCAGTACGCCGAGGCCGGCTGGATGGGCTTGGGCTGCAACCCGGAATACGGCGGCCAAGGGCTGCCCACGGTGGTGGCCACTGCAGTCAATGAGATGTGGCATGGCGCCAACATGGCGTTCATGCTTTGCCCAATGCTTACGGCAGGAGCCATCGAAGCGATCGAGCATCATGGATCGGAAGAGCAGCGTGCGATGTACCTGCCGAATCTGGTGTCGGGAACGTGGGCCGGCACCATGAATCTGACCGAGCCGAATGCGGGGTCGGATCTCTCGGTGGTGTCTGCGAAAGCAGTCCCCGACCCGTCGGGGCATTACAAGATTACTGGCACGAAAATTTTTATCACGTACGGTGAGCATGATTTCACTGAAAACATCATTCATCTGGTGTTGGCGCGCCTGCCTGATGCGCCGGCGGGCGTGAAAGGCATATCGCTTTTTATCGTGCCGAAGTTTCTGGTCAATGCCGATGGATCGCTCGGTGCGCGCAATGATGTGAAATGCATCTCGATTGAACACAAGCTAGGCATTCATGCCAGCCCAACTGCGGTGATGTCGTATGGGGAAAATGGCGGCGCCATCGGGTTTTTGGTGGGCGAGGCCAACCGCGGCCTGGAGTACATGTTCACCATGATGAACAGTGCACGCCATGCGGTCGGCTTAGAGGGTGTGGGCATCTCCGAGCGCGCCTATCAGGCGGCCGCCAGCTATGCCTTGCAGCGGGTCCAAGGGAAGATTCCCGGGAAGAGCGGCACGCTTCCCATTGCACATCACCCTGATGTGTCGCGCATGCTCATGACCATGCGTTCGCAGACCCAGGGCATGCGTGCGTTGGCCTATCTTGCATCGGCAGAGATTGACCGCGCGAGCCGTCATCCCGATGCGCAGGTGCGGGCCCGAGCACAGGCCCGAGTGGACCTGCTGATTCCCATTGTGAAAGGGTTTTCTACCGAGCAGTCGGTCGAGATCGCCTCGCTTGGAATTCAGGTGCACGGCGGCATGGGCTATGTGGAGGAAACGGGCGCGGCGCAACATTTCCGAGACGCACGCATTACGCCGATTTATGAAGGCACCACGGCGATCCAGGCCAACGATCTGCTGGGCCGAAAAATTGTGCGTGATGGCGGCGAGGAGGCTCGGCGCCTGATTCAAGAGATTCAAGAACTGGCCAGTCAGTTGCAGGCTTCATCGGATATGCAGTTTAAGAGCATGGGCGCCACGCTGGGCACGGCCGCTTTGTCGCTTGAGCGGGCGGTGGAGTGGGTATTGGATGTGCAGCCTAAACATCCGGCGGCAGGGTTGGCCGGGGCGTACCCTTTGTTGAAATGCTTTGGCGTGGTCTGCTGTGGCTGGTTACTGGGGAAATCCGCAGTACTGGCGGCAAACCATATCGCAAATAATTCGAGTGATGCGTTTTATGCTCAAAAAATCGGGGTAGCAGCCTTTTATTTTCAGCATATCTTGCCTCAGGCGGCAGGCTTGTCTCAGTCGGTACGTCTGGGTGAAGAAGTGGTCGCATCCATGGCGGCGGGTTTAAACGATTTGTTGGCATAACGATACGCAGGGCGAGGATGTCGGATTACATTCTAAAAACTGAAGGATTGACCAAAGAGTTCATGGGCTTTACAGCCGTGAGCAATGTCGATCTCAATGTCCGGCGCGGAACGATTCACGCGTTAATTGGCCCCAACGGTGCAGGCAAGACCACGTGTTTTAATCTGCTGACCAAGTTTCACACGCCCACCTCGGGCAAAATCATCTACAACGATCAAGACATCACGAATAAGAGCTCAGCCGAGATTGCGCTGATCGGCATGGTGCGGTCGTTTCAGATTTCATCGGTGTTTCCGCACCTGACCGTTCTGGAAAATGTGCGTGTCGGGCTGCAGCGCCGTTTGGGTATTTCCATGCAGTTTTGGAAGAGCGAGCGGGTGCTCGACAGCCTGAATGACGAAGCGATGGACTACCTCGAGCAGGTGGGCTTAAAAGAGTTTGCGAACAAAACAGCGGTCAGTCTCCCTTACGGCCGCAAGCGTGCATTAGAGATCGCCACTACCTTGGGTATGAACCCCGAGTTGATGCTGCTTGATGAGCCCACCCAGGGCATGGGCCATGAAGATGTCGATCGGGTGACCCAGCTGATTAAAAAAGTCTCGGTGGGCCGGACTGTATTGATGGTGGAGCACAACATGAAGGTGGTCTCGTCGATTGCCGACACGATTACCGTGCTGCAGCGGGGTGCTGTGATTGCCAGCGGCACCTATGACCAGGTATCCAAGAATCCGCAGGTGATGGAGGCCTACATGGGCTCCGCGCAGGCGGAGTTAGCTTCACCGGCGGGGCATTAAGCGATGGACGCACTGCATATCTACGGTCTGCACGCCTGGTACGGCGAATCGCATGTCTTGCATGGCATGAGCCTAGAGGTTGATCACGGCGAAGTCGTGACCTTGTTGGGCCGAAACGGTGCGGGCCGCACCTCCACTCTGCGCGCTATTTGCGGGCTGGTAGGAAAGCGCATGGGCACGATCAAGGTCAATGGTGTCGACACCATTGATATGCAGCCCCATACCATTGCCCGTCTGGGCATTGGCTATTGCCCTGAAGAGCGGGGCATTTTTACGAGTCTCACCTGCGAACAAAACCTGATGCTGCCGCCAGTTGTGGCCGAAGGGGGCATGAGTGTCGATGAGATCTACGAGATGTTTCCGAACTTGAAAGAGCGTCGCAATAGCCCTGGTGGGCGGCTCTCCGGCGGCGAGCAGCAGATGTTGGCCATTGCCCGTATTTTGCGCACTGGGGCCAAGATCTTGTTGCTCGATGAAATTACCGAAGGCTTGGCACCGGTGATTGTGCAGCGGCTGGGCCAGATCGTGACCGATCTGCGCGAGCGTGGTTTTACGATTGTGTTGGTTGAACAGAATTTCCGCTTTGCTGCGCCACTGGCCGATCGGCACTATGTGGTGGAACGTGGCATGGTGGTCAAGGTGGTGAAGAAAGACGAACTCGCTACCAATACCGAAATGCTCAACGAGTATTTGGGTGTATAAGTTTTCGTCGGCATTACAACAGAAGGGAACTGAGGAGATGAAACGCAATACCGTTACCAAAGCTGTAGCCGCCCTGTTTGTCGCCGCTGCGGCCAGCAGTGCATTTGCACAGAAAATCAGTGATGACGTGGTGAAGATTGGTGTTCTGACCGATATGTCAGGCACTTATTCGGATCTGGCCGGTAAGGGCTCGGTGGTGGCTGCGGAAATGGCCATCGAGGATTTTTCAAAAGCCAAAACCATCCTGGGCAAGAAAATTGAGCTGGTCTCGGCCGACCACCAAAACAAGGCTGACATTACCGCGAACAAGGCCCGTGAGTGGTTCGACAAAGAGAAAGTGGATGTGATCGTAGACCTGGTGACCACCAGTGCCGGTCTGGCCGCGATGGAAATCGGTGAGCAGAAAAACAAGATCACCCTGAACTCGGGTTCTGCCTCGTTGGACATCACCCGCTCAAAGTGCACGGCCAATAACATTCATTGGGTGTACGACACCTACAACCTGGGTAAGGCCCGTGAGGCACTGGTCAAAGGCGGCAAGAAGACCTGGTTCTTCGTGACAGCCGACTACGCCTTTGGCCACAACCTTGAGCGCGATACCGCAGCCATTGTGAAAGCCAACGGTGGGACGGTGGTGGGCTCTGTGCGCCACCCCTTCCCGAGTGCTGACCTGTCATCGTTCCTGCTGCAGGCGCAGGCCTCAAAGGCCCAGGTGATCGGTCTTGCCAATGCTGGCCAAGACACCATCAATGCAGTGAAACAAGCTGCCGAGTTTGGCATCAGCGAAAAGCAGACCATCGTGCCGCTGCTCACCTTCTTGAGTGATGTGCACTCCCTTGGCCTCAAAGCGGCCCAGGGCCTAAGCGTGGCCGAGTCGTTTTATTGGGACATGAATGACAAGACCCGCGCCTGGTCCAAGCGCTTCTTTGATCGCCATAAGCGCATGCCCACCATGGTGCACGCGGGTGTCTACTCTTCGGTCATGAACTACTTAAAGGCAATTGAAGCTACCAAGACCGACGACACCAAGGCTGTGATGGATAAGCTCAAGTCGACCCCGATCGATGATGGCCTCTTCAAAGGCAATATCCAGGTCAACGGTAAGTTCGCCCACGACTTCTATGTGTTTGAAGTCAAAAAGCCGAGCGAGTCCAAGGGGCCTTGGGATTACTACAAGCTGGTCGCGACCATCCCGGCTGCCGAAGCTACGGCTCCGCTGGACAAGTCGTGCAAGCTGGTTAAGTAATTCTGGCGACCTGAACGCATTTCAGCACGTAAGGCACGGCTCTCATGCTTGAAGCATTTGGCATCACCCCCCAGGCGCTGGTTGCTCAGCTTCTGGTGGGGCTGATCAACGGATCGTTTTACGCCATTCTCAGTCTGGGTCTGGCGATCATTTTCGGTCTGCTTAACGTGATTAACTTCACGCATGGGGCCCAGTACATGCTGGGTGCGTTTTTGGCGTGGATCGGGCTGACCCAGGTCGGTAATTGGCTGGGCATGCCCGACTTCAGCATTAACTACTGGGTTGCGCTGGTGGCCTCACCGTTATTGGTCGGGGCCATCGGCATCGTGATGGAGCGCTTGATGCTGAAGCGCCTGTATCACCTGGATCATTTGTATGGACTGCTGTTGACCTTTGGCCTGGCCCTTGTGATCGAGGGCATGTTCCGCCATTGGTATGGCATTTCGGGTGAAAGCTATGCCGTGCCCGAGGCCCTGCAGGGCGGCATTCGTTTGGAGAGTTTCGGCCTCTTTTTGCCGAAGTACCGCGTCTGGGTGATTGTGGCCTCGCTCGCGGTCTGTATCGCAACGTGGTACCTGATTGAGCGCACGAAACTCGGCAACTACCTGCGTGCGGGTACCGAGAATCCGAAACTGCTGCAGGCTCTGGGCATCAATGTGCCCCTGATGATCACGCTAACCTATGGATTCGGTGTGGCGCTTGCTGCTTTCGCAGGTGTGTTGGCAGCGCCTGTATTCCAGGTGAACCCGGTTATGGGATCGAATCTGATTATTGTGGTGTTTGCGGTGGTGGTGATCGGAGGCATGGGCTCGATTGCCGGCTCTATCGTGACAGGATTGGCGCTGGGCCTGCTCGAGGGATTGACCAAGGTGTTTTATCCCGAGGCCTCCAGTGTGGTGATTTTTGTGATCATGGCCATCGTGCTGCTGGTGCGGCCTGCTGGTCTGTTCGGAAAAGAAAAGTGATGGGGTGAGATAACGTGAGCGCGAGCACCCGAATCCTTTATGCTGTGTTGTTAGCCTTCCTGGTGATTGTGCCCTTCCAGGATTTTGTCTATATCGTGTTTGTGATGAAGCTGCTGTGCTTTGCATTGTTTGCCAGCGCCTTTAATTTGCTTCTGGGCTACACCGGGCTTTTATCGTTTGGCCATGCCGCGTTTTTTGGCGGGGCTGCCTACGTGACTGCACATGCGTCGAAAGCCTGGGGCCTTACGCCTGAGCTGGCGATTTTAGTCGGCATGGTCTATGCCGCAGTAACCGGCTATCTCTTTGGAAGCCTGGCCATTCGGCGCCAGGGTATTTACTTCGCCATGATCACGTTGGCACTCTCGCAGCTGATTTTCTTCTTGGCGTTGCAGATGAAGTTTACGGGCGGTGAAGACGGCATTCAGGGTGTGCCACGTGGGCATCTGTTTGGCCTGATTGATCTCTCGGGTGATACAGCCATTTACTACTTTGTGTTGGTGCTCTTCCTTTTGGGCTTCTTGCTCATCCAACGCACCATTCACTCACCCTTTGGCCAGGTGCTGAAATCAATTCGCGAGAATGAGCCTCGGGCGATATCCCTGGGCTATGACGTAAAACAGTTCAAGCTGATGGCGTTTGTGATTTCTGCGACCATCGCCGGCATGGCCGGTGCTATGAAATCGCTGGTCTTCCAGCTTGCGACGCTGACCGATGTGCATTGGCATATGTCGGGCGAGGTGGTGCTGATGACAATTCTTGGTGGTATCGGCACCATCTTGGGCCCTGTGGTGGGTGCCGGTGTGGTGATCGGGCTTCAGAACTACTTGGCCAGCATTGGATCGTTCAGCACGATCGTTTTAGGCGCTATTTTCGTGGTCTGCGTGTTGGCCTTCCGCCGCGGTATTGTGGGCGAGTTGATCGCCTTCATGGATCGGCGCAAAGAAGCTAAAGATCCGCGCAAAGATTACGAGCCCAGTAAATAACGCTACGTTTGCAGCGATTGCTGAATTCGTTTTTCTGATGGCAGCCATGCAATGGTGAATGCCGTAAAGCAGGCAATCGCTGTCATGGCAAAAAAGAGTGCCTCAAAGCTTGTCGCCTTCACAATCGGTCCGAGCAGGTAGACCGCAATGCCGCTGATGCCAAAGGATGTGGCCAGACGAATGCCGGCGACACGGCTTCGCATGCTGTCATCCACATAGCGCACCACGACTGCATCGATAAAGGGAATGGCCCCAAAAATCATGGCCATGTAGCCCACGGCACAGAAAAAGAGTACCCAGCCGGAAGACTCTGCAGCGATGAAGAGCAACACGATCTGACTGGCCACGATGCCCATATAAAGCGGCTTCATGGGCACATGATCCAGCAGGTAGCCGACCGCCACCTGGCTAAAGGCGGCGATGGCATAGATGCAAGCGAGCAGCATGCCCAGCGTGGCGGGATCCGAAATGATTCCAGTGAAGCGCTCGCGAAGCAGTTCCGTATTGCCATTGGTGGTGAAGTTAAAGAGTAGGGCGCCCGATGTGGCCGCAATCGTGATGACAAAGAGGGCACGCATGGTCACAGCACGTGGAATCGCTGCCTGGCTGCTCTTACGCTTTGCGGGTGCGTGCTCTTCTTGGGGAGCAAATTGCGCGAACAGAAATCCCATCATGGCCGAGAGCACCGCCGGCAGAATGAATGCTGCACGCCAGCCAAAGTACTTCACCATGAAGCCGGTCAGGATGGCGGCAATCGCCAGGCCCATATTGCCGGCCAGATTGTTCCAGCCAATGATGCGGCCTGGGCGCTGCGACTGGGCAAGCAGCATGGGAATACCCACCGG
>JACCDI011183467.1_pt1 | contig 10700 bp, 4 predicted proteins | sample 7442791 | NCBI WGS metagenome assembly JACCDI01 (sample SAMN15323434, study PRJNA562643) | freshwater metagenome | isolation source: river surface water | place: USA:Blue River Watershed | collected 2017-08-15
GTCGACGGGTTTTGATATGATGTTCGACAATGTCGGGGGGTATCAATTAAACGAGGCATTGTATCGGTTGAATTCGCACGCGAGAGTCGCTTTATGTGGAGCCATCAGTGGATACAACGTAGACATGGCCTCTCCATCGCAGCGGCAGCCCCCGAATATTATTTCGCCAACAGCACTGTATATGAAGCACGGTATGGCGATGATTTCATTGCGCGCAAAAATTGAGGGATTTATAGTGTTAGACTACATTAATCAATGGGGGACAGCGAAGCAGCAATTAGCGCATTGGATTGTGGAGGGTAAAATTCAATATCAGGAGGAAGATATTAGGGACGGATTGGAAAATGCTCCTGCTGCTTTATTGGATCTATTCGATGGAAAAAATAAAGGAAAATTAATCGTGAAAATCGGTGACAGAATAACATCCAGTGAAAGTGGAAAACAACATGAATCCGATTTGATCACGTCAAGGCTCTAAAAGTAAATTAGCAGTCCTACAATTTCGTTTTTCAGCTGTAAAGCAGAAATTTTACCTTACTTAAAAGAATAGTTGCCCGATTCAATCGTTATGCATCTAGTACATCAATATAAAGTGTCATTTCGATTGCAATTTGTCTCATGTGAAAAAAATTAGATGTAGTTTTGTTGTGAAAGTCACCATGGCCAAAAACATTGACAGATTCATCCTCTCACAGCGTTGTCGTGAAATGTAACAGCCGGATTATCACACAGTGGCGGCCAAGATAACTCTTTTGGATTTGCATTATCGCTCATCGAAGAATATAACATCCCCTGCCAATATCTCGCTCGAAAAAATAAGACCGTGAGTATGTGCGACGATCCCCCTCCAGCATATCGCCAAATAACAATTTCATCATTCTCACGGCAAAATTGCAAAATCGAGCACGGTACGTCGTACACTCGATCTTCCAGATGGAGTGGTGCCGGATGGTTCGGCTCGGTAAAACTATGGTGGATGATGGCTTTTCCTTCGCGATGAATACTCATTCCGAGGCGCCCTTTGCGGATCCCCCACCCTTGATCCATCCATCGGAACGAAACCACCAACCTGGAAACACTGGGGAGGCGAAAGTACTCTTGCAAATCCATGCATCCTTTTCCCTCCGAAACAGCGCTCAAAGGCGGCGCTTCGTAGGTTACTAACGTTGGGAATGTTGAACGTAAATTGGAATGTACTGATGAAACCACTCGATATAGCTCTGGCATTCCGAGATAGCTCCATACGATGTGCAAGATGTCATGAGGCATGGTTGTTAGGCAGCGAATGTCGGCTTGATGTCTTTGCGGCTCGTTGGCATTTCTGACATCATTTTTGGTGAATACATGATGATTTTCGTCCGAATCCATTGCTGTCAAAGGACAGGACAAAGAAACAAAATAGATGTTTTTGTTGGTGTGCGTTTTTTATTTTTTCATGCAGCATGCATCCCATCGAAACAGATGATGATGGTGATGAATCGTAAATGACGAGATAGCATTTGTGACTATCTCGTCAGTTGGCCATGTCACAAGTTGTGACAAAGAGACCAAAATCCTAATAATTTTCATGTCACACCGCTGCGACAGTAACGAACAAATACTTAAATTTTTATAAATCGTATTGTACGAATTTCAAATAAAGATATATGTATAAAATTTATACGTTGATTTTGTACAAAGAAACAATAAAAACTAATCCTGCATGTATGTTAGTGTTTTTAATTTACCCCTTCTATTCATTTATTTTAATACAGTGATTTGAATCTTGCTCTAATTTCTCATTATGGCATCAAATCTGGAGTCAATATCATTGAGATTATGTACATCATAGTTAATTGTTGTGTAAGGGAATACCTCACCATTTTATTTTGCTATATTTTTCATTACTGAGTTTATTATTTTTTCACTTGATTGTGATTATGTCATTGAATTAGTTCAATTTTAGCCAGCAAGAGTTCAAACAAAATTACCTTTGATTACAACTATGCCCACAACGTAAAAATTTAAGTGTTGAATCATTTTACTTGTTTTTGCCTGAATCTCAGCCAGTGCACAGTGTGAATGATGCTGGTTAATATTTTTGTACAATATAGCTGATTAGAGTATAATAATAATTTTTTCTAGTTTCTCATATCAGACCACATTCTGAACAAAGTCACAAATAGAAAATGTAGATAATAGCTATACCAACATACTCAACTCTCCAACTTGTTCAAAAATTTATTTCATCTGAGTATTGATATGATAGCTTTAAGTGCATCATGATCTCATTGGATCTTAAATTTATTGTTTTTGAGTACCAACAAAAAATTATAAACCAAACATTAATATATTTAATTGAATAATGAAGTTTTAATCCTTGATTTGCCTCTTCTCATTTCACAGATTTTTTATCACTTACTAACTAAACATAAACACAAAAAATATACTGTATCAATGTTTTTGATGTCTTTTCCCATTCTAAATGTCCAGACATCTCTGTTACAGCAACATACAAAATAGCTGATTGTTTGTGGAAAAATCCAACATATCTTGAATTACCCAATGTCTGTTTCCATGTCTTAAGAGTTTAATGAGTCTGGATTTGGACTTAGTAGGAGTTGTTGCATGTCTCTGTTGCAAGCTTTGACATGATATCAACAACAACAGGTGACATGTCATGACAAATCTAAGACATGTTGCAACAACGTCACACAACAAGCATACAAAAAAACAAAATTGGTAAACAACAACAACAATGACAGACAACAACATGTTGCAACAAAACTATTAAATGCACTTTTTTATGTGAGAATAGGTACTCTTTTACATGCTTCATTTTTGTAATATGTTTCAACTGACAACAGGTAGCCAGCTGTCAAAAATGATTCAATAGGAACAAATAATAAATTTTATGTTTGTAACTCAGTACAAAAATCATAAGAATAATACAAAGCTGTATCTTCAAAAATACACATAAGTTCATCAAAAAATGAAGATTTACTTGACCAACAGAAACCAGATGATGACTGCGCAAGACTAAGCCGGTCCCATAATTGACAACCAAGTCATGAGACAACAAATCAAGACACATGACTCAAATGAAAAATTCAGTCATGAGAAGTGCAAAAAGAGTTTGTTGGCAAAAAAAGGTGACAAACAACATGTCTTCACAACAAATAGCAACATGTCGTCACTAAGGATTTGGAATTTTCAACCATATGGTGTAGTATATCAGTGTCAATGGGAAACTTTTTGTGGTGCCTGATAATTTTTCTCTGTCAGTCTAAACTTGGACTGATCTGGGCTTAGTAGGAATCGTCATCTGTCGCCATAGCAAGATGGACGGCGACAACGTCAATGACATGTGACATTTTGTGACATGTTGCCAACATGGCAGATTTGACGTCACGTCAACATCCTTTTTTGTTGTGTCACAACACGCAACAAAAACAGACAACAGATTATGTCACCTAGTAGTGTTGTAGAGGACACACGACAACTTGTGACATGTCACTCCTGCAACTCATTCAGTCACAAGATTTGTGTGTCACCCATGTCGGCAAGAAATTGGCAACAAATGACATGTCATCACGACATTTTGCGACATGTCGATGACAATTCCTACAAAGGATCTGGGTTAGGGAGGTATTTTGTGCCCATTCTTTTTTAGGGTTTTTGTCAAACCAAAAGAATTTTCCAAGCCAATGACAAAGAGAGCAATAACAACAGTTCCAGTCTTAGTTGTACATGTTGTTGACATGTCAGCAAAATGGTGGCAAAATGTGAAATTGTCAAAGATTCTCAAAAATTGTGTCATTTTGCAACATTTTGTCTGACACAGACACAAAATTCACCTGTTGAACCCCTATTGGGTGGGGAACTACAGACAGACCCACCTTCAAAAAGATAAACAAATCTTTTTGATTGCAAGTAAACTTCTGAAAAATCTTTTGGAAGTTTAGTTTGATTCCTTTGTAAAAAATTAAAATTGATGCTTTTTATTTTTTTAGACATATTTTGCCAAATTGAATATTACTCCATGTATATATTTATTTATTTCACTAGTAGTTTTTACTAGTTAAACTACATATAGCCAATCTTTAGCAAAATGTTGTTTTGTTGCGACATTGCCTATGTCAAAACAAAATCTTTTTTGGCCTGTTGCTAGATATTTTTACAACATGTTGGAGACTTGTTGCGTATCATGCATTGTGTTTGCCCATTACCCAATGTTGTGAAATATGACATTGGCAACTAAGGTTCCAGTTACCTGGGAAAATCTGTCATCCTGAAGATGTGCTGAAAATATGGCAGGGATTGGATTTAGGGTGCATGTGGGGTAATTTGCAAGTATATTTGACATAAAGTATCCAATGATTCCACAGTGTAATATTTATCATGTAAGCAAAATAAAAAAGTACTATTTGGCATTTTCAAATTTTTTGAGATTTAAGAGATCTCAAATACAGAGCAAGCTCAACTGGTGAGATGTACTGCATTTGCTGTACAGTAATTATCCATCAAACTGCTAAATACCAGTGGCTTTTAATTTGTTCACAACACTTAATACATTCTTTTCTCCACAACTCAACAAATCCTTGGAATCATTCCAGAGAAAATTGTGCACCTCATATGGCAATAGGATTTTTAGAGTATTAACAAAAGACCACAGTGCTAATTTAGAGCAACAATTTCATCAAAATAACACCAAGAGGGATCTTCAAAAAGAATGGCTGGAACTCTTCCGTTTTTGCCTTCCTCAATTACATCTATCTAACAAAATATTGAAGGAGATTTACCGCATGAACCTTCACAAAAAAGTCTTAATTTCAAATTAGTTGGGCTGGACATGGATGCAGCAGTCAAAATGTCCTGAAATTATCACATCCAAACCTAGGCATTGATTTACATTATAAAGCTCAAAAAACTTGGACCAACCAATCAACTCTTTGTCAATTATATGTCAACAAATGAAATGACCACTGCAGGTTGCATTTTAGGCAAAATTATAAAGAAGATGTTCACAAACCTCTCAAGGATTATGTCAAGCTGGACAATGAGATCAAGGATATGACTAATAATTATTTTTGATGGTAGAAACTATTGGAAAAACCAAATAAATGATGGATCAACCACCAACACATTTTTTGACTCCATTCCAAAGGATATATGAGTTTGAAATGGAAATCCCATTGATCCAGAATGTTACATTGTAACAAATGAAGACTTGTGAACTGGTTGTCTTGGAATGATTTGCAAAAGTATTATTTCAGGCAAGTTGTCTGAAAAAGACAGCTGGCCTAGGAGGAATGAGCAATCACAACCTGATGATGTGGTTTGTTTGATTTTGAGCCTCCACAGCAATTATAACATGGGCAAATAATCCAAATTGAAGAAGGGGAAGCATATGATTTTTAAACTCCTGCAGTTTGAGAAGTTCACATTGAAGCAGATTTAAAAATTACATCAAATCATTCAACTAATCATAAACAAGGTGATCATATATTGTTTTAATAAGTTTTCTCACATTTTGTTCCAATTTTTTATTGTAAGTTATGGATGATTCAAGACATAACTCCTTGAATAAATCTATCATCAGATAATAATATTAGTCTTTGTATAATAAACCAATGGTGCTATTTTTGAACAAACTTGCTCAAAATGAGGTCTGTGTAAACCAAAAGTCATATTCATTTAGAAATGGGTACCACACAATTGCTCAATGCATGTTTAAGATTCATTTTATCAGGGCCTGTTATGCCCAACAACAGGGACTGTTACCCTGTGATGTTTGCTGTTGCCTTGAAAAACCCATATGGAGTACACAATGTATATTTTTTCTTTTAAATAGGACTTTGGTACATTGTCCCGGCTGCAACCAAATATGATGGACGATTTGCATGTGTAAGCTCCCTTAGATGGTGGTGATTAGATGCTGCCAAAAAATCCACATTTTTTTGCTTTTGTGCATTTTCATTCTTCACAATTTACTTGCTCATATTCACACAATAAATAATAAAAATTATGTGGAAAGTCCCCCAAATTCACCCTAAAGTTCTATTACTAAAAGTGACAACATCCTAGCAGCATCAAACGTCCCAAGCTCTGTGTTGTATCTAAAAATTTTGCAAGAGCAACCACATTATAAATCAAACTAAGATACATAGATACTCTTTCAGAGCTTGGAAGAAGGAGTTTTCAAGATACCAATCTTCTAGAAGAAGATATTTGGGTTGAAAATGGGATTGTGAAGAAAGAATCTACTCAGACACATGCAGAACAGGATCATAAATGAAGAGCACAGAAACACAGAACCTTTGGATTGCCTCCATGACTGACAATAAGCACACTTCCATCATGGCTTTTACTTGGTCATTGTTGCTTTTCAAGACAAATAGAAGAGATGTGTTAGCATACAGATTGTTGAGATCAACTATATTTTGTGCATGCATTGGTACTATTTTGGTCATTATTCTGTTTAGTGTAACAATAGTACCCATCAGGGACAATTTTCATTCAAAGAGGCCTTTTTACACCACAATGACAGGAACAATGACACCCATTGATTCAGGTAAAATGTTTGTTTCCATTCAACTTTTTCAATCCATTGAAATAAGAAAAACCTTTTTATCCAAAGGGGGATTTAATTGCTAGATTGTAGAGAAGTGTTCTGAACAAGGACTTTGATGGCAATTTTGGATATAACCCCCAATCACTTGCAGCATACAAGAAATTTCAGAGAACTTTTCATTATCAAAGAAAGAATGATCCCATAAATAGTCATGCAACAACACATTCAGAGCATAGAGAATATCTCTGCGGTAACAACCAATCATGTAAATATGTGTTGGATATACTATTTTGAGATAAGAACGTCAATGGAACTGGGGACGACCCATGTATACTCATTAATATGTGATGAAAATAAGTGAAAAATGTATTGGGCAGAACTAAAGAGTTTTAATGATATTATTAAGTGAAAAATGATTTTGTATGAAACAACATGAATACAATGTATGGTGTGAATGACTGTGGACAAAATATATTAATTCTAGGAAATCATTCAATTTAACTTTTCACTTCACAAGTTCATTTTCAACCAATATTTCATTAATTTTTAAAATCCGTATGATGTTTCCAATCGATTAAGACATCTATAACGATTCAAATAAAAATATTTATGCATTGATACTATGTTAAATAAGTCTGCTATCCTGCAGCTTTTGTTGGAAATGATTTTTCATAATGTGGAGGCCCCTAAAATCAACTCAAACCATTCAAATAGCAAAATTTGCTAGAGATAATATGTGTCTCATTACAAACAATAGTCTTGATGTATCGAATCAAACATAAAGGGGTTCATGAGTTACAAAGTGTTGAAATGATTTCCTAGAAACAGTGAGGGCAGCAAGTTGACCAACTACCTCATGAATATTGTTCAAAATAGTAATCCCAATAACCAATCACAAATATTGTAGGTCATGCAAGGTCACTATGTAGGAAAGTTACAGGATGATCTTTGAGCTATGGATCCCTGTATATTTTGGTAGTGGCACTGGCACTTTTCTGATTTTTTGTTTGGTACTAGTTCCATTAATGAATAAAAAAATTGAAGAAAAGTTTACTATTCCCATGTACCATTTAAAATTTTTTTCAAACTACACAACCAAACAACAATTCTTGCTAAATCACCTTTTTGACCATTAGCTGAATAAACGCTTTTTTAAAATTGACATAGATGCAAAATTAGATGCTGTTGTTGTGTTTGTCTTGAGAAGTAGATGAGGTTAGAGAACTTTTTTGTTGGAGACCACTTGAAGCCAAGTAATAATTTTTCCAAAAGTAAGGCTGCCAAAATCTGGTATGAATAAAACACAAAACAACACACAAAAGGAGGAAAATTGGACACACTCATTGCATACAGCTTAAGAGTAGTTGAAGCTAGACATCTCATAAGTTGGAAAGCTACCGTTTGAAGCCAAGAAATGTTATTGTCGTGCTTGGAGGATATAATCTGTACAAAGATGAAAAGAACTTTCCAGAACCAAATGCAAAAAATTGAAACAAACAAAACAAAATTTGATAGAATTATTGTGTAAATTGTAAGAAGTAGATCAGGTTACACACCTCCTATGTTGATTTGCCGCTGGAAGTTGAGCAATGAATTCTCCAGCTAGGAGGCTGCATGCTGCATGAAATAAAAAAATGACAAAAATTGCACAAATTGCACAAATTAAAGAAAAATAGCACAAGAGACGCAAAATGGGGCAATGTCATCATGCTTTTCTCAAAGCATAGATGAGGTTAGACACATCACTTTATGGAAAAATCCTTCTAGAAGCTTAACAATAACATTTGGTTGGAAGCAGTTTGCTCAAATGTGATGATCAACTTGTTATTTTTTGAATTGTTCCAATAAAGTAGATGACACAGGTAACACATAAAAACATGAGAGTGCCATGACAGCTGATGTATATGGGTCCATAATATATCCAAGTGAATTGGTGAGATTTCATGGAATAGTCCATGGTACCAAATTTTCTGTTTCAAAGTAGTCATAATAAAAGAAATCCCTTACATGGGCATCATATATTAGACAAAACCACAGCTGATACCTTTTTAACTGCTCATCTTACAGCTAAGATGGATACCAGCATCCATTTTGTGATTATAAGTTAATTTATGATAGAGTTTAGAGTTTAGAGTTTAGAGTTTAGAGTTTAGAGTTTAGAGTTTAGAGTTTAGAGTTTAGAGTTTAGAGTTTAGAGTTTAGAGTATAGAGTTTAGAGATTAGAGTTTAGAGTTTAGAGTTTAGAGTTTAGAGTTTAGAGTTCAGAGTTAAGCCAAAAAATGTAATTTGATGTGTGAAGTGATATATTTTTCTGTTTTTTACACATAGTTATCATGTTCATATCAAGATTTTAGCATTTTTCAATTTTCATCTCATCAACATAATTCTACTGCTTGCGCATGTAGGCATTCTAAATTTGTTTTCATGCCATGTTTTGATATCTATCAAGACTCAATCCTCAAGCCAGAGCAATGGTTAGTCATCATCAGACAAAAGCATCTTCTGGATTGTGTAATCAACAACATTTATTAGTTTGCAAAGCCCAATATTTAATCTCCATACAATCAGCATTTTAGGAGACATATTCACACAACAGAAGGGCCACACCAGAGGACAGTGTAGTAAAATGGTTGCAGTGGAAGGAGCAGCTCTCCATGACCAAATTCAGTGGAGACAGCAAATTGTGGCATAAAAAACATTTTTTGTGGTTAGTTCATTGTAGCTGAACACATTGGGCCATAGCTAAGGATGTGGCAGCTCTCAATGGCCCAAGATCTGAGGAGGGAAGAAATGATCAATATGGCATCTCCATGGCCATATGCAGCAAAGGGTTGCAAGGAAGAATTTGTGGGTTCTCCTAGGTAGGCAGCAGGTGATAGACAGAGAGAAGAATTCATGAAAGCCTTATGTTTCATTTTAGTAAGGAAACTTAAAAAATATGCCAAAAATGTTCACGCATAAAATTTCCCTGGATGACTGAATGAAAGTAGGTATCTTTGCATGTAGTTCTATGTCAAAGTGGCTTTTACTCTGAAAATCCACTTAAATGCACTGATATTAGTTAAAAAGCAAGGCATTGTTTTTCAAGGAAAGTCGTCCACATTGTTGATTGATTTAAATTGTTTTCAATCACTTTATTATGCTTTTCATCTTCCATTCCACCTTCACTCATCACATTGCATGCTTGCATCAAATGCATAATATGGTAAAATATTGCTAGCGTCTATCTTACTGAAGAAAATGCAATAATGTTTGGTATGATTGAAGACATGATTGAAGCCCTAGCCAAGTCTGTACCGAAACTCCCCCAAGTGCCGCTTGGATTGTGTGTTGATAGAAGTTTGTCATAGCAGCTACGTTGGCACAGGTACAATAGAGCTCATAATTGTTGAGATTTTTTATGGTTCTGAATCATTTGTATGGACTTGATTTGTACTGTTTTGACTTGTCTCTCTAAAGGCATGATAAGATAATATCATGACAACGAAAGGTGGAATTTGATCACCTTATGTCAAGATATTATGATTATGGCAAAAAACCGTCCTCTAAGTGAAGATTTTAATGATATTTGAATTGGCTACAACACGAACGAAAAGACCTTTTTATAATATTAATCACTCTGAAATAATCAGCCAAATCCGTTCACGTAAATCATAGCATGATACAAACATACACCATTCTCGGGAGTTGCGCGTGTTGTCATGCTGATAATTTTTCGCTCGCTTTTGCACTCGATTCTTTTTTTCGAGGCACCTCGACAAATGAAAATACATCTCCAAATGCCGTCTGAAACAATCTCCCGGTATTCGACTTGGCAGTCTCTGCTAGCAACCTCTTCACAATTATGTCTACTGCTCGATCAACTGGAATTCCTACAACAGGTAATCCAGTGTGAATGTCGCGAGCAGACATCGGTGGTGAAAACTCGGCACTAGTGATTGCCAATTCCCAAACAACGATTGGAGGACTCCAACCTGAAGGTATTAGGTCTTTGGCTCCATTGGCGGTAGTCTCATTACCAGTCATGGTAGAAATGGATGCACTGTCAATTGTGGAAACATTAGGAATTGGATAAGTACTGGCATTTTGACCTTTGCCAAGCACGTCCTTGGTGAATATACGCATCTCTCGTAGTAAAAAGGATCCA
>JACCDI011406636.1_pt1 | contig 10699 bp, 16 predicted proteins | sample 7442791 | NCBI WGS metagenome assembly JACCDI01 (sample SAMN15323434, study PRJNA562643) | freshwater metagenome | isolation source: river surface water | place: USA:Blue River Watershed | collected 2017-08-15
TATCAATAGGCTTGCTATTGGCATCATCAGCTATAGAATTTGGCTCCTTAGCTTTCAGCTTTTTTGAGCGCTCTAGAGTGGATTTATCTGTCACAGCTAAGTTCCTTGATTGGGCTTAATCTGATTAGAACATTGAGTCATGATCAAGCAAAGTAGGGGATCTGAATCCATCAAACTAATCACTTTGATGCTTTTGAGTTGCTTGTCAAAGCCCAGAAAAGCAAAAAGCCCTTATAAATAAGGGCTTAGAGCGTAAATCTTGGTTGCGGGGGCAGGATTTGAACCTACGACCTTCGGGTTATGAGCCCGAATATATTGGTATTTCTGAGTATTCCTAAATATTACCAAAATGGCTTAATATATTGATATATATAGGTTTTAACGATTTTGACGATACCCTAAGTATTGCTAAATATTCCCTTATATTGCTATTATTAGGTTACATAGTGGTTACATGAACCTTTTTCGGGGTATAAACGGGATGACAAAGAACCAAAACTTTACGGCTGGCAGGGTTGAGGCTTACAAGTGCGAAGCTGGAAAAGAGCAATCCATCCTTTGGGATGGCAAGTCTGCCGGATTGGGTCTAAGGGCTACTGCCGCAGGCGCTAAGTCCTATATTTTCCAAACTAAGCTACATAGCAAGACCCTTAGACTCACTATTGGTGATGTTCGCACCTACACCATTAGCAAGGCCCAAGCAGAAGCAAACCGACTTAAAGCATTAACCGACCAAGGTATTGACCCTAGAGAGTTGGCTAAAGCCCAAAAAGAAGAATCCGACGCTAAAGCCGCCGATGAAGAAAGCAAAGAGCTTTTGGTGGGTCAAGTGTGGAATGAGTATCTTGATTACCAAAAAGACAAAATGACTAGACCTCATATTGAGAGAGGCAAGAAATGGGGCGCGAGGCACTTAAAAGACCATGAGAACTTATCTCAGGCAGGCGGCGAGGAAAGAAAACGCAGTAAAGAGAAAACCAAGGCGGGTGTTTTATATCCTCTCATGTCTATGCGGATGGCCGATATTTCAGCCAATGTATTGGCCGACTGGCAAAAGGTCGAAGCTTCAACAAGAGCCAATAATGCCCGTCAAGGGTTTGAAATGTTTAGAGCGTTTTGGCGTTGGTGCTCAATCAGGCCTGAGTATTTAAAAATTATTGATGTGAGCGCAGTAGAGAGCAAGGAATTACGCGATGAAGTGCCCAGTCGTAAAAGTAAGCGTTTTGATGTATTGCAACGCGCTCAGCTAAAGCCGTGGTTTAAGGCGGTTAATTCCCTAAATAGCAAAGTTGCTAAAGTCTACCTACAAGCGGTAATCCTAACGGGCGCGCGGCGGGAAGAAATGGCAAATCTGAAATGGGTTGATGTTGATTTTCAATGGAATGCCTTGTGGCTCAAAGACAAGGTGGAAGAGCAGGGCAGGAAAATACCGCTCACCCCTTATTTAAAAAGCTTGATTGAGAATTTACCAAGGCGCAATGAATGGGTGTTTAGTAGTCCCTTATCTAAGGATGGAAGATATACCGACCCAAGCGTTTCTCATCATCGCGCTTTAGACCTTGCTCAGTTGCCGCCCGTAACCATTCATGGATTGCGCCGCACTTTTGCTTCATTGGCTGAATGGGTAGAGATGCCTGTGGGGATTGTTGCTGAAATTAAGGGGCATAAGCCAAGCGCAACGGCTGAAAGGCACTATATATCGCGCCCTATTGAATTGTTGGCTATTTGGCATACCAAATATGAGGCTTGGATTTTGGAGCAGGCAGGCATTGAATTTAAGCCTCAGGATGGCGCGCAATTGCTTAAAGTGGTTGGCGGTACTTCTGCCCAGACATAAAAATATTCGATAAATTACTTGTTAACTGTTAACTTACACGCTACACTTTAACCAATGATTAAATCATTCAAGCACAAAGGCTTAGAAATCTTCTTTCTCACGGGAAGTAAGGAAGGGATTCAAGCCCACCATGCAAAGAAGTTGCAAATACTGTTAACGGCTTTAAATAATGCTAAGGATGAAAACGATATGAGGGCCCCTGCTTGGAATCTTCATCTACTATCCGGTAACTTGGATAAGCATTGGTCGGTATCAGTGAATGGCAATTGGCGGATAACATTCAGATTTGAGGGCGATGATGCCGTTTTGGTCAATTATCAGGATTACCACTAAGAGGAATGAATATGGGGGATATGCACAATCCGGCGCATCCTAGCGAAGTACTACGGGAATGGATGCCCGAGAATTTAACGGTTACGGATGCCGCTGAGCAATTGAAAGTCTCGCGCCCAACTTTTTCTAAGATATTGAATGGAAAAGCGGGAATCTCTGCGGACATGGCATTAAGGCTGTCCGCATGGCTTGGTACTTCGCCAGACTTATGGCTTGGTATGCAGTTGCAATGGGATTTATGTCAAGCCAAGAAAGGCCGTATTCCCAAGATTAAGCGTTTAGTAGTGAACGGCAAGGAGGCATAGCTATGGGTGGGCGCGATAAAAGCCATGGAGATTCTTTCCTTTCTTCATTGGCTAATCCAACAGAGGGGGCGGCCTATTTGGATGCTGTCATGGAGTTGAATGATAAAGAGGCTCTATTGGTTTCGTTGCGCTATGTGGCCCAGGCAAACGGGATTGTAGAAATTGATTCTTTGGATGAGAGTAGTAATCCAACGCTAGATACCATGAATAGAATCTTGCATTCCGTTGGTTTACGGTTGAGTGTAGCTGAGCTTCATGCGTAATCCATCTCACCCTAGCGAAGTGTTACGGGAATGGATGCCTGAGAATTTAAGGGTTACAGATGCGGCCGAGCAATTAAAAGTCTCGCGCCCAACTTTTTCCAAGATATTGAATGGAAAAGCAGGAATCTCTGCTGACATGGCGCTCAGGCTATCCGCATGGCTTGGTACTTCACCGGGCTTGTGGCTTGGTATGCAGCAGCAATGGGATTTGTCGCAGGCCAAGAAGAGCGGCATTCCGAAGATTAAGCGTTTGGTGGTCAACGGTAAAGAGGCTTAACGTCTTATGAAAAAACAACATAAGAGTCATGAGAAGAATCTGCCCGGCGCAAGTAATGGAAATAATCCTTCTCTAAACACATCACTAATCCAGGGTAAGCTAGACGATGCGTTAGCTGAGGCAATAAATCTATATATGAGTGCAGCTAAAAGGCTTCGGGTAAAGATTGATGTAGAAGGTTGTAAGTCAAATCTACGAGATTCGGATAATTGGGCTGCTTTGAAAAAAGCCTACGAATCTCCTGAAGAACGCCAATTACTTGGTGCCTATGTGTCAGCGCGAGAAGCTTTGCACTCCCTAAGTAGAAGAGTTGAGAAAGCTAAGATTCTGGATGGCGATATGAATCAGACTGATATATCTCATCTCCTAGACTCATTTCGGTTGCTTGGGGTGGCCAGTTACTGCATCTTTGATGAATATCTTCAAGAGGATTTCGCAGAGGCAAGGGGCGCGAGTTTGAAAGATGCAAGAAAAGTGCGCCATGAGCCGACAATAAAAATGCGTAATGAGGCCAATAGACTATATAAATTAGGTAACTTTAAAAGTAAAAATCAAGCCAAGCTTAGTCTAAAAGGGCTGCTAATTGACTTTGCCAAGAGGGGTGATGTTAATTTCAAATACTCGAGCAACAATATTGAGCAAACTATTTATGAATGGCTTCTTTACCCAGAAGGTAAGCCGAAGAGAAAAGCAGCTAAATAATGTTGTTTAAAACTCACAGTGTCTCTGCAGAGACACTGATGGTCTCTGCAGAGACCGTCTATCCGTAGGGCATCGTATTGCATAAATTGACTATGTACCGAAATTCGTCGGGATATAAAGGAGTCAATCGTTATGCAATTACCAGACTTAGCAACAACAGAAGTATTTGCGAAATCGGCTAAATGCTCAGCAAAAACTGTTAGAAAAAACTACTGCTTAACAGGGCATTGTTATGGCATCAAACCTGTAAAAGTAGGCGGGCGTCTATTGTGGCCCATCTCTGAAATTGCCAAGCTCTTGAATGGTGAATCATTGAGGGCGGAATCGCGCAATCACATTGGTAAAGGGGTTGCGGAATATCAAGCCGGCGGGTATGCGGAGGTGTCCCATGGCTGAGGATAGGCACCGTAGGGGTGTCGCTCAGTCACGCCCTAAGAAGCAAATTGAGCCATTCGTGCAGATACCCTCAGAAGTTCTAAATAGTGCTGCCTATAAGGATTTGAGCTACTCAGCCAGAGCCATGCTTGTTGAGGCACTTCATTTTTATAGAGGCAACAATAATGGCTCCATATACATATCAGCCAAAACTGCCATTGTTAGGGGGCTGTCCAAAAACACCATGACCAAGGCGGTAAAGGAGTTGATAGCACATGGTTTTATCTATCAAACTCGGCGAGGAGGAAGTCTGAGCGGTGTATGTAGCTTATTTGCAATTACTTGGAAACCTATTAATAGAGCTGAGGGGCAATTCTTGAGTCAGTTTGTGAGCAATGCTTACCGTAACTGGAGCCCTGCATTGGAAAAAAATGAGGGGTCAAAAATTGGGAGGGAGCAAACCCAAAAATGGGAATTCCCACCAAAAAGACTAAACCTAAGCAATCTAAAGAAATAAATGGGAATACTTGGAATGCAGCAATTAAATCTCGTGCATTCCCAATTATTAGGAGCTACTTAGATATGCCATATATAAAGCTAAACAATCCATTAAAGAATGAGAAAACTTACTCAATGAATTGGATGGCGTTAGACCAAAAGCATTTGAATCAGATGGCTCTTAACGATCTGTGTGATACCCGACTTCAAATACTTAATAAGGATAAAAAAAATGACTCAGCAATTAACTAAGGTTTACGAACTAGCCTATTTCATTGATCATGACTTGGATGAGGTTCATCTCGAGCAATCATCTGTGAATAGCGGGGAGGCAAATCTGATCAAGCTCAATAGACTTCATATAAAAATATTAGCTGAGCAAATGAATCTCATTGAAGTTAACCACACGGCCCGGATGGGTCAACTGGTACGCGCTGTATTGGATGAGCTCTTGGATGCTATCTGCGAGCATTGGGTGGAACTTTGCAATGATGGGCATTTGGACTTATGTCATTTAACCAGCGCTAAAACACTCTATGAAAAGGCGCAAACGGTTTGCCGTATTGCTGGATGTGATGATGGTGCCAACATAGATGATTGGGCTGCAGGAAAAGAGGGTGGCGCGGTGGATGCTACGGGCAGTCAACTTTCCTTGCTGGGAGCTCAATCGTGAGGCAAGAGGAAGCAATCTCTAAGGTGCGCAATATGAAACTTCCCCCTAATGCAGGAGCTGGGTCAGAAAATGACCCTCAAACCCAGCAGGAGCACGGCGAAGTTCTGAACCCTACCCCCGTCAATAGCGTGAACAAAATCAGGCTCAATGATGCCGAAACAATCCGGATGGAGATGGCAAGGCTATACAGGGATATGCGGATGGGGCGCATTGATACGCAAGATGGAACACGTTTGGCTTATGTCTTAGATATGGTGCGCAAAGCTCATGAGACCTGTGAGTTACAGCGTCGGGTAGAAATTATTGATCAGGTAAACAAAATCAGGAAACACACAAAATGAACCAAAAACCATTAAGTGCTGCTTATGAGCACATGACCAATCATCAGCTGGCTGCCGCAGCCTATGCTCATCTTGGCAATGAGCTGGAGACTTTACGCATTAAAGCGGTGATCTCAGAAAAGACCTACACCATGTTAGATGCCCAGTTTGTAAGCGCCTTAAACCGTATTATTATCGCAATCCAGGTGTGGGTTGGTGAGTATTGGCTATTGCAATACCTGTCTGCAATCAATGTCATGAGGATGGCATATGCCCATATTCAGGGTGAGCTCAAGAATGAGAGCAAGTACGCAGAATCAATCATCAGCAATCAACAAGTGCTGATGGCGCATTTTGATGCCTTAAAAGAAGTATGCGGGGCACATGGTATTGACTACCAAACCATACTCAAAAGAAATCAGATTGCTGAGGATGTAGATAGCGCAGTAGACGTTGATCTAGAGCATAAGGCTGCTGTTATTGCAGTGTTGGAGAATTTACTTGCGGTGAATTGAGGTGATGGTTGGCTTGAGCAACAGTCTCTTGAATTGGCTATTATCTATCCATATAGAAATTTACATGGCTATGAATTCATTCGTTGAATGTGATTGTGAATTCTTCAGAGCTTACATTTTCACCGTATAAATATAGTCAATATAGTGGGGTAAAAAGTGAGTCAAACTAGTGGCAAGTTCAGAATCGGTTTTATTGGCCTAGGAATCATGGGTCAAAGCATGGCAGGGCATTTGTTGGCTGCTGGGCATCCATTAAATGTATTTAATCGTTCAAAAGCAAAGACCAATGATTTAGTGGCCAAAGGGGCTAAATGGTTTGACGCGATTGGCGATCTTGCTGCTGAGTCCGATGTCATCATCACCATGGTTGGCTATCCATCCGATGTTGAAGAGGTGTATTTGGGCGCTGGCAATATTCTCGATAGAGCTAAGAGTGCTTACCTTATTGATATGACTACATCCAGCCCTTCTTTGGCCAAGAAGATAGCCGAGGAGGCTGAAAAGCGTGGTTGTCATAGCCTGGATGCGCCAGTATCAGGTGGCGATATTGGCGCCCGCAATGCCAAGCTCTCCATCATGGTAGGTGGTAAGCAGTCTGATTTTGACTCTGTGCTTCCGATTCTGAAAATCATGGGATCCAATGTTGTCTTACAGGGCGGTCCTGGAGCCGGTCAACATACCAAGATGTGCAATCAGATCGTGATTGCTGGAACAATTATGGGGGTGAGTGAAGGTCTGGGTTACGCCAAATCAGTGGGGCTAAATCCCGAGACGGTAATGGAGTCAATCGGCGGTGGCGCTGCATCTGGATTTCAGTTGATTAACGTTGGCGCAAAGATGATTGCCGATGACTTTGCACCTGGTTTCTATGTGGAGCACTTCTTAAAAGACTTGGGTATTGCATTGGATGAAGCCGAGAAAGCAGGGTTAGCTTTACCTGCATTAGCCCTAGCCAAAAAGCTCTACGACAACCTAGTGGCTGATGGATGTGCAAGAAATGGCACCCAGGTGCTATTTAAGAAATATTCCATCAAGTAAGTCTGGCAACAGGTTAGATAAGTCGAAATATCTCACTCAAATCATTGATTTGAGTGACCGAGCCCTTTAGATTTCCAAGCTTATGCTCGGGAACTCTAAAGGAGGCTAATTGAGCTCCTGCTGATAGTCCAGCCTTAAGACCATCAATACTGTCATCAATTACAAGACACTCGCTAGGGGCGGCATTAAGCAGGGAGGCTGAGTGCAGGATGATCTTAGGATCTGGCTTCCATGCATTAATGTCGTAGGCGCTTACTATCAAGCCATTAAAAAATTGGAGAATGCCGGATGTCTTCAGCGCGATCTCAGTTCTTTCGCGTGAGCCATTTGAGGCCACACACCTTGCTAATGTCAGATTTTCAAGGACCTCGATAGTGGTGGGGTCTGGAACAAGATCCGTTTTAAGTTGATTCAGGATTTGATTGTTATAGACCTCAATAAATTGATGAGGATCTAATCCAGAAAACTTAGCTTGTAATTTTTCTACCAACGCAGAGAGTTTTTCACCTCTAGAGATATTCAATATCTCTTCAAAGTTAGTCTCGTGACCCTCGCTAAGGAGAATTTGCGTTATCAAGCTTGCCGTGGGTGCTTCGCTACTAACTAGCGTCCCGTCGCAATCAAAGATAATTGCTTTGATTTTTTTATGGTTCATTTATTTCATGGTTGGCGATAGTCACCCGGCCTTAAGGGTCTTCGAAGTATAAGTACTTTCACGACTAATCTGGTGACCTTGCCTTCGAATTATTCGAAGTTGCCGTTAGTTAAATTGAAATTCATATTTACATGGTTTCGGTGGAATATGTGGATTATGAGAATCGAACCCCAAACCATCGCCCACCTTCAAGAGTGGCTCGGTAAAACCGAATCACTATCTGATACCGTTACATCTGCTCCAGTACGCGCTTTGTCGGCTACCCTGGATAGGCCTGATCCTGAGCCGGAGAAAGGCACTCACCTACCTGAGCTATGGCACTGGCTTTATTTTTTGCCACACACACTTCAGTCTGAAATTAGTGAAGATGGCCATCCTAAACGTGGCGGCTTTTTACCTCCAGTTCCGTTGCCGCGCCGTATGTGGGCTGGAAGTCGGGTTCAATGGCTTGCGCCGATTTCCGTTGGCGATGAAATTAAGCGAGTCTCAAGGATTGAGTCTGTCACACACAAGGCGGGCCGTACAGGGGACTTGATATTTGTAGTGGTTAAGCATGAGCTCTCTAATCAAGATGGTTTAGCACTGATCGAAGAGCATGACATTGTTTACCGTGACGCGCCAGGGCCCGAAGACAAGCCAGTAGCCCCTACACCAGCACCGACTGATGCGAAATGGACTAAGACCATCTCCCCTGATGCAGTTCTGCTATTCCGTTACTCTGCGTTGACATTCAATGGCCATCGAATCCATTACGACCGTAAGTACGTTACCGAAGTTGAGGGCTATCCAGGCTTAATTGTTCATGGCCCGCTTATTGCGACCCTCTTGGTTAACTTAGTGCGTCAAAGCATTCCGAGTTGCACGCTCAAAAGTTTTGAATTCCGTGCCATTCGTCCAACTTTTGACATCAATATCTTTAAAGTAAGCGCTAAACCGGATTTGGAGAAGGATCCCTCAGGAAAAACAATTTCTATTTGGGCGCAAGACCATGAAGGTTATTTAACTATGCAGGCAACTGCTGTTTTGGCGTAAAAATGAAAGATACACACTCAACACTTCAACATGGGACAAACTTCTTATTTGTTCCGGGCACCAGGCCAGAGCGCTTTGCCAAGGCATTGGCTAGCGGTACAGATGGCGTCTTTATTGATCTAGAGGATTCTGTAGCTGATGAAGAAAAAGAAGTGGCTAGAAACCTTATTCGTATGGCGTGGAGCGACTTTACGCCAGAACAAAAGAAGCGATTGGTTATCAGAACAAACGCTCCTGGTAGCAAGCATTATGTTCAAGATATGGTCCTGGCAAAAGAGTTATCAATTTCTTGTGTGATGATCCCTAAGAGTGAATCGGCTGATCAAATTAATGGTGTAGCTCAAGCATTGGGTAATGTTGCAATCATTCCATTGATTGAAAGTGCGCTTGGAATTGACAATATTGCAGAGGTTGCTGGCGCGAGCTCTGTCTTGAGGCTGGCCTTAGGAAATATAGATCTGCAGGCAGACTTGGGAATGGTTTGCGATGTTCAGGAGTCTGAGCTGCTTCCGGCAAGATTCCGGATGGTTGTTGCATCTCGACTTGCTCAACTAGCGCCCCCAATTGACGGGGTTACGCCATCAACTGATGATGTAGTTCGAATTGCAGATGACGCCCAACGCGCTAAACGCATGGGATTTGGTGGAAAGCTCTGTATCCATCCAAAACAAGTTGAGATTGTTAGAAATGCCTTTATGCCTACAGAAGAAGAAATTGACTGGGCGAATCGGGTTATTCGGGCTGATGAAGAATCTCATGGTGGGGCTGTAAAGCTTGATGGCCGAATGATTGATCGTCCGGTAGTTTTATTGGCTCGCCGAACTTTAGCAATTGTTTCTCAGTAGTTATTTGGCGCCTAAAAGAGGTTGAAATTAATCTCATTTGGGCTCCTAACCCATCTGTATAGGCATTTTTAAGGTCAATTCCCTGCATTCGAATTTTTCGAAGGGACTCTTTGGTTAATTCCAATTCCGAATTCTCGGGCAAAAGAAGATCATTTAGTTAGCTTAAATCGTACGGAGACTTCCATGAACCACCCAATTCCAAAACCAGACCAATACCAAGACATGCGCGAGGCTTTGCGCGACCTATGCGGTAGCTTCGATTCAGCCTATTGGCAAAAAGTTGACCATGAGCGCGACTACCCAGAAGCCTTCGTCGATGCGATGGCGCAAGCAGGCTGGTTGGCGGCATTAATTCCCGAAGAATATGGCGGCTCAGGTCTTGGTTTAGCTGAAGCTTCAGTCATCATGGAAGAGATTAACTTCTCAGGTGGTAATGCAGGTTCTTGCCACGGCCAGATGTACAACATGGGTACATTGCTACGCCATGGCTCTGATGCGCAGAAAAAACTCTACCTGCCAAAGATCGCTACAGGTGAATTGCGCCTGCAAACTATGGCGGTCACTGAGCCAACAACAGGCACCGACACTACCAAGCTCAAGACTACCGCCGTTAAAAAAGGTGACAAGTATGTAGTCAATGGTCAGAAGGTGTGGATCTCCCGTATTCAGCATTCTGATTTGATGATTCTTTTGGCGCGTACCACCCCCCTTGCAGAAGTGACCAAGAAATCTGAGGGTATGTCGATCTTTATCGTTGACCTCAAAGAAGCGATTGGTAAAGGTATGGATATTCAACCAATCGCCAACATGGTCAATCATGAAACCAATGAAGTGTTCTTTGATAATTTAGAAATTCCTGCTGAGAATTTGATCGGCGAAGAAGGTCAAGGATTTAAATACATCCTAGATGGACTCAATGCTGAGCGCACACTAATCGCTGCGGAATGTATTGGTGATGCTTACTGGTTTGTAGACAAAGCACGTCGCTATGCAAATGAGCGCGTGGTATTTGATCGACCTATTGGTAAGAA
>JACCDI010471700.1_pt1 | contig 10698 bp, 7 predicted proteins | sample 7442791 | NCBI WGS metagenome assembly JACCDI01 (sample SAMN15323434, study PRJNA562643) | freshwater metagenome | isolation source: river surface water | place: USA:Blue River Watershed | collected 2017-08-15
AAATATAAAAAATTCATCATTTCTATTGACAAATGAACATCTCTGAAACCTGACTACCATACTTCATATTGATCATCTTTACCATACTCTTGTCCAAAAGCCTCATTGAGTATAATCTCCAGAAATCTGAATATGACAGAATAGTGTTTAGCTTCAGACAGAAATTGTCTAAGCTTGAAATGGAGGTACCAGAAGAGTTGAAAGGATGTTTGTTTTTAATTCTTCAAAAATAGAAAGAGTAAAGCTATTAGAAGTATTCTTCCCCTTTTTTCATTTGAATGTCTCCTCTTCACATTATATGGTTCTACACAATTTAGTTTTAAATGTTGAACATTTCTTAACGTTTTTGTACTCTCATTCTCATATTTCATATCTTTTCAATATTCCAAGAGTTTTGTCAATACAAATAGAATATCAGATGCTGGGTGAAAGACTGCATATTGCATTATGATTTAACACACCAGTATCATTTTCTTGTTGTAACAGTGTTTCAATATCCTTCCTGATACTATCATTGCTTTTGGAGATTTTGTACAATGATTAATTAGGGTGTCTGGTTGCCCATGTGATAAACATCAGCTATGAAATAGGAGAATGTCTTTATTATTATTCAACATTACTGAATTTTTTTGTCATTTTATTGATTCCATTGCTGTCAGTGCCAGGCAACTTTCATACATATCTCATTTTCTAATAAACACTTATGGATCAAACAATAATCATTTTTCACATCATATCATTCATAACATAACTGTCCATCATGTATAAGTTTTTGTATATGACTCGCCTTTTCCATCTAAAGATATTGAATTATCCTGGCAAACACTGCTTGGTACATTCATGTGATCATCAAATACAATATGTTGGTACCAATCAGCATTAAGTATAACAAGTCAATGATACTGATTATTAATACCAACTTGGTAACATTATTGTCAACATGACAATGCCACAAGAGTGTAGTCACAAAGAGGATTGACAAACAAGAATATGACAAGGGTGCAAATACAGGAATTATAACAACAAACAACAATCAATGGAAGCTTATATCTTTTCTGTTATAACAAAACAGGAGTTGATTGTGTTCTCTCAGTTAGCCTATGGAAGGAGACCTGCCAAATATGAACCAAAAATCAATTGTGGTTGCAGCACAACTTTGTCTGCAGGTGCAACAGCAGTGGCTCTGAAATTTAAATCAACTATCAAGTCTCCAACCATTGTGAGGCTTTGTCCAGTTTACAGAGAATGGTAACAATCACCATGCCAGTAATTGCTCCTATGTTGATTTGATCCTAATAGAGTTGTTTTTATCATTGGTTTTCACAAAAATAATCACTGAAATTATGTTGTTTTCTAGTCTGAACTAACAAATGCATTGCTACTGATGGAAAACACCTGTCTAAGGCACATATCAAACAAGGGAATAACAATTGATATTGTCTTTATCTCTACTTGCCATACATTAGTAACAACACCAGTCAGATTGTGGTCGAAACAATATGGTGATCATTTTGAAAAAAATCAATGAAAACATGTTGTTTTCAGATGAAAAACACCTTTCCCAGAAATATCATCTGATATGATCATTACCTCCACTCTTCATCCACTGAATTCAATGTCTGTCAGGATGCAGCCTTGATATCTTGTGTGTTGTTAACATACATGATTTACTGAAATAATTTTGTTTCTCATTTCAAAATAAATCAAAGGCTGTGATTCTATCGAAATCCCTCTTTCCCAGACCCATATCAAGCCAGGGAATAACAACTGACATGGCCATTGTCTCCACTCATTATCTTATTATCACAAAAAAATCCTTGGTGCAGCTTCAGAAGATTTTTGTGTATTTTTCACAAAAAAGTATTGTTCCTCATTTCACAAAGCTTTAATAATGTGATAATGATGAAAACAAACTTCCTCAGGCCCATATCCAAAAAGGGATTAATTTGTGAAATGTCCATTACCTCTACCCTTCATGCACTGAACAAAACCAGTCTTGGCATAGCCTAAATTATTTGATCTGTTTTGAAAAAAATCATTGAAATTATAATATCTCTCACTTCATGTCATTTAAAAGCTTTGATACTGCTTCTAAGACCTATCCTTGGACAATAGTCAACAAGGGAGTAACATCTGAAATGGACATTGCCTCCATCTGCTGGTCATAACATCAGAATAGGTGTAGACTTGATTTTTTGGTGTGAGTTTGACAAAAATTCACATAAATATTACTGTTCCTCATATCACAAGACTAAATGCTGTGATAATGATGCAAAATGCTCTTCCCATGAGCATATCCAAAAAGGGAATGAGAAGCAATGTAGTGATTGTTCACTCTTCATCCATCAGTCAAAAAAGCCTAGGTGCAGTCTTGATGGTTGGTTTGTTTGAATAAAGTCACAAAATTGAGGGTTTGCCTCATGTCACAACGCTCAAAAGCTGTTCCACTGATAAAAAGCACAAAATCCAAATCCACTTTCATTGAGCAAGCAATAACCAATTCTGATGTGTAATTTGGTATTTATAATTTGTCTATGCATTTCTTTTCATGTATCCACATTCAACATGGTGTCAAATACTCTATTTTAAATATTTTACATTTATGTTAATATTTTAAAATGAATAATACTACTAAGTATTTTTAAATTGGTTAATTTTTTTAAGTAAAACATTCAAGCAATTTTTATTTTGCAACAAAACAATCCATTTGTTCTAATAGTGCCAAACTATTGACAATATGATGACAGTTGCTTGATTTTGACGATTTAAAAATAGTTTTTTCTAGATTGAATTTAGGAAAAACAATTGAAAAATTAAGCAAGTGTGTTAGCCTCATGTTATGTGCAAATGACATATCTTAATCATGTTGCTAAAACAAGTGAAAATTCAAAAATATTGTCAAACATCATACTTGTTTGTTATCTAATTGACAAACCATTTTTGTCACATGATAATGTCATCCTAGCATTGTCAATTCCAACTATGCTCAAAAGAAAATGCAAAATTTGAATTGCATGATGTTCACATCATCATTGCTGGAATAATGATGAACTTTTCTATTCAAATGATATACTTCAAGAGATGTTTTATGTTTTCAAACTGTCAACATTATCAACACAATAGCTCAACTTTTTAATTGACAAAAATGACTATTAATAATCTACTAACTAATTATATTTTGACAACATTATGATAAGCATTTTCATAATATAAAATATGCCATGATATTTTTATCACCAACTTTATGCTACTTCATACATCAAATGCTATGTTATACCGTACCATAAAATTTTTTAATCCAAAAAATACAATGTTTCAAAACATGTAACTTTTTTGTCTGCAATATTTTTCGCAAATGATGAGAAAAAAGTCTTCTACAAATATGACTTCAGAACCTTCTGAAATTAATTGTCAAGAACCTCACAGCCTTTACCCACTTCTCTCAAGTTTGACTGTAAAAGTGCGGTTTATGAACCCTTGGAGTTTAAAGCTTAAGAATTACAAGAAAATGTGATTAAAAATTCTTTGCAGCTGATTGTGAAGACATTTTAATGTGATGACTGAATTTGCTACAAAATGCCAAAAATGCATATGGATATGTACACAACTAGGACAATATTGATGCATTGAAAAATATTTCTTGCAATTATATAATTGCTGACTAATTGATATGTTTGAGAGTCAATTTATGCAATCTTTGTTGACAGAGGTTCCTATCCCCACTAAATCTTCCAAGAAAAAGGCAAAGACTGTTTGTGTTCTGGTTCATAAATTTGTCAGTGCACATTGTTTGGAGCAAGAATAACAAATGACTAGAAAGCATGAGATATTTTCACCAAAAGTCATGTAGGAATAGTAAAAATTGAAACTTGCATCTGCTAATGGCAAGTTAGGACCAAATCTGCATATTTGATGATTCTTTTACACTGTCTTTTATGATAACTAGATAGAGTAGGATAGACATTTGCATTTTGTGTTTCTGGTATTTTTGTGCCCTCTCTTATGAATATTTTGTGTGAAAATCTCAATTATTTGCTGTTTCTGACAGAATTTTGGATTTGCAAGGGCACTAAAGAGGGAGGATGGGATTAGTGGCCTCAGAGGCAAGCTAATGCTTTATATTGGTAGGTTAGACAAAGATTTCTTTACTGGTACAAAATCTGGCCAAACACAATATGGTATCATGTGAGTGGTGTGGCTAACTTTCAAAAACACTGCACTGTTATAGATTTTCTAACATTTTCTTACTAATCAATCTTTGCTGTCTTGAGTAGTATTTGCTAGTACTAACAATGATTTTTGCCAATAATGCTCATGTTACTGAGATTCTTTTTGGTATGTGGAAACTCCGTTTCACTATTTATCTAAAATGGTGCTGGAATTGACAAGAACAATTCTTTCTAACAGATACCAGTCAAAAAATTGTCATTCCTCAGAGCCTCTGGTTTTGAACATACCAGTATTTTACAAAAAGCCATATAACATATTACATACTAGTTATTTTTTGTATACTATACACATACCAAAAATATTAAAATCTGATCAGATATTTTCAGTCACGTTGAAAATTTTTGGTCATTTTTGAATACTGCACACATACCGTTTAGATAAAAAATCATATACAAAAATGAAAAAATCCATTTACTGATTCATATACCAAATTAAAATTATCAAGAACAACAATTTTGGGGGCTCATTTATCGAATTTATGTTTTTATAGCTCAATATCAAAATAATGCTTTTCCAAATTTTCTAATTTATTATTGAACTACTTCAAATTGGTTATTTTCATGTAAAATCAAATTGGGTTAGTGCAATGAATTTTAGGACGCTGAACAGGATTGAAAACATACCAAAAAGCAATTATTTTGAACTCATTGGTTTTTTTCAATTGTTCCGGTGTTGCTGCTAACACAGTAACAGCTCTAATATATTACATAGCTAGTTGTGGATTGTAGATTACCTTTGTAGATATTGATAAGTATATTCCTCTGACTGGTTAATTGAATCAATCTTGAGGATCAATAACTTCAATTGAAAACAAAAATTGAAGATCCATTCTTTGTGGATGGTAAGGAAACAAGGACTCAGACAATACAGACAAAAACTATTGCATTATTGAAATTGATGGCATTTTCTAGTATTGTTTACAACTCTTAGTACAGTACCAAAACAATGCAACCTTAGGGTAGCCAGAACCTTAATGTAAAGATAAAGGTAAAGGTAAAATTTGATTGTTTGAATTCATGAAAAAATCTACTTCTCAGGGACAATGAAAGGGATGGGGAGGACTCAGTCAATACAGACAAAGACAAGTGCATTATGAAATTTGTTGGCGTTTTCAATGAATTGCTTTGACTCATGTACAGTTCCTAACTGGTGGAACCTTAGGGTGGCCAGAACCATAATAAAAAGACTAAAATCTAGTCCAATCATCGATGGCAATGCTGCTTGTGGAGACATTGCGCCTCAGGGGGAGACATTTTATGTGGAGATGTTGCCTTGAACTGTAAAATGGCGATGCTGCTTGGGGAGACATAGCGCCTCAGGGGGATGATGTTTCATGGGGAGACGTTGCCTTGCACCATAAAATGGCGTTGCTGCTAGGGGGGGTGTTGCGCTTCAGGGGGGAGATGTTTTGTGGAGAGACATTGCCTTGCACTGTAAAATGGCAATGTTTTTGGGAGAGACGTCAAATCTTGGAGGGTGGTATTGCAGGATGAGACATTTTCAGTTGCAATGCTGCATGGGGAGATTTTGCAGGAGGGGATATTGCATGGGAAGACATTGTGTTGCTCTACCAGATGCAATGATGCCATGGGATGACACTGTGCAGGGAGAGGATATGAGTTATGGTGACCCTGTAGGGGGAGATGTTTTTTCTTGCAATTTATTAATGATGTTTCTTTTTGTGTGTCAAGATGCACCACCAACAAAATTCTGTAAAAATATATAGTGTATTATCAAATGACCTCATGGATATTATCTATACATCTTATACTTGAAACATTTGTGTGCTTCCACACACACTGATTCAGTATTAATGAACATGTAGCTGGAATCCAGGGATTAAATGACTATCAAACTCAAAAAGACAAAAATGTATGTTTTGAAAGACCAGTATCCAGTCACTTCCAAATCAGTAAATATGGTATATAATTGGTATTTGCCAATAAAAATTTAATTTGGTGTACAAATGTTTTTGAAAGCCATGTGAACTTGTTGAAATAAAACATTATGCTACCTGAGTTGCTATATGAAAAATCAGGATTGGTATGTGACCCAAAAAAGCCATGCAAAATTGCATACCAAAGCTTTTTTTGCTGTGTAAGATTAGACCTTTTACTATCTTTGATTTTGATCTGTTTGACATTGCTCCAAGCCTGCTCTCCCAACCTGACTCTCAATCTCTTTGATGAGATTCTGCAGGTTACAAATCCAATTACCTTTGTGTTTGGTAGTGAATATGTCTCATGCCATATGTCAGACTTCTCCTCTAATGCATCAGGTGTAGAAAACTGACCTCAGTGAATGATGTAGACCCCAGATATATTTTGCCAGTGCTTAAATTCCTGCCAAAAATATCAATCATGTTAGTCATGTCAAAACACAACATTTGGTTGTTTTAGAAAGGTGGTACATGCAACTGCTCAACTACTCTCTCTATCATCAGATCATGCTCACCAGTCAACTCACTTGCCACATGACAACAAATTTCAGGAAAAATTGACAATGTCCAAACAGTTACAGGATACTCATGTTCAAGTTGGGACTTTCTCTTTGACCATGATTCTTGAATAGCTTGTCCAAGAGAGACTGGCTCATCCTTGTCAAACAAATCAACACTAACAGTGATGAGTAAAGTGACAAATTAGAAAAATTGCAAGATTTTCAATATTTACCTTGAATCCTCATCACTAAAATAGTCCTCTTCTTCTAAATTTTCAAAGACAGTAGTCATCTCTTTGTTTACTCCATCACACAATGCACTGCTCATGGATCCAAATAAGCATTCATCATTTAAAATGGTTTGAGAACTCAGCAAGGCAAAATCCACCCTTTTCACAAGATAATAAATCTTATCAATGGCAAGAATGTTTGCATCACAGTATCTCAGTGCACAAAGAGCAGGAAACACAGCCCTCATCAGGCATCAGGCAATAAATTGCCCTCCAAAATTGAGAATTCTCAATGTCCTGCATGGCCAAAGCAGCTCTGGCATTGTGAACAAGGGTGTTGAGTGCTGGACTGTGAACAGTGAACGGTTGCATAGAGTGCCCATTTTTTTCTTAAGAGTCAATTTATAGCATAAAACAGAAATTGCGAACCTGGTTCCAGCTCTTTGTAATAAACCAATCCTTGTTCCATTGTTCAATGCAGATGCTTGTGTCATGAATAGTGCATGGATCCAGTAACTAGCACTGGAACCAACCACATTATTCAAATGTTGTTTTTTAAGGGTAAGATTCTAACATATATTAAGAACATGACAAAAAAATTGAAAAAGTCAATTTCAAAACTCACTCAATTGGTCTGAAGTTAACCAAGTCAGTGAAAAATAAAGACAGCACATGCTTGCCTCCATGAAAACAAAATACTCAAGGACATGTTGTACAGATAGTTTCTCCAGCTTTTTGAACATTGCTAACACCATCAAAAAGAATGCATCAGTGCACATAGAGAGAGGATCAAACTCAGTCACGTTGTTCTTGAACAGCTGTCCTATTAATTTATAATCCTCTTTGCTCCCTTCTAACATTTGGTCACTGCAGTCAAAGATGGAGATTACCACCAGAGGATCTTCCCCACATATTGTAAGTATATTTATGAGAGGCATGAACTTTATGGTGGCTCAATCACCCAACCAAGCAACTCCAAAAATGTAGGCATCCTTCAATAATGATGACCTGTTCTGTTTGTATGTATTCTCAAATTGTAACTGAAGAAGATCACCTAAAGAATGAGTGACAATCAGGAATATTTTCACAATATCTCCATTGCTGCATTACTGGATTTCCTTATATCCAGCTGAGAAGCATGTTCCATCCCAACAGTGATAGTCATGTGCTAACCTCCACTGGAAGCACAAGAGTTGACAGGTTTGGGATTGTTATTACCTTCATACTTACACTGTAATCTTCATGATGCATCAGCCTGTTGTTTGATTAGAATGGTCATCAACTCCTCTGCCCCCCTCTTCCTCCCCTCTTTTTTCTCAGTAGTACCAACATAATGAGCATGATACCAAGCTAATTGCTCTGGCAGAATTGCCCTATTGCAGACAGCGAGATCGTTATCTTTAATCCCAAGCAGGTGCCAAACCATCCTAGTTACACACCAATTGCTAAAGGTGTTATTGCACCACAGACATTTTATGTGCCTCTGGCCAGCATTGACTTTGTAGCATGTGATGTGATTGTTGTCGCAAATTTTGGTCAATACAATTAGGGAACTTTTTGAATTGGATGCCTTGGAAACAGATGAGATACTTGACATTATGGAGTCACTGGATGACTTTGGGATGTGGATGGCTCTGAGATTGAAGGGGAGAGGTGGTGGGTATCAACGTTGTGAATAGTAGTGGGTAGTTGCATGGTATAATTTAATTCTGTTCCTGTTTGGTTTTGGTGGAGGTAGTAGTTACAGAACGCTTTGCCCCTGGGTCTGGTTTTGACCTGTCACCTCTTGCATCACCATGACCTAGAACACCCCTACAGGGAAGTTGTCAATGGCCAGGTGTACCCATTGGTCAGATGTTGCAATGATGATCATTGTTGGCCATTTTTAGTTATTGGATATCATGCCAGTGATGAGGTGTGGGTGGTGCACTTTGCCCCATTTTAAAATTATGAGCTCATTTTGAACAAAAAATGAAAAATGAAAAATGAAAAATGAAACAAAAATGGGATTAAGAAAGGAACAAGGGGGAGAAGGAGAAATCTTTTATTGCACTGCATTTGCAATGCATTCACGTTGCAAATCTTTGGTGTCACAATGCAGGGACGTTTATTTTTTTATAATGGAATTGTTACTGAAATGAAATTCTGCTTCCAAAAGTGTGTCTGGATATTTTTCCGTGGGAATTCTTGAAAGGTCAGCAGATTGCTTTGCAGATATTGCTACAAAATCTTTTGAAAAATAAAAAGCAATATCTATTGGTCACATGTCATTGCAAACAACATGCTACTTGCCGCTGACACATGACTCAGGCACAAAATTTTGCCAGATTTTGTACATTGATACATTTTTTCAGAAATCTGCAACAAATACGAAATTTCGCAACATGTTGTCAACATTTTGTCAACATTTCCAACTAAGGATCTCATTGTAGATATGCAGTCAATCCTGTTGGAGTGAACGATATTAACATCAATGATATTATCATTCTGTTCATCAATTTCCCAGGCTCCAACAATGAATAGCATTTGGCAGCAGTAGTTCTTTTTGCTCAGGTAAAAACTAAACCACCAATCACAAATGAGCTGCTGCCCTATGACCTGATGGTTATGACAAAGAAGTACTTGCCAAAACAGGGCCAACCAAGCACAAGTTTATCCTAGAGTGATCATTTCATTTTCAATTGAATGATAGTCTTGCTCCCACAGAATAAGTTCTTTGCCAAGATGGAGGGAATTGAACTCATGTAAGCAATGGGTATTATAAGCAAAAACCCTTGAAACAACAATTTGTAAACTTACTTGTGTCTCTTTGGTCATTCCAGGAATGCACCATTTCCTCAGCCGCTTGTGCAACTTGTTTTGGAAAGCAAAAAGGAGGCCATAAGTCATTATACCCCAGCATCCCTCAAGGACCTTGGTCTAATGAAGATTTACCTATTGCAAGTGCAGACATGGGTCAGCTTCTTCCTGGCATAATAACCAACTCATGTCTATTGTTCAGGCTCATATCCTTGAGTCTATGCAAATATCCTTTCTTGAAAAAAATAGTGCTCCCCCCTCTCTTTGGACCATCACTTCCAGGTCAGCAATAGTCTCCTTAAGCACGTGGATGTGCTTATCACCCCGTGGATTGAAATTCTTGATGGTTTGATGCAATGGGAAGACTGTTGCCTGTCCATGAAAGATAGTTTCACCTGCAAGGGTTGGGCTTATGAGACTTGTTCCTCAGAACTTGGGGACAGCCTTATCTAGGCAACAATTTGCTTGGATGTAACCAGGGGTCATGCAACATGGTCAATCACAGCAGGAATCAATGACTACTGTCAGTGGTTCTTGTAACAGGATAATATTGTAACCAATTTGCTTTTGAATGACAATGATTCTCCAATGTGGAACTGACCCAAATTCTTTTCTCTATACAGACTCCACAGTTTTCTCTATTTTGCAATATGGCTTTTGCCCAATGAGATTATCTCATGACTGACCTCCACACTGTTGAGTCTTCCCATCTAGGAGCAGTTATGGGAAAACACAAAAGGACCTATCTTGGGTGTTTTTCCAAAGGAATGAGTGGTATGAATCAGTTTGATTGGGCAACAACTCCAACCCATTGAGAATCATTGCCTGTTGAGAGCATTTACTATTGATGTGCAAAACAGATGCTTCTCTAAAACCATGCATCAGTCCATGGCTGAGAACACAGTTGGCAGTGTAGTGCCCACGAAAAGCATTACACGCGTTCCCGCTTCTCCGTCCCTGGGAATCCCGACAATCGATATTCCCCCGAACGGTTACTGTT
>JACCDI011543705.1_pt1 | contig 10698 bp, 9 predicted proteins | sample 7442791 | NCBI WGS metagenome assembly JACCDI01 (sample SAMN15323434, study PRJNA562643) | freshwater metagenome | isolation source: river surface water | place: USA:Blue River Watershed | collected 2017-08-15
AAGAGCAAGATCTTGAACATAGCGTGCGACTGGCTCTTCCCAGAATTGTTGCCACTCCTGCCATTTTGGCACATCACCTGCATCCTCTAAGTTTCGCTGCATGAGTGTGTCTAATGCAAGCCTAGATAGCCGCGAGTTCGTGGGCCGCGTTGCAGGTGATGGGTATTGAAAGGCAAGGATTGGTTTAATCCGATCGGGTCGCACTTGGAGTCCTACGCCACAATCGAGGGCGACTTGCACCGCATAACATGCAAGCGCATGCCAAGTCGTTTCTCCCTGGGGCACGGCATGGTAAATGCCTGATGGAAAAGAGCGCAGCTGGTGATTCTGATCGAGCACTAGGGCTAAGCTCATGCTGGCTAGCCAATCGGCGCTGGTTGGCACACCGTATTGATTAGCAATCACCTGCAGGGTGTCACGCTCTTTGGCTAAATTCAAAATCGTGCGAATAAAATTACTGCCATCGCCATACACCCAACTGGTTCGCATAATTGCAAACTGAGCGCGCTTGTTTTTTGCCTTATTAAAGGCATCCTCAATCGCCGCTTCGCCCAAAGCCTTACTTTGGCCATAAATACTAAGTGGGTTAGGTACATCACCCTCTAAATACGGCGAAGCTTTACTGCCATCAAACACATAATCGGTGGAGTAATGCAAAAAGCTTGCGCCCTCTTTAGCTGCATAGTGGGCCATCACCGCAGGGGCTTTGGCATTGATGGCAAAGGCCAAATCGCCTTCACTTTCGGCCCGATCAACGGCCGTATAGGCTGCAGCATTAATAATAAGGTCCGGTTTTCTGTGATGCAAAAACGATGTAAGATCGAGATCATGACTCAAATCACACTGCTGGCGACCCGCGTATTCAATTGCATGCCATTGACCTAGTTTTTTAGCATCCAAGAGGTTCTTAAAGGCTTTACCGAGCTGACCGTCTTTACCAAAAACAAGGATCTTCATTAAAGTAATCCAGTAAGATTATTTTTGGCTATATTGCTTATCTAGCCAATCGCGATAGGAACCGCTAAGAACACCCTCAACCCAGGTTGGGTGATCGAGGTACCACTGCACAGTTTTTTGAATACCGGTCTCAAAGCTTTCTGCGGGGCACCAACCCAGCTCACGCTCAATCTTGCGCGCATCAATGGCGTAGCGCCGATCATGTCCCGGGCGGTCTTTTACAAAGGTAATTTGCTTTGCATAGGACAAGCCATCGGCTCTTGGTTTGAGCTCATCCAAAATCCGGCAGATGGTATTAACCACATCGAGGTTGGTTTTTTCATTCCAACCACCAATATTGTACGTTTCACCCAAACGCCCTTTAGCAAGTACGCTTCGAATTGCAGAGCAATGATCCCCGACATACAGCCAATCGCGCACTTGCTGGCCATCGCCATAAATGGGTAATGGCTTATGATTTATTGCATTGAGAATCACGAGCGGGATCAGTTTTTCTGGAAAATGGTAGGGGCCATAGTTATTCGAACAGTTGGTGGTAATAACCGGCAAGCCATAGGTATGAAACCACGCCCTTACTAAATGATCGGATGAGGCTTTGGAAGCCGAATAGGGGCTATTAGGTTCGTAGGGGTGACACTCAGAGAAGGCGGGGGCGCTTGGTAAAAGCGAACCATAGACCTCATCGGTAGAAATATGGTGAAACCGAAAATTCGTCTTTTGCTCACTCGCAAGAGCGCCCCAATAAGCGCGCGCGCACTCCAGTAGATTAAACGTACCAACAATATTGGTGGCAATAAAATCGGCTGGGCCGTGAATCGACCGATCCACATGGCTTTCGGCTGCAAAATTGATAATGGCGCGTGGTTGATATTGAACCAATAACTTAGTCACTAAGTTCTGATCGCCAATGTCGCCGTGCACAAAAACATGCCTGGAATCATTTTGTAGGCTCTGCAAATTAGCTCGGTTACCGGCATACGTCAATTTATCTAAATTGACGATACCCTCAGCACTTGGGGATGCCAACCAATCCAACACGAAATTAGCGCCAATAAATCCAGCACCGCCAGTAACCAAAATCATCGCTTACGCTTTCTTACTCTTCATTTTTAAGCATCTCAAGATATTTATTAAACCGCTTTTTACCAAATAGACGATTACCAAGACTCTGAATGAGGTTTAATGAAAAAGAGGTCCGTAATTTTGATGGCAAGGGTTGGGCTTGCGATTCTGCTGGTTTATCGCAATTAATCAAAGCGGTGTTAATGTAAATTTGATAGCCCTGATTTTTGAGCATGGCATGAAAAGGGACATGCTCACAAATCTCCTTTCCCTGTGCATTAAGACCCAAATAGGTACCCGCCAAAAATGCTGCGCGCTGATAAATTGCAAATCCACCAAACGCCGAATCCACTGCAATCAAGCCCCGATCTGATCTCAAATGCGCTACGCGAGAGTTAACTGCCAAATCGTGCGCTGTCTTTTCATCAAAAATTTTTTCCAATTGCCTGATGTGCTCCCAATAGTCAGTTGGACACCAATCGGGATGACGCAATGCCCAAAGATCGTAATACACCCCGGCTTGATTCGCCGTAATGACATCCCAGTCCTCTTTGACATCCCAGCATTGGTGAATCTTTTCTGACGTTAAATCATGATTAACCGAATCCAAATCGGCTAGTGCAACATAGTCCACGTTTGCATATCGTGGATTATTGCGCAACTCCTCGATGATTCGATTGCGACAAAAAGCGAGTCGATCGGTTCTTTTGGGTTTATTTCGAGAAAGATTTCCCAAAGATATAAACGCAATATTTGAATGCTGCGAGCTAATTCTTGACAATACTTCGACCGTATTGTCATTTGAATCACTTTCAATAATGAGTCCGTGGACCTTCTTAAAATTTGTTAAGCACTGAGTGAGATGGTTTACATCTTTCTCAATAAAATTACCCACATTTCGCGCGGTTCCAGCCAATAAGATTTCAGAGCGATTAATTGGCTTTCGTTTTGGCCCAAATAGAATATTCATTCTCTAACCAATACTAAATCAAATCAAACACTGTAATGGATGGATCAAGCAAATTGCAAAATGGCCTTAATTACATCGTTAGCCTCTTGTGGCTGCATGGTGGGACCAATCGGTAGACTTAACGTCTCAGCATGAATTTGCTCCGCAATGGGGAAATCGCCCTTTTTCTTCCCCAATGAAGAATAAGCGGGCTGCAGATGGGGTGGGATCGGGTAATGAATCATCGTTGCAATCCCGTGCTTGGCTAAATGTTCGGCTAAACGATCACGTTTTGGATGTCTGATCGTATACAAATGCCAAACTGAAGTTCCCTCCTTCGCAATAAATGGCAAAGTAAGGTCCTTCATTCCAACTAGGCCTTGCTGATACAGCTTCGCAATTTCACTGCGCTTTTGGTTATCCTGGTCCAGTAAGGGTAATTTTGTGCGTAAAAAAGCTGCCTGCAACTCATCCAGACGCGAATTAAACCCAATCGTTTCATTGTGGTATTTCAATTGCGAGCCATAGTTACGAAGCGCCCGAAGTGTCTGGGCTAAGGCGTCATCATTTGTTGTAATGGCCCCGGCATCGCCTAATGCCCCCAGATTTTTACCTGGATAAAAACTAAATGCGGCGGCGTCGCCCCATGCGCCCGCTTTTTGATCCAAATGCCACGCACCATGCGCTTGGGCAGCGTCTTCTAAAACCTGAATTCTATGCCGCTTAGCAATTGCCAAAATCGCTGACATATTGGCGGTTTGGCCATAGAGGTGCACAGCGATAATCGCCTTAGTGCGCGATGTGATAGCGGCTTCCAGTAGACTTGGCTCTAGATTATAAGTCTGTATATTAGGCTCGATCGGAACAAGGGTTGCGCCGGTGTAGGTGACCGCTAGCCATGTGGCAATATAGGTATTCGAAGGCACAATTACCTCATCACCAGGGCCAATTCCCCAAGCGCGCAATACCAAATGCAAGGCCTCTAACCCATTGCCAACGCCGATGCAGTGCTTCACACCACAGTAGCTTGCAAACTCTTCCTCAAAGGCTTGGCATTGGTCGCCAAGAATGAGCCAACCACTATTCAAAACTTGGTCTAATGCGCGATGAAAATCATCCCGCTGGCGAAGATTAATCGCCTTTAAATCGAGAAAAGGAATGGCAGCATTCATGATGCTCCATTTTTATAAGACAAAAATTCAGCGTAATCGCGGATGTAATCCTTAGGATCGTAAGTATGCGATGCCAGGACAACCAAGACGGCATTACTGGAGTATTTATACTGCACTCCCCAAACCCCCGGAGGAATGTGTAGGCCCCGAGATGGGGTGTCAAGCTTAATTTCGATACGCTCACGACCATCGTCTAGCATCACCATCACATCGCCAGCCACACAAATCAGAAATTGGTGGCACGCTTTATGCGCATGCTCTCCTCTTACCTTTTTAGAGGGAACATCAAACACCCAAAAACAACGCTTCGTGACAAATGGCAGATCCTTTTCTAGCTCCGTAAAGGAAAGATTGCCTCTTAAGTCTTGAACAAAGGGTAACTCATAAAGCATGGCACCCCCAATCCCGAGATCAACGCAGGTGCCAATAGTGGGAACACCAGAAGCCTGGGCTAATGAATCTTCCGCCGCAACGTATCCCATAATAGTTGCCGGATTACCGGCCACAATTGCATTGGCTGGAACATCCCGAGTCACTACCGACCCCGCACCCACCATGGCACCTGAACCCACAGTGATACCTGGCAAGATGGTAGCATTTGCCCCAATGCTTGCGCCATGCCGAATCCACGTTTTTAAGAATTCTTTCGGAGGCTTTTTGCTGCGAGGGAAATGATCGTTGGCAAAAGTGGCATTGGGCCCCACAAAAACATCATCCTCAATACGCAGTCCATCCCAAATCTGCACACCGGATTTAATCGTGACACGATCCCCAATCACGACATCATTCTCAATAAAACAGTTCGCGCAAATATTGACATCACTGCCAAGTTTCGCACCAGCCAAAATAACAACAAATTGCCAAATACGGGTATTGGACCCAATATTCGAAGATTGAACATCAGACAGTGGATGCGTAAAGTAATTCATATAAGATTTGATCTTAACCTAGTTTTATGCTGCGGACTTGATTAATCAATTTCTAATGAGCGCTAAAACCAATATCCCCACAAATTTCACTAACAACAATTGCGACAAAGTATTCAAAACTAAATTTTTTAGCATCCTCACTATTAAGAAAGGCGGCAATATTCGTCTGGTAGTTGGCAAATTCGGCTGGAGTAATCCCTAATAAAAATTGGTGCACATCTTTGGTGTTCTTAAAATTGCGGCGATCGATGAAGCAATTCTTGGGAATTAATTCGAGAACATTGTCAGCACCCCAATAAATGGGTACGCAACCATATACAAAACTATCAATGATCTTTTCCGTAATATAGTTATGAATACCGTAGTTATTTTCGTAGCAATAAGAAAACTTACTACGACTTAACACTTGTCCCTTATCAATAATTTCTCCGCGATAACTTGGAAAGTAGCGATGTCCAAATAACTTGTACCTCAAACTTGGAATACTTCGCCAAAGCTTACCTTTCAAATCATATGCAGGCGGAGGTCGATTCCAACCCCGTCCGTATAAAACAAATAGCTCCGGAGCGTTCTCTTCATACCAACGAATTACTGCAGTTCGTTCAGGATACAAATCAGAAGGCACGCGATCGCGAAATGCCTTATTGGCATTAATTACAGAACAAAAAATATCTCTTTCTTCGAAGCTTGGAAAAAAACGTTTCGCAATTTGATGGGGAGAGTAAACTCGAATTACATTATCTACAGTATCGAAATCTGAATTCCATGTGAATACTTTTGTAAATTGACTAATATAAGTAATATCAGCATTAAATTTATTATGAAATGGATTTTCTAATGCAATCAGGTATCTTAGTTTTTCAGTTGCCTCATAGGACTGTCCTTCGATAACCAAATCAAAAGTGACATTTCTTTGAAAATTGAGATCGGGTGTATTTAATTCGATGTTCTTTGAAAGAAAAGCCTCGCGCAGAAGTTCATAATACCCCATCGGAATTTCTTGCATTTCACCAAAAACGGCATTACCACCACGCAAATCTTCAGTAATAAAGTTACCGTACATCATGCGCCACCCCATTTATTCAGAACCCGCTTAACTAAATAAAGATAGGTGCTTAATCGTGTGTAGTGATAGCAGTGATAGGATTTTAAGTAGGATTTCGCAGTGGTGTATCGCTTTGAGTAAGTCGCGGGTCTTTCACTCAAAACTCTCTTGTAGATAAATGAAGAACGGTAGTCATGCAAAACTTCTTGTCCAAGAATATTTTGATGTTTTTTAAGATAAGCTAAAAATCGAATGCGATCAGGACGCGACTCAAAACTACCCAAATTATTTCCATGGAATCGATAAGTCATTAGTGGTTTATTTAGCCACAGAATTTGACCCTTCTGAGAAACATCGAGTAGCATAGACACATCAGCGTACTTACCGCCATCAACAATAAAGCCCTGTTTTCCAGCAATCTTTCGGTTATAAATGTAACTCGGATTTGGGGCAATGCCAGATTGGTTTCGGGAAAAATATCGTTGCGCTAACTGCTTTGGAGAATGAAATACTTCACTTTGTTTATGGGAAAGAAAAGAAAGTCGTTTTTCAATTTGACCGCGATTCTCGATATACGCGTTACAGGCAAATGCTGCCGCATCTGGGTGAGCCTCAATAAAATGCAACATTTCCTCAACAAAATTTGTAGCCATGATGTCATCATCATGAAATAAACAATAGTAATCGTCCTCAACCTCGTTGATGCAAAGATTAAAGTGCTCTAAATGCTTTAACGCTGACGATCTTCGTTTATAGGTAATGCCAGGGAAATTTTTCGCCACCATGTCCTTAACATCATGGTTTGTAGAATGGTCTGAAATAACAAGATTAAATTTTTGGCAAGTTTGTGCGATGACCGATTCGATAGAATACTTGGCAAGGTCTGGACGGTTGTAGCAAAGGATGAATATTGTTAGTGACACTTGCGTTTTACCATTAACATAGGTAACTATTAATCTGGTTTCAAAAAGTTAGCAATGCTTGCACTATCGTGTCTGATTTTTTTAATGTAAAAATCGTAATCTTTGGCAATATGTCCAAAATCAAGGGCTTGATATCCTAATTTGGCTAAATCATACGCCAATACAGTCGCAGTTGGACCGAGAATAATCACAATTAATCTGCCTTTATCGATTTGCTTTGCCTTAACGAGCAAATCCTCATAGACTTCAAATGCATTCAAAGACGGCGCATACTGATACTCAATAGAGTTTGCACAGTCAAAAATATTCACAGCAATCTTATTAAATACGGTATTTCCGCAAATGATAGTAATATCGCGATTTCGCCAAACCTCTTTAATTCTTTCGAAATAAGTCCCAAAATCATAGTTTTCATAAAGTGCATAGAGTTGCGTACATGCTGTATCGTAATATTGTCGATCCGGGATAGTTAGCCCTGCAATATATTCTCTGTTGCGCGCTACCCATGTACGAATAAAATTTTTAGGGAATTCTCGCAATTGGCCGACCGAGGAAAAATAACAGTAGGGTACCCCAATAAAAATATTCTCATCCTCCGATCGAATAATTTGATAAAGCCTTCTTGCCAATTCACTATTTGCCTTTTGAAACGCGATTCCCTCTCCATTAAGTAGAGAAAATTCTCCATCACCGAAACGGCAAAATGAGGCTCTGTATTTAATTAATGCCTCAATCGTGTCTGCAGAATTTTTGATTTTTGGTTTTTTGAGACCTACAAAATCTTCTACCATTTCATATTTCATACCATCCAGAACCAAATTCAAATCATTCCATGTAATTGAGTCCTTTGCCATCTTCTTTAAATCATATTTAAATAAATATCCAATATTTTTTATAAAGACTTTAAAAGGATTTAATTTTTTTTCATTAAAAACTTTGGGTTTTTTGTGTTCCCAATTTGCATCATAATTTTCCAAAATAAAATACTCTGAACCAACATGAATAATTTGGTTTTTAATCCTTGATATAGCTTTAATATCAAGTTTGTTACCTTTAACGTTATATAAGCCATTCAAACTATAGATATCTGTTGCCTTATTGCAATCAAATCCATTTTGATGGGTATTTTGAACTGCATTTACTGTGATAACAATTGCTTTACTGCAATCATTTAAACATGCTAAATTTGGTCGGGTAATGAATTTTTTAGCATTTACTGCAAAGTCTCCCTCAAAATAGTTTGGCGACTTAATTTTTTTTCCATACTCGTTTAGCATATTCTGTATATCTGATTTGCGATACAGAGTGCAATCGAGTTCCCACGGGTAGTTGTAATGCGGCTCTTTAGCCTCCAGCCAAGACCATTGAAGATACCTATCCACTCCAGCGATATTTTTTGGCTGCGGTTGAATATTGTTCCCCAATCGATAGCTAAACCCAAAAATATCTTCGTTTTGGTTTAATACATTTTTTCCATCTTCAAGGCTAAATGACCCGGTAAATACAACATCATCGCATCCAAACATGATGTGGTGATTGGCATTATTGATTACGTTTACAAGATCAGTGTGAAAATCACCCTCTTTGATCCAATGAATATTAGGAAATGATCTCATTACCCTGCTGTAATCGATATCGGGATGCTCTCTTAAGAGTACGGATACATCATCGGTGCGCACATCAGAAAAAGAAAATAAGCTCTCTAAATATGCATGAAGCTGCATAGGACGATCTTTAGAAAAAACAATTATTGATGGCACTAAATTCCACTCTTTTTAATGAATAACCATGGTGATTAGTTCAAAAACTAACTAATCGCTCTAATAACAACTGCTGGATTCCCAGCCGCTATTACACCTGCCGGTATCGCATGAGTCACAATAGATCCATTTGCAATCACAGAACCAACTCCTATCGTCACCCCTTTACAGATGCGAACGTTTGAACCGATAAATACATTGTCCTCAATCTCGACCGGTCTTGCCCATTCAGACTTCGATGTATTTCGGTCACTAACATTAATACCGTGAAAATCACTGTCGTAGATTTCGACATGAGTGCCAATCAATACATTAGCACCGATTTTTATGGAAGAATGCTCTGCAATTGCTACAAATCCATTATTAATTGCACTATTTTTTCCAATGGATATTTTGGACGTATGACTCCTCACATCTAAATATGCATACGAAGAAAAGAAATAAGGCGAAGGGAAAAATCCAATATTTACGCCCTTTTCAAACTCAATAACACCGTGTCCAACTGCATGTAGTGGTTGTTTTAAATTAGGCCTATCACCAATCATCGCCGCATTTGAAAGAATGCGATAAAGCGAAATTCTCAAATTTTGAATTATTTTAAAAAAAAACTTTCGTAGCAGTCTAGTCATGTGTATTAATTTATTAATAATTTTAATTTATTCTCAATTATTACCTCTTCTCTACGTTAAAAAAAGCTTTGTAAATACCGACCAAAGCGCTTGATGCGTTTTAATGCTCTTGAGAATACATTTTTACGACTTGAGTCTACGTTGACCTCTGACTCCCAAGCCGATTGGTAAATCACGCCCAGGTAGTTTTGCTTTAATTTCTCTTGGGTCTCTCCGAGTCGTTTCATCACATAGTATTGCCAATCATAGTGATAGGTGCGAAATAAAGGCTCAATCGCTATTAACGGAATGGCGCGGTATTTCAACAGCGTTTCACCATAAATCAAGGTCTCTGGATGCGCGGGACTAATAAATTCCCACAGGCTCATTCCTTTGGGCTGCAAGTGTTGCCGATCTAAGGACTGCCACACCTTAGATGACCAGATAAAGGGAGCGGGGGCACAATAAAAATTAGGGCCTATGCGATCAAATAACGCCTTCACTCGCTCAGCCTCAGTACGCAAATCCCTCTCAACCTTAAGGTGCCCACGATCAGTCGCTAGTTGAAAAAACTCCTTGTTTTGATGTAAGACCGTATAAAGCATCCCGTCATCGGACATAAAGTCGGACATGTAAAAATTACGAATGAAGAAACTATCCGAATCCAAACATAAATAATTCTCGGCCAAACCCAGGCGCCAAAACTCGGACTTGATGATTTGTTGGGATAGCCCCCCAGGCATGGCTTGATACTTCGCAAAATCCGCCCGAGGATTGGCTCGAACAATATCCTCGTCCTCAACCCAGAGATACCCGTGTTGACCCACTATCTTGACTAAGAGATCCCGATCCACTTTTGGAGTCGAAATGTAAAAGGGCAATCCATCTGCATTAAATTTTGTAATCGAGGCCAGTAAACGCTTAACGCGTAAAAAATCGTTGCGATAGGATTTGCAATAAAGCACAAAGTTATGCATAAATCACCGCTCAATGGAATTGATGAAGGGTTGCACGTGCTCTAGGATTTGGCTCACGGCCTGATCGACGCCAATCGGATTGTAAATCGGGGTAATGAGCTCCCTACTCTTCCAATCAAAATAAATTTGCTCCAGGGTCTTGGCAATTCCCTCTACATCACCATCAATACTCAGATAAGACCCTCGCTCCCGCAACATGGCATCTAACTGGGGATTGCGATGCGTAATGGCCCAAATGGGTCGTCCTGCCCAGAGATAATCATAAAACTTGGAGGGAATATATTCAGAGCACCACTCATCGCAACCATGAAGCAAA
>JACCDI012023180.1_pt1 | contig 10697 bp, 12 predicted proteins | sample 7442791 | NCBI WGS metagenome assembly JACCDI01 (sample SAMN15323434, study PRJNA562643) | freshwater metagenome | isolation source: river surface water | place: USA:Blue River Watershed | collected 2017-08-15
ATTGGGGACAAAGCTATCAATGATGAATTCGAATTGAAAGTAGCTTTGAAATTCTAATTCACAGCACAACAATATTGACTATAAACCCTGACAAGAAATTGTTAGGGTTTCTTTTTATAACAAAATCATAAAAAAAAGTAATTTTAATTTATTCTATTTGGATAATCAAATTTGATTTATATATTTGTCGAATGAAAACGATTTTAAAAAATACTTGGTGGTGGAACAATTTACGTCAATCGTCGTGAACAAAGCACCTGTAGTATAAACTATAAATATAAGGCTTGTCATCACGACAAGCCTTTTTTTATTCCCCGCTCCAAAAGAAATTAAAAATATGAAAACATTTACTCTAAATACACATTACAAGCAAATCCTTGCCGACACAATTACTCCGGTAAGCGTGTATTTTAAAATTCGCGACAAATATCCAAACAGTTTACTTTTGGAAAGTAGTGATTATCACGGCAACGACAACAGTTTTTCCTATATCTGTTGCAATCCGATGGCTTCCATAAAAATCGAAAACGAAACGATTTTCAAAAACTTTCCCGACGGAACCACCGAAACTATTTCGATAGATTCAAAAACTGATATTCCGCAAGTAATTCAGGAATTTTCAGGACAGTTTAAATCCGAGAAAAACGATTTCAAATTCATCAACAAAGGATTGTTTGGTTACATTTCGTATGATGCCGTTCGTTATTTCGAAAAAGTGACCATTGCCAAAAAAGATGAGGAAACTACTATTCCAGATATGTTTTATGCAGTGTACCAAAACATCATTGCCATCAACCATTTCAAAAATGAAGCTTATATTTTCTGTCACAGCGTGGATGGAAAAAACAACATTTCGGAAATCGAACAATTGTTGCAATCCCGAAACATCGCTTCGTATAAATTTACCCGAGATGGCGAAGGAAAATCCAACTTAACCGACGAAGAATTCAAACACAATGTGGCATTAGCCAAAAAACATTGTCACAGAGGAGATGTGTTTCAATTGGTTTTGTCCAGAAGATTTACCCAAGGTTTCAAAGGCGATGAATTCAATGTTTACAGAGCCTTGAGAAGCATCAACCCATCCCCTTACCTATTCTTTTTTGATTATGGCGATTTCAAAATATTCGGATCTTCTCCAGAAGCCCAAATTATTGTCAAAAACCGAAAAGCCGAAATTCACCCCATAGCAGGAACCTTCAGACGAACTGGAGATGACGAAAAAGATGCTGTTTTGGCCAAAAAATTGTCCGAAGATAAAAAAGAAAATAGCGAACACGTAATGTTGGTCGATTTGGCTAGAAATGATTTGAGTCGTCACGGTCACGGTGTGCAAGTGGAAAAATACAGGGAAGTCCAGTTTTTCTCCCACGTCATTCATTTGGTTTCCAAAGTTACAGGATATCTACACGAAAAAGCCACCACTATGCAAGTCGTAGCTGATACCTTTCCTGCTGGAACTTTAAGCGGAGCACCTAAACACAGAGCGATGCAATTGATAGAAGATTACGAAAAAACCAATCGTAATTTCTACGGAGGCGCCATCGGTTTTATGGATTTCGAAGGCAATTTCAATCACGCCATTATGATTCGGACTTTCTTAAGCAAAAATCATCAATTGCATTCTCAAGCCGGTGCCGGAATTGTAGCCGATTCGAATGAAGAAAGCGAAATGCAAGAAGTTTACAATAAATTATTGGCGTTGAATAAAGCGTTGGATTTAGCAGAGGAAATTTAAAAATTAAAAAATTGAATGATTGAAAAATACCTAATCTTTAAATTTTTCAATCTTTAAATCATTAAATAAAATGAAAAAAATACTAGTCATAGACAATTACGATAGTTTCACTTATAATTTAGTGCATTATCTAGAAGATTTGAATTGCGAGGTTACCGTTTTCAGAAACGATGAATTTGATATTGACGAAATTTCGGGTTTCGACAAAATATTACTTTCTCCGGGACCAGGAATTCCAGATGAAGCAGGTTTATTGAAAGCTGTGATTGCTAAATATGCACCAACCAAAAGCATTCTTGGTGTTTGCCTTGGACAACAAGCCATCGGAGAAGTTTTTGGAGGAACACTTTCTAATTTAGATAAAGTGTATCACGGCGTTTCATCAATAGTAAAAACATCTGTTAACGACGAACTTTTATTCGAAGGTTTAGGAAACGAATTTGAAGTGGGACGCTACCATTCTTGGGTTGTAGATACCGATTTACCCGATGTTTTAGAAGCCACTTCATTTGACGAAAATGGTCAAGTAATGTCATTGCGCCACAAAACGTTTGATGTTCGAGGTGTACAATTTCATCCGGAAAGTGTATTGACGCCAAACGGAAAAAGAATATTAGAAAATTGGTTAAAGAATTAGAATTAAACTATTAATAAGCAGTACTTTCAAATAAAAACTTTGCGCCTTAGCGCCTTAGCGGTAAAAATATGAAAACCATCTTAAACAGACTCATCAACCACGAGCAACTCACCAAAGAAGAAGCCAAAAATATATTGGTTAATATCTCCAACGGAAGTTATAATCCAAGCCAAATCGCTTCCTTTCTTACCGTTTATATGATGAGAAGAATCAGCATTGACGAACTTTCGGGTTTTCGCGAAGCCTTATTGGAATTGTGTATTCGCATTGATTTATCAGCCTATAATACTATCGATTTATGTGGAACTGGTGGCGATGGCAAAGATACTTTCAACATATCTACTTTGGCCTCTTTTGTGGCTGCTGGTGCGGGAACAAAAGTGGCAAAACACGGCAATTACGGCGTTTCATCCATTTCGGGTTCGAGCAATGTAATGGAAAAATTGGGCGTGAAATTTAGTAATGACAATGATTTTTTGGTTAAATGTATCGACCAAGCAGGAATTTGCATTTTACACGCACCTTTATTTCACCCAGCAATGAAAAAAGTGGGTCCTATTCGAAAAGAATTGGGAGTGAGAACCTTTTTCAATATGTTGGGACCAATGATAAACCCTTCATTTCCAAAAAATCAATCAGTAGGTGTTTTCAACTTGGAACTGGCCAGAATGTACGGATATTTATACCAAAACACAGATGTAAATTTCACTATTTTACATTCATTAGAAGGTTATGATGAGGTTTCGTTAACTTGTCCAACCAAATTTATTTCCAATACCAAAGAGGGTGTTCTAAATCCAGTTGATTTTGGTGTTCGACAATTGATGCAAAGCGAAATCGAAGGTGGAAAAACCATCGAAGAATCGGCGACGCTATTTATGAATATCATTTCTGGTCAAGGAAACGATGCTCAAAATAATGTGGTTTGTGCCAATGCCGCTATTGCCATTTCAACGGTTACCAAATGCCCACCACTTGAGGGTTTTGAATTAGCAAAAGAAAGTTTACTTTCTGGAAAGGCACTTTTGGCATTAAATAAATTACAAGAATTAAGTAGGTAATAATTGAAAGATTTAATGATTTAAAAATTTAAAGATTATGACAAAGTCCTTTGAAGAATTTGATGTTTATAAGAAAGGAATTCTTTTGGCTAAACTAGTCTTTAAATTATTAGAAAATAAATCTTTTGAAAGGGAATACAGTTTTAAAGATCAAATCAAAAGAGCTGTTATATCAATTACAAATAATATTGCAGAAGGTTCAGAATATAATAAAAACAAGCAATTAATACGCTATCTTAAAATTTCTAAAGGTAGTTGTGCTGAAGTTAGAAGTATGCTGGTTTTAGCTAGAGAATTAGAATTACTATCACAATTGGAAATTGAAAAAAGTTACAATTTAAGCATTGAGATTTCACAAAACTTATCAAATTTTATAAAATATTTAAGCACTAAAATCAAAGACTAATTTTTATTTAGATTGGAATTTTTCAATCTTTAAATTTTTCAATCTTTAAATTTAAATAAATGAACATATTAGACAGAATCATAGTTGACAAAAAAAGGGAAGTCGTTCTCAAGAAATCCATCATTCCCATTTCACAATTGGAAACTTCGGTTTTCTATGGAAAAGAGACCATTTCTTTAAGTCAAAATTTAAAAAACAGCAATTCAGGAATCATCTCCGAACACAAACGTCGTTCGCCTTCGAAAGCCGAAATTAATTACAGCTTTACAGTCGAAGAAGTAGTAAAAGGATATGAAAATGCAGGTGCTTGCGGAATTTCAGTTTTAACGGATGGCAAATATTTTGGCGGTTCATTGGACGATTTACTTTTGGCTAGAGCAAGTGTAAATATTCCGTTATTGAGAAAAGAATTCATTGTGGATGAATATCAAATCCTGGAAGCCAAAGCCTACGGAGCCGATTTGATTTTACTAATAGCTGCCGTTTTAACTCGGGAAGAAATCAAAAATTTATCTGAATTTGCCAAAGGTTTAGGACTAGAAGTTTTATTGGAGGTGCATAATTTAGAAGAACTCGAAAAATCGATAATGCCAAGTTTGGATATGATTGGGGTAAACAACAGAAATTTGAAAACTTTCGAAGTAAGTCTGGATTTTAGCAAACAATTGGCAAATAAAATCCCAGATGATTTCATAAAAGTTTCAGAAAGTGGTATTTCATCTATAGAAGCCATCAACGAACTAAAACGGTATGGTTACAAAGGTTTTTTGATAGGTGAAAACTTTATGAAAACCGACAATGCCGGTCAAGCAGCAACGGAATTTATTTCAAGATTAATTTAAACACAAAGGGCACAGAGGAAGCACTAAGCACACAAATCTTTGAGAACATTGTGCCTTCTTTGTGAACTTTGTGGTTAAAAAACAACATACTATGAAAATCAAAATTTGCGGAATGAAATACCCTGAAAATATACTCGAAGTAGGAGCGCTCCTACCCGATTATATGGGTTTTATATTCTGGAAAAAATCAGCTCGCAATTTTGACGGAAGCATTCCAGAATTACCAAAATCGATAAAAAAGGTAGGGGTTTTTGTCAATGATTCCTTGGATGAGATTATAGAAAAAATAAAAAAGTACGATTTGCAGGCTGTTCAATTACACGGTGACGAATCTGTGGAATTTTGCAAATTATTAAAAAAAAATATACCAAACTTGACAGATGTCATAAAAGTATTTCCAATTTTAGATACCTTTGACTTTGGAATTTTAAATCCTTATGAAGAGGTCTGCGATTTTTTTCTTTTTGATACCAAAGGAAAATTACCAGGTGGAAACGGAACCACTTTCGATTGGAAAGTGTTGGAAAAGTATCCATCAACTAAACCTTTTTTCTTGAGTGGAGGAATAGGCATTGAAGAATTTGACTCCATAAAAGAAATTTTGAAAACTAATTTGCCCATTTATGTCATCGATCTAAACAGTAAATTAGAAATAGAACCTGGATTAAAAAATATCAATTTAGTGCAGACAATTTTCAAATTGTCACAACAGTTATAAAAAAATAAAAATGTCATATAACGTTAACGAAAAAGGCTATTACGGAGAATTTGGGGGAGCATACATCCCAGAAATGTTATATCCCAATGTAGAGGAATTACGCCAAAAATATCTTGAAATTACCTCCCAACCTGATTTTATAAAAGAATTTGAACAACTACTCAAAGATTATGTCGGTCGTCCAAGTCCGTTGTATTTTGCCAAAAGACTTTCCGAGAAATACAACACCAAAATCTACCTCAAAAGAGAAGATTTAAACCATACCGGAGCCCACAAAATCAACAACACAATTGGTCAGATTTTAGTAGCCAAAAAACTAGGCAAAAAGCGCATCATTGCCGAAACGGGAGCCGGTCAACACGGTGTTGCAACCGCTACCGTTTGTGCCTTGATGGGACTAGAATGTATCGTTTACATGGGAGAAATCGACATCAAGCGACAAGCTCCCAATGTAGCCCGAATGAAAATGCTGGGAGCCGAAGTTCGACCAGCTCTTTCAGGTTCTAAAACATTGAAAGACGCTACGAATGAAGCCATTCGAGATTGGATCAACAATCCTGTTGACACCCACTATATTATTGGGTCGGCCATTGGTCCACACCCTTACCCGGATATGGTAACCCGTTTTCAAAGTGTCATTTCTAAGGAAATAAAATCGCAATTACAAGAAAAAGAGGGGCGTGAAAATCCTGATTATGTTGTGGCTTGTATCGGAGGAGGTAGTAATGCTGCTGGAACTTTTTACCATTTTTTAAACGATGAACAAGTAGGTATCATAGCGGTTGAAGCCGCTGGAAAAGGAGTGAATAGCGGACATAGCGCTGCAACGAGTAAACTTGGAAAAATTGGGATAATTCACGGTTGCAAAACCTTGCTGATGCAAACTCCCGATGGACAAATTACTGAACCCTATTCCATTTCAGCTGGACTAGACTACCCAGGTGTTGGACCAATGCATGCAAATTTAGCACAAACTAGTCGTGCCGAATTTTATTCTGTAACCGATGACGATGCGATGCAATCTGGATTGGAATTAAGCCAACTTGAGGGTATCATTCCTGCTATTGAAACCTCGCATGCCTTGTCGGTTCTAAAAGAAAAAAAATTCAAACCAACTGATATTGTTGTCATAAGTCTTTCAGGTCGTGGCGACAAGGATTTGAATACTTATATCGATTACTTTAAATTATAATTGTCAAAAATAGAAAACTATGATAAAATTATTCACCTATGGCACTTTGCAACACGAAGATGTACAAGAGAACCTTTTTGGCCGTGTGCTACAAGGAACTCCTGAAAAATTGATAGGATATGTTTTGAAAAGAATTCAAATAGAAGAAGAATTTGGAATTGTTCACTATCCAGTTATTGTAGAAACAAAAAACAAAGAGGATTTTATAGAAGGGATTGTATATGAAGTTTCGAACAAAGAACTATATCAAGCCGATTTGTATGAAGGAATGCATTACAAACGCGTGGAAGTTCTCTTGCATTCTAAGCAAAAAGCTTGGGCTTATAGTGCAGCCAATTTGACACACTTTTAAATCTTTATAAAGATTTTTCAACTTTTAAAAAGTGGTCAAATCTAATTACTAAAAAAATAAAATGAATAGAATAAATCTAAAATTACAAGAAACTAAAAAAATACTATCCATCTATTTTTCGGCTGGATATCCCAATTTGGATGATACTGTAAAAATAATTCAAGATTTAGAAAAAAACGGTGTCGATATGATTGAAATAGGATTGCCATTTAGTGATCCCTTAGCCGATGGTCCAACGATTCAGGAAAGTTCGACCCAAGCATTGCTCAACGGAATGACCACACAAGTTTTGTTTGACCAACTGGAAGCCATCCGGAAAACAGTTTCGATTCCTCTTATAATTATGGGGTATTTCAATCCCATGTTGCAATATGGTGTGGAAAATTTCTGTAAAAAATGTGCTGAAATTGGTATCGATGGCCTAATCATTCCTGACCTTCCGGTAAATGTTTATGCTGACGAATACAAGGCCACTTTCGAGAAATACGGACTCAAAAACATCTTTTTGATTACGCCACAAACTTCGGACGAGCGCATTCGTTTTATCGATAGCGTTTCGGAGGGATTTATTTATATGGTAAGTTCGGCAAGTGTTACCGGTTCACAATCCGGTTTTGGAAACACACAAGAAACCTACTTCAAACGCATTGCCGGTATGAACCTGAAAAATCCTCAAATTATCGGTTTTGGAATCAGCAACAAAGAAACCTTTAATCAAGCTATACAATTTGCCAAAGGCGCAATTATAGGAAGTGCTTTTATTAAAAACCTAACAGAAAATGGAATTGAAAGTATTGGGGAGTTTGTGAAAGCGATTCGATAAACGGTTCCAATTCTATGAATTATCATACCTCAAATTTGCAATTTATTGAGTATTGAATACTTGATATAATTTACGACCCGAGACCAAAGGTCGAATAGGCGAAGCAATTTGCGGTCTTTTTTTTAAGATTATTTTTTTATATTTGAGATAAGATTATTTATGGTATTTATCTCTCCAATCTAAACAAAACTAGGTTGCTTTGTGTAATTTTTTCAAACCAATCTATAAGTTATAGTCGACCCTGACTAACCACAGACAAACTCGCTGCTGAGATAAAATTAAAATGAAGACACTACCTTTAATAGAATATTTCAATCGCATTCTCCCTTTGGATGAAAAGGAAATTGCTTTTGTAGAAGAAGTCTTTAAAGAAAGAAGAGTAAAAAAAAGACAATTTATTCTTCAAGAAGGAGAAATTTGCAAACATAACACTTATGTTCTTGAAGGTTGTTTTAGAATGTATTTGATTGACCCTAATGGAAAAGAACACAACTTACAATTCGCTATCGAAAATTGGTGGATTGGTGATATTAGAAGTTTTCACAGTAATACTCCGAGTAAACTAAATGTTGAAGCAATTGAAAACTCAATTATTCTTCAAGTCAAGAAAGAAGATCAACTGAAACTTTTTACAGATTACCCAAAATTCAACCAAATTTTTAGAGTACTCGCAGAAAATGCCATGGTAGGTCTTCAGAGAAGGGTTTTGCATAATATTAGTTCAACAGCAGAAGAACGGTATTTAGATTTTCTTGAAAGACATCCTAATTTATTTAATCGCATCTCAAATGTGCAAATAGCCTCTTATCTGGGAGTAACTCCTGAGTTTCTTAGTACTATTAGAAAAAAAATCGCAAAATCTTAATGTACATTAAGGGTATTTCTTAATCTACCTAATAGGCACAGCTAGCTCATTCATCTCACCTTTGTTGTGTTAATAAAGTCAAACAATGTAAAAACGAAACAAATGGGAAAGGAAATTATTGGAGTAGTAGGAGCTTCGGGCTCACAAGGTAAAGGGGTTATTAATTCAATACTTAAAAATGGAACTTTCAAAGTCAGAGCAGTTACAAGAAACCCAGAAAAGTACAGTGGTAAGGCTGACGAAGTTGTAAAGGGCGATCTAAGAGACTTAGCATCGTTAACAGAGGCATTTCAAAATGCACACGGTGTTTTTGTTGTAACAAACTTTTGGGAAGGGGCTGACGAAATTTCACAAGGTAAAATAGCAATACAAGCAGCTAAAAATGCAGGTGTAGAGCATTTTATATGGTCAACACTGCCCAATGTAGAAAAGCTGAGTACTGGCAAATTTGATGTTCCACATTTTACTGGTAAAGCAAAGGTTGACGAGTTAGTAAAAAACGCGGGATTCAAATATTACACTTTTGTACAGCCTCCTTTTTATTTTCAAAACCTAAGGGGACAAATGGGTGCACAAACTCAACAAGACGGTTCTTTAGGTTGGACACTTCCTATTAATCCCAATGCAAAAGGAATTCACATGTCTGATATCAACGATTTAGGAAAAGTAGTTGCAGGTGCATTTTTAAATCCTGAAAAAGTTGGAAATGGAAGTTATTTATCACTTGCTACAGAACTCAATAGCTTCAATGATAATTTGGATACTTTCAGAGCCAATGGGAAGGAATATAGCTTTAATCAAGTTCCTATGGAAGTATTTTCAACCTTTTTTCCAGGTGCTGGAGAAATAGCACAAATGCTTGCATATTTTGAAGCATACACCTATATGGGACCAAATTCGGAAGCGCAAATTCAATTGGCTAAAGAAATTGCAACGGAAGAATTTACTTCTTTAAATAATTGGATTAAACAAAACTAATTTATATATGAAACAGTTAGCATTATACTTATTTGTAGCCACTATTATGGTGTCGTGCAATCAAAAACAAGAATCAGCAGAAATAACTAAAGAAAAAACAGAAATTATGATAAAAGAAGAAAAACAAAAAATTGAAACGCTTCTAGGTGAATACAAAAAATCATTGAATACTTCAAACGCTAAACTAGCTCAATCTCTTTACACTAAAGATGGAATATTCATGCCAACACAAGCACCATCAGGTATAGGCTCAGAAGGAATTTTAAAATCTTATGAATTTGTGTTTTCTCAAATTCAATTGAACATTGAGTTTTTTATAGAAGAAATTGAAGTAGAAGGAAACATGGCTTTTGCAGTAACCAGTTCAAAAGGAACAGTTAAAATACTTGCAAATGGAGTTGAAGCACCTGAAGCAAATAGAGAGCTTTTTGTATTTGAAAAGGTAAATGGAGAATGGAAAATTGCGAGATACATGTTTAATAAAACAAAATAAACAAACGGAAGGACAGCCTAACAATAGCGGTAGCTGTTGCTCAACCTTATTCAAAAACTAAACTTTCAAAACAACCTCGTTTAAGCACATTTAGGCGAGGTTTATTTTTAGGGTGTCCCATTGCGGAAAACAGGAAATAAGGTGCTTAAATAGTCATTCCTTAAAAACTCACTTTTTGAGTTTTTAAGGAATGACTGAGTAATGGGCTTTGTTCGGCTATAGGGAACTTAAATCATCTTGGAATCAACAAAGCCTCCAAAATCTTCGATTAGTTATCAAAATAAAAATCGTTCCCACGAACTCTTCAAAGAATATTATTTTGAATTGCTCCAGAGTTTAGGACAGCATCCCAGATTTAAGCAAGTCAAATTCAGATTAAAATCAAAGATATTTTTATTGGACTCTACTACCATAAGCTTATGCTTATGCTTAAGTTTGATTGGGTAAAAAACAAGAGAGCCAAAGGTGCTGTAAAATGCATACATTTTTATCCCAAATTACGCATTAGAAAAAAATCACTAATTTTGAGTTTAAAAATCCAACTGCGTAGCAGTAGAATAATATTAGTTATGAAATTCGAATTATCCTTTAC
>JACCDI011300368.1_pt1 | contig 10696 bp, 4 predicted proteins | sample 7442791 | NCBI WGS metagenome assembly JACCDI01 (sample SAMN15323434, study PRJNA562643) | freshwater metagenome | isolation source: river surface water | place: USA:Blue River Watershed | collected 2017-08-15
TGTGGTTTGTTCTTAATCTTGGAGTTGAATGCTTGGAACACAAGAAATGATGACACATGCTTGGATGTAATTGTAGAAGAAAAAAGATTTGTCAATGTGAATGATGGCACACACCTCACCAATAAAGGTGTAGATACATAATTGAAAGTTCAAACTTGTAACAGTAATATTCTACTCTAGAAAAAGCTGTTATGTATGTTTTTAGTGTGATATGGTTGATGCGTCCTTAGAATTTGCATTCGAAATTACTCTTTGTGAGATTTTATGGACCTTTATTGATGTGGATATTTGAAATGTTAGGGAACACATCACCAAGTGCATTCCTGCAGTCCATACCATTTTAGATGAAAATGTTAGTGTTAGCTGAGGTTCATGGTTTTATCAACATGGCCTTCAGAAGTAAACTTATGTGAAATCATCCATCCCTTGGTTAGGTTTTTAATTATAAATGTATTACACAGTTTTTCCATGGAGCAGATTAGGTTCATACAGCCCTGGATCTTTGTGGTGAAATTTTTAGCATTTTGTTTTGCACTTATAATTAACTTGTCTTATTGTGGTAGTCAATTTTTAGAATGGGATTTAGATTATTATTTTGGTTAGAACAAGAGTTCCTTCATAAAAATTTGCTTTCATTTTTTTAGATTGTCATTCATTTAAACTTCATTCTCCATTCATGATTTTTTGAGTTTGTGACAAAAATTATCCAATTAAAACTTTAGTTTGCATTGTAGACGTTAGACATCTTTGGAACTTTCAACTTGGAAAACCACACAAAAGATTAATATTTAATTGGTCATCCTTATCAAAGCCAATCTTCTTATTCCTTTTGTGGAGCATCATATTGCCAATGCAGCAAAATTGCAACGTCATTTTAGTTGTCACACAAGAAGATAAACGGATCAAAAGGAGTTCATGGCCTAAGAAAGGCTAAGTTTCCAAGATTGTCAAGGAGATAAATTAAAAAGTTGGCAAGATTTTGATTCAAATGTTTCAGATTTTTCTTTGAACAAAGACATCAACACTTCATAATTTGACCTTTGAATTCCTGCTGAACTGTTTGAAGCTACAAGGAATGTCAAAATTAAAATTTGATCCATATCAAGAACTGCCTTAAGGAATATAGCAGAAATACAATGTAGCTCTGACTTCAGGTGTTGCACCTTCAATTTACAACAGTAGTTTAGGTGATATAAACAATCCATTATATCTCAATTGCATCACAGCCCAAGGTCAATCATATAAGCTTTTTGACACTTTTTTGTAACACTATTTGATTCAAAAGTTTTGTCACTAGTCAGTAGTTTTTTTTTGATGTTATAATGCCAACAATTTGTCACTACATCTTAGCTTTACCATTTATTGTCAGAATAAAATCAAAACTTTTCATCCCAAAAATATGTTGGTGCAAAGCAAAAAATGTTTTAGGTTTTGATAAAAAACTATAAATACTGTGTTATTTTTTGAAAGTGATATTGATCATTCATCTGTAATTTCAACTCTTGATATGCACAAGAAGAGTCCATCTTCATCTCAAATTGATTAAAGTCCATGAAATGCTAGTCATTCATGGAATTTTATAACACTATCAATGACATACAGTTGATTGGTGTAGACAATGAGATTGACAGAATGTGGATTAGAGCAATTTGGACGCATTCTAGATATTGAAGATGCCTTGTAATAATAAGAACAAAGTCATGATGATATTGATCACAAGCTGTATGACCATAGAATGATCTAACATTTTGGCAATGAATGACTAGTTGTTTCAAAATGTAATCCCACAAAATCATTGGAAATATTGTATTTGATATTGGGAGGGAGAATAAAAATGAGGGGATTAGATTTGTTACAAGGATATCCTATCTAGTAGACAGTCAATGCATGACACATCTGGGACATTGTTTGGTAGAACCAAGAAATAGTTTAGAGCATTATTTAGAGCCAATTGAGGCATCATTGCCATTTCTTGCCACGATTTAGCTATGACACATCTACAAAAAACATTGTATACTTTGTACAAACAAGTCATCATTGAAAACAGAACAAAAATTGATATCATTAAGGTCAACTGATTTTTACTTGGAATATTTTGAAGCATGCCCAGAATGAACCAATTTTGTTTTTGTATCATATACTAATTTTGTAATAAACAAAGATTGTAAATGATCAATTTTCACTCCTACCCATTAAAATAGCATACATGTCACATATATTTCACGCCCCAAGGCCACTGGTACCCACATTTTCTATTTGCCTTTCATAAAAAGAAATACACCAAAGGAATGCTGCAATCTCTCAAATGAATTTCATCAAACTAAATTCAATTTTGTGACATAGTGCATGCACCATTTATGTGCAACCTGTTTGTTTGAGTATTAAAGAATTATTAGAATTATTTTTGTGGAAATTGGTGTTTAAAAATATGATATCTCCAAGTACAGAACAAAAATATTTTCCCTCTGAGTTCAGCAGATATGCCATCTGTTCACTTCCATATATTTTACATGCAATAGCCATATAATCTTTCATTTTAATTCATCTACATGCTCTGTGTTGTAGTATAAGCTTTGAATGCTGGAATATGTACCAAGATAGTTTCAAATCAGCTTTATCATAAGATCACAACAGAATGGATTAACACAGATGAATGGATGATTCTGTAACACACCAAAATCTTTTGCAGCAACATCACACAGCTTAGTCGAAAATGATGTCATACTCACACAACAACAAAATAGGTTTGTTGTCAAAAGTACAAAAAAGTGTGATAGTTAGTGTGTCATTTTTCATTTTTACTTGGATGAGTCATATGACAACCATTTGACATTGTCCATGATGCATTGCTTAATTTTTGTAATGTCTGCATTTTTGCAGATGGTTTATCACATTTTTGTGTACTTAGGAATTAGGAAGCCGAATTGAAATTTTCCAAATCATGTATTCCCCATCAAAATGCGTTGTCATCAAAATCCAAGACCAAAGATTTGCACTGCCAAATCATCCGTGATTTACTTGACTCTGTTTTTTTTATTTTTTTTATTCTTGATTTTTTGTTCTTTAGGCTAAATAATTAATTTCCTTCAAACCTTGCAATCCACCCTTGATGGCCCTGTTTTCAACTAAAAGAAGCTGATGATAGCAAGCATTGATAAAATCATTCCAATGGAACTTGTGTCCAGAGGCAGTTACCCTGCCGCATCACTGTTGTTGTGGAGACAGGAATGGTGTGACAGTTTTTGGACCTTGTAGTGGGGAAGGGGTGGGACTGGAGCAAAAATAAGCCAAAAAAATCTTCAATTACTAAAAAATATCCACTCATCAGACCAAAACTAGCCCATCCCCCCCAACAATGATAGTACTGACCATCTCTACATTCTTCCAAAACATTTGGACTTTGCTTCTATCAGGGAACCACTAACCACCAGTTGTGACAATTTGTTCATCAAATACAATATCATGCTCTGTATATTCTGCATTGACACAATAAACAAACCAGATAACTTTGTGCTACTGCAATTTACATCTACTTGTGATAATGATAAAATTGAAAGGTATTAAGATGAAATAACAGAGAATAAAATGAGGTGTAAGTAGTGTGATAGCATTTTTTGCAGCTGGCATGCCACTGGGATGATTGGCCACATGCTGAAATCATTAAAAGGAGACCTGAGTGCTTATAAAGAAAATATGTCCCCACATTGTTTCAAATGGTGCCACAATTTTACAAGTTCAAAAGAAATTGGGAAAATGAGGAGGATCAATGAAGTGACAACTGTTTTGACCAACAACCAAGAATCAGAATGATGCTGTTCCATTGTCAAAGTAATCATAAATTAAATGCAATAAACCCACATCCCACACCAGTTGATTTGTCTTTTCTTGTCATAAATACAAGTGATTAAATCAGTTTCAAAAATATTTTCATTTGTCCCATGTCCCATGGAATGTTAGGTTTGGAGCATTTTCACTAACCAATATCCCAAGTTCCTTATCCAAAGCAATTCATGTCCATAATATTTCAGGTGTATCAGAAAGAGGAATACAACCCACTTATTCTTATTCTCACAATGCTCCAGAATGATGTCTAAAAGTAGTACAAAGCTATCAAAAAATGTATGATGATGAAAAAGGTACAAAGTATTTTGAATTTGACACAAGGAGCTGAACAAATTTTGAATTTCTTATAAAAGCCATTTAATTATGTCTTGGCTTGAGATTTTGTCATATTGTTTATTTTTTGAAACAAAAATGATTCTAAATTGGTAATATTTGATAAGTCTGCTTTTCTTTCTTGCCACAAAGATTGGATCATCAACATTGAATTAGTGTATTTTCAACAATGAAAAGATAGGAAGCAACAGGGGCTTGATGTATACTGTAGTTTTGGAGTTTCTTTTTGAGATACTTCTGAAAATAAATAGTCTACAAGCCACAAAAATTCATCTTTAGACAAAGAAAATTATATTTTCCATTGAAACTGCACTGCTTGAACTTAGAGGAACACTCACATAAACTTTCTCACCTTCTTTGCAATATCATGATTGAAAAATGTGTTCAAGCAGGTTTTCAACTATATACATCAGTCAAACTGTGGGCCAATTGACACCAGGGGTACAAAACTGAATCAAATCTAGTTTTTTAAACTGCTGACTTCTGTTTTCTTCCCCATTTTCAAATCTTTACACTTGAATACCCAGAATGTAATGGTTTATTACTTTACCACATCCTATTGACCAAAAAGTCTATAATGTTTTTACTTCAGGATCTTAGGTCCAATTTCCCCAATGGTTTCATTTATTCATTCCACAAGATTTGTTTGATGTAAAAGCTTTTGCAGGATAATTATGAAGAATCCCAAATAACAAAAGAGGTCACCCCTTCTAGCAACTCATTATGCCTAATACTTGCATGTGGTTGAATTAGTGCAATAATTAGTAAAAAGATTCCTGAACCAATTCAAAGTGATGACATATGACAGAATGATATTACTTATCAAATTTTTCAATTTTTTCATTTTTTGGGAACAATCAAATTAGCATTTCATGTCTTCCTCTTTCCAAAATCAAAAACATGCATTTGAAGAGTTCATGTGGTATATTAGCAGGCACTCAAACACCAGAAAATATATTGTGACCATGGAGGGAACTGATAAAAAATGGACATTTTGGACAGTTTTAGGACTGTGGCATATAATCTATTGCACCAATTGTATGGCTAAAACTACAATGTAAACTAATCTGAAACCAGTAACTTTATTGAACCCTGTTGTTTTGTTGATGTTACTTTTGGATCTAAATGTAGGAGAAAAAATCTGCATATTTCTTCTACACAGGAAATCTAATTGACCAAGACTGGTTGAAAATAGTGATTATTCCTTGTGAGTTTGGCACCAGACTTAAGTTCACAATGGTTATACAAAAAATCATGGTTAGACAAACTGAACATTATCAATGATACTCATCCCTCATCATCCTATCCTGTAAATTGGGAGATCTGCAAATGCAAAAGAATTTCATTTCTTTTCACCAAGACCAAACTAATGGGTCCAACCCAAGACATATAGCACAATGTTGGAAAGATGAAAAAAATCTTTCTTATGATGTGCTACACATCTGGTGTTGTGATTGTTGTGAATTGTCAAATGTGACAAAAATGGGAAACTCACTTCCACATGGCATTTTTTGTTCCAGTACTAATATCCTATGTATATTTCTATGAAAAATCAGGTCTCAATGTTAGTGCATTTTTGATGCAGAGAAATCATTAAAAGAAGAATTCCATCCTACTCACACCTGTAAACATGTGTTGAGAGTTAGTTCCAAGAAATAGAAAAAATATGCACTGCTTCAATTTTTTCTTCATTTTTCTTATGACATGACTTTTTATTATTTTCCTAGTTATATTCTTTTTACACATAAAAAGTGCATAAGAACCAGTCAGAAGGTGAGGAGGACATTATTGGATAAAAATACTTTAATCAATCATTATGAAGAAACCAGACGACCTTATGCCACCAGAGCTACATCTGTTTTATGTCCAAAAACTGTTTTTGACTAAGAGGGGGGTTGATGAAGTTGCAATGGAGGGTGATTTATTTGATCCATTCCCAAAAAATCAAATTTTTGTCAGTTCTTTGTGGCTTTGCAATCACAAGGATCTGAGACACACTTGAAATCTGCCTACCTATACTTCAAGCAGGAAGAGGGAATAAAGATTAGAGGGGTTCATTGTACTATTCAAATTTACTTTAAAGTAAATATTTATGATTTATCACTGATTCCTCAGTGATTTCTACTTGAAAGTAAAAGAAAAAGAATCAAAAGCCATACCACTTAAGAGCGAATTGCTACACCAAATGGAATGCATAAAATATATTCAATTCAATGAAAAATTTGTCCAACCCAATCATTTCATTCAGCATTCAAGAAGCCTTAAAACCATGTTTCAACAAGTCCGCAAGAACAGCTTCATCATATCATTATGTGAGACTAAAAGTACCTTACAAAATAGGAATATATCCCTTTGCTAGGTCATTGAAGCATTTAGTCACTTGACATCGATTCCTGCTTTCCAATACTTATGAGCAAAATGGCCATGTATCACATAACATTGTTGGAATTTTTCTTTTTGTTAGCTTTGGATGCAGCTTTTAGGAAGCGAGGATGAACTGCAGTCACATTAAGGAGTGGGTTTGCCCAAATCATTGGGATTAACTGTGGTTAATTTGGAGGGAGAACTTAGAAAGAGTTCAAATGATTATATAATCTGTAGGCATGACATTCAATATTGTACTCAAGTTTCTCATATTGGACAACCCACAAGTTCAGCCAACCTAAACATATAGGAAGACCAAATGGTGCTTAAGAACAAATTACCAGTTCTATTTTGGATGAAAAACTGTAATTGTTGTGGGGGTGACCAATTCATGGTTTGTTGATCAAACTGTTTTGAATTTTCCTGATTGAACTCCAGTTTGTCATTCTGGAAAACTAATTTTTCAAATTACATAGTAGTAGGTTGACTGGACTGGTGACCAAAGTGCATAGTGAACCGTTCTTTATTGTTTTTGTCTCAAATAACATGGTTCCACATGAAAGGATAAGTATAATAACTGATAAAACCATTGTTAAATTGTGAATCACATGTGCTGTGATATGATATCTTAGACAATACTTGAATTAGAAACAAGATTTGCAATATTAACTTCCACAAACAACCAACCACCTGATCTTGAAATAAGGACCATGAATGGCACAATGAATTGCATATACAATTCATTATCATAACAATCATATTGATTGATCAATCCCTGCAATTGGCCACATTCTTCCATTTCCCTTTCAACTGCATAAGGTAATAGTTAAATGTGAGTAATCTCACTGTTTGACATTAGAGACAAATATTGTCTGTGAATTCTGATTCAATGAGTGGCTGCTTTCAATGCCAGTATAAAAATTAGCAGTGACAAATTTCTAACAGCATGAACCATGCACAAAGATGGATCCACAGAAGAATATTGTGTCTTTTAGGATATGATTTATCACCATCCAAATCCATTGCTGAGGTCCTTTACACCAATCCCATGCATGAAAATCAAATCAAAATCAAAACACCTCAATGCATATAATTGAAATAACATTTTTTAATTATTCAATCTTCATCTGTTAAATTATCATTCATTTTCTTCAATTTATTACACAAGTTACCAAAATTTTAAATATAATAAAATCACAAAATGTTATAAAACCAGCCAATCTTGCATGAATATGTAATTCAGAGCAAAAACAAAGCTCTGACACATTCTTCATTACACAAAGAATGTTTTGGTGCTAACAACTGATGATATAACTGCAATTGTTGTCATTTCTTAGAAGACTTTTTCATAATTGTGGATATTATTATTTTGATAAATGATTTTTTTGATTTTAAGCACAATAGATTCGAGCAATGTAACAAAGGCGGAAAAAGTCATAATATTTTTCGAACATGGCCCCTACGAAGGCTGCTAATTAATTGCAATTAAGTAAACTCATGTTCATTTTCCGTGACGTCAGTTTGAGACTCCTATTTATCCGCCACGTGTTTCGTCATTGTTTCTATGACATACTATATTTCATTACATATTCTGTAAGGAATAGTAGGTTGTAATTTCGTAAGCATTCCTGCACGAATCGGAGTTCTTGTTCTTTTGGCACTTGAGGATCTTGGATCGACACATCCACATTGAGTTTTTGCTCACGACTACAGAGAACTTCCCTTTTGGATAACAACCAATAGATCAAGGTTTTTCTAATTCATAAAAATCAGAATTTCTCTTGATGAAATTTAATAGCTTTTTTTCCAAGTATGCCTTCTTGATAATACATCATCTCGACATCATGATACTCAAATTTTTATTAAGTATATTTGAAGAAATTTTTCATGTTCAATATTCTCTTCTATACGAGGATATTGTAGTAGAAGTTTTTTGTAGTCTGGGAAAAAAACTATTTCTTTGTCACAAGTATTATGTTGGTGAATTCGATTCCTAGGTACGATATCAATTGAATCATTTTAATATTTCAACCCATAAGAGTCCAGAGGACCAAATCTGGCCCTAAATTGTCAATTGAGCCAGTTTTGGCTCTGCGTGGGGTTTTGATGCACCTTTTCGCTATGTTCCGCCCCAAATGAAGCACAGATATAAAACCACAATTAAAAGCATTGTGTTTTTGACCGGCATGTTGAATGCATTTCAATAATTGTTGCCAGATCAAAACTTTCCAATTCCACAGCACAATTGTGGAGACTTCCCAATTTTTTGTTTGATGGAAAATCAACACAACTGAAGATAATGTGATAGGGGAGCTGTTGTTGATGATGATGATATCAGCTTGGGGTGAGGGGTGAAGATGCCAAATTAATTTTGTGGAGAGTCCACAGGTTGAAGTGAGGATCTCTATTGATGATTTTCCGGGCAAGATGGACATGATTTAGGCCAAATTTGGCTCTTTTATTAAGCAAAATAACAGAAAACCCTTTTCCAAATATGAGGTTTTCAAATCTAAAACTGCAAAATTCTGTAATGGGTTAAATTATTTTCATCATCATTCCTCAATCAAATAGTTTGTATTATCAAATAATGGAGCATTTTCATATTACAAAAATGCACAAATTTTTGCAAGCTGTGCACAAATATGGTTGTTTTTCTTGAATACAAATCACCTCCTATTCCTGTTTGACAAAAATTTGTGCAAGTTTGCACAACAACCCAGGGATGAAGAATGAGAAGAATTGAGGAATAACATCACAATGTTGATCTGTGCTGCATAATTGTTTAAAAAATGTGTTGGTACCATGTAGGTTTCAGTGATGACTGTGCCCTTTCATTGGCATAGGTTAATTTAAAGATAAGCCACCATCAAACTGCTTTTACCATCATTTTCAATTTAGGTGTTGAGAGAAAGTTTTTGAGATAAACGCTGTTGAAAGGTTTGGGACGACTTGTGTTGTCTGCGCATGTGTTTGTGAGGATGTTAATATGGTGCGTGATGCGTGCACATAACACAAAAATGTGTGTTTTCATTTTTTGTGTAATATGGGAACGATCATATCAATAAAGATGAAGTTAGAGAAATTTGCGAATGCCCCCAAGAAAAATCATCAATTGGTACCAAAATTTTTTGTACTGTATCGTAGCATGTTACTATAAGATGGAAATATGTACTTCACCGGCAATAGAATCGTCGACACGATGATAGACACTAGGTTATGGTACCAAATAATATTGTAATGTGTCAGATGATGCAAAGTATTTTTGTACTATACCTAGATCGGAGTGACAATCTCAATGACCATCGTGTGAATTTTGATCCCATAAAGTTTTGACGCGTTTTCCGCTTCAATAAGTGTGCAGTGAGACAGACACGTTAGTAAATTAAAACATTTTTTAGAAGATATCTAATAGAAGAAGCAGTCCCACTCTTAAACATAAGAATGTGTGCCAAAGCGACAAAAAGCGATCCAAGAGAATCATTCAGGACAATAACACGAACAGGAATCCGAACGCGCGATTTTCGTTACATTCCGGTCTGTCGTGATTTGCTTCACCCATCCGACCCGTGTCCACCAGCACGAAGAAGGAGGCGTCGATCGAGTTCAATATTTATTGCTACGTACAATGAATGAAATTTTGAAATGCTCATTAAAAATAATTTACCTACGGTTGCTACTACTCAAAATAAATGTCCTATTTTGACGAGTACATTTTTTACGATGGTACATATCATCTACATTAAGTAATTATCATAATACGAACTAAATCGTATTCTAATTGAACCTTTTACTTACACTTATCGTATGTTCATCCAGTAGACCTCTGTTTGCGACGGGTTGTTTGCAAAGACCCGAACTCCTTTTACAAACTTTTTTCCCCGACGATGACGAATACGGTCAGCAAGGGCGGCGGCGTCATTCATCACCATATAATATATTATAATATAATAATATATAATACATTACAAAAGAGAGCCGTCCATCATCCCGGGGCAAAGGCGAACGCCAGTGCCAAAATGAATTGGAAATCCATCCACCGGCCGTGATTGCAAAATATACCATAACTTTTTGATGTTTCAATCACTCTTGTAGTAATAATGTCCTCTCAGTGACCTCCGTACGTCCACTTTTCATCGACAACCATTCCATTTAACAA
>JACCDI011289664.1_pt1 | contig 10695 bp, 12 predicted proteins | sample 7442791 | NCBI WGS metagenome assembly JACCDI01 (sample SAMN15323434, study PRJNA562643) | freshwater metagenome | isolation source: river surface water | place: USA:Blue River Watershed | collected 2017-08-15
AGGACAAGGGCTCCAGCATTATCATCATGGATCAAAACTTGAATGGTGGTATCACCAACAGGAAGACCTATGGCTTTAACCATGATACTGACTCCATCAATAATGATGAACAATCTGTGACAGCTATGAGCTAGGGTAAAAGGCAATAATCTTGGCTTCAATGGTAGATAGAGCAGTCTCATATTTCAATTTGGAGCACTGCATGATAGGAAATCAAATATCCAGTCCTACTCTTGATACCAAGAAAATAATTCTTGCTTCATTTCCACACATATCTGAAATTTGGACATTACAAAATAACCTTGAATAGTTATTAGAAGGTTTCATGATCAATCATTTATATGCTGTAGCTTTTTAGTTGGGAATGTCTATTGTTGGTGTGTTGGTCAAAGGTAGGTTTGCAGTTACCACTGATTTACCATAATTTATCATGTTTACTTGTAATTTATCTGGTTGAACATGGTAAACAGAAATTTTTGGGGCTGTAATTTTTCAGTAATTTTTGAAATTACCACTGTGGGTCACTTGCAAGTCTGGACTCCACCATTAAAAGTTTACTTTTGCCTTCAATTATCCCAGTCAGTCAACTGAGTTTTTACCCATTTGTAAAGGGTAATTACAAGGTTTTCCCTTGGTAACAGGTAATCTACCCCCATTTTGCAGTAAGTAAAAAGGGTAACTGCAAACCTAGGGTCAAAGGACCAATGCAAAACAACTTGTCCAACATGTCACTTTCATATTGAAATGCCCATGTTTAGGGTGAAATGTACTTCCCAAGCATGCATATTTTTGTGCAAAGTCTGTGCTCCTCTTGACCAAAGGGGCTTAAAAGGCACCAAAAAGGAAAAATGCATATTTTTTGGTTTTCACTTCCCTGGTACATTCTACATATGAAAAAGGCTGCATGATTTAATCCCATTCCTGTGAAATCTGTAGGACAATTTGAAATTGTTGGTGAAATTTACCAACATTTACTAACATTTACTAACATTTACTAACATTAACCAACATTTTGCCAGCATTTTGCCAACATTTTGCCAACATTTTGCCAACATTTTGCCAACATTTTGTCAATATGCCACTGACATTTCCAACTAAAGCTTTCAGATTACAACCAATTCTCTTAAGGGTATGTGTATTACAACATTTATTTTTTGGCAAAATTGACAGCATATATAAGGTCGGGACAAGTGTACCCCACAAAATACACAAGCATTCCAATCACATTACTGTATTAGAAATCACCAAAGACAGGCTCTCCACTCACAAGTTTGGCAAGAATCTACCCTTTGAAAAGTTGTGAATTTTACGTTATGCAGCTCCAACATCAAGAGAACAAGTTTCCAATGTTCACCATTGAGAAAATAGTCTTACAATTATGTTCAATGTAAATTCCAAGATACCAGACAGCATCTCTGTCTTGATATGAATTAATGTCTTTATCATGCAACTCAATAGCCATAACAACAATGTCCTTTTCATTCCTTAACCAGAATATGAGATGATCACTATAGTAGGTGGAAATGCCTTTCTTGCCAACAAATATGCAGGATCAAAACAAGTTTGAGGTAGGCCATGGTTGCCAAGCTTCTCAGTGAAATATTTTCAGAAGGTACAAGGACTTTTAATCAAACCATAAAGTGTTTTTCTTCAAATGAATTGGAGCCATGCTGCTTGAAACCAAGAGACTTGTTAACATAGACTTTCTCATCTTCTCCAAGAGTAGCACAAAAAAGGCAACAGTGACATGATTTTGCATTGACTTTAGATTTAGGAGATTCACAGGATAAGCATCAGTGGTCCACTGGACAACAGAGGCATAGGTCTCATGGACATCAAACCCTTCTAACTGCTGATTGTCACAACAGGCATAGAAATTTGCTTTTAATTTTTCATTGTTTCATTTGGAAATAGCTTGCATTTGAAGCTGAAGTTCAATTGATGACATTCATGTTGTCTTTGTGCTCAACAACATCCAAGGCACCTATTCCTTCCAATTTACTGATTTGTTCAGACAATTCCCAATATTCATCTTTAAGTGGTCAATTTATGGCGTAATGCCAATTGGGGTTATCTCCGTTACTTGGACTTTCAAGAAAATGGGCTGGACTGTAGATCAAGAATGAAGTGTGGGCAACCAATATGAGTGCTAATAAGGTTGCAATGCTTAGCCTTGGTCTTGTAAGTAAGTCCATAGGTATGAAACCACACAGGTAATTTAAAGTACCATTGTGAAGCCAAACAGCACGCTTAATGGCAAAACCCTAAAGTGTGAAATTGATGGCTTCACATTTGATCTAGTACAACAGAACATGCACCACAAAGGCTCAAGCCATTTAGATAATTATCTGGATGAAATGTTCTGCAAGTACATTTTGATAAGGAAAACCAATACCAGAAAAGAACTGATTTTGATGTTTCCTCTTGCAATTTTCGGTCAAAGTATTTGAATTGATATTCCATTGTCACCATGAAGGAGCAAAATTTTTGGAGCAGCTGATTCCAAGAGCCATTGTTCAAAATTTTTCTTTCCATCAAAGTTTGCCAGCAGCTAGGAAGACTTGATTTGAGCCCAAAGGAGACCAGTTCCAGCATAATGAAAAATTGTAGCACCATGATATTGATTGTGATGAGCTTTATATCCAAAACCCTGAAAGATTTGCTTGAGGTATTGACCTTCACTAGAGACAAAATTACAAGCGTTGTTGGTATCATTAGATAAACCTCCCTCTTGATCTTCATGGGTCATGGCAGGTTCTTTGACTTTAAGCACATGGTGGTTAGAATAGGTAAGCTAACATTACTGTCCATTAAGATGTGTCTTGATATTTGGTGAAGAATTAAAGATAGGAATGATAACAGGAGGCATTTCATGACAAAACCTGTAGGTTAATCAGCTTCAATCCATTGCCCAAGATCTTCTATTTGTTACATGCTGATCCTAAGCTTCAAGTGCCACAAAAAGAGTTCTTTTTGTGTTCCAGATAGATTGGCATTAGAGGAGGCAGTATCAACACAAGTGCAGAAAATCTTGGAGAAAGTAGCAAATTCATGGTCAAGTGAGTTTTGGATTTGAGTACCATTATCAATGAGGGCATTGATGAAGTGACATAATCCAACAAAATTAACTCTTCTACCAGAGGAAAACATATTTCTATTTCTCAGCTTCAGTGTATGTTCAATTTTGAAAATAGGAACATTTCACTTGAAGGCATTGGTTTTATATCTTTTTGGTTTGAATTGGTTATGTTTGTCTTGTTTTGATTTCAAAAATGGTGAAATTCCCACCACAAGTCTAATAAAAGACTTCATGAATGAAAAGGCAAACCTAATATGGTGGTAAATGATTAGCCACTTGAGGTAGATAGGCAAAATACCCCTTAATGTCAATGCACTTGTGAATGAGAGTCCTAATTCTATTGATTTTGTTATCCTTCAAGACATCAAATATAGGAATACTATTATCAACAAAGTCAAATAAGTCTAACTTGAAAAGAGTAAGGTGAGAAGAAGCGCAATATTATAGATATCAATATTTTTATCCAGGGTATTAGATATACATTCAAAGATTTGATGAGAGTGATGTGAGCTTCAAAGGAAATTCAATTGCTATTTGTAGATAAAAGTGAAGATGGAATCTCATGAGAGTCTAAGTCATGCAGGAGATGGGGTAATGAACAGAAATTCCCATGACTACAAAGTTGTTAAGTGGGTAGTAAGGTAGTGAAGGTTGGTTTATGATTGATTGATAAGATTGATGATGATGAATAGAAGAATCTTGTTGGGAATTCATTGGTGATTTGAGACAGAATAGAAGATGCCAAACTAGTCAGTATTCACATGAGAACACCCAACAAAACCAAAAACATTAAGAAAAGGTGGGTCTTGAGGGTCTGGATTTGAAAGATAGGGCACATAGCAACCATAGATACTATGCTCTACAAGTTTAACCTTAATGCATTGCCAAGGACACCAGCAAGGACTGTAATCTCATCATCAGGAGTCATAGTTTAACAAGTACAAAGGATTTGAGTAGCCTTGGACCTCAAGACTTGAATGAGATTATTACTAGAGACTAAACAGTAGAAGAATTGGTTACTGGTGCTGAAGTTACAATATTGGTGCCAGTGGATAGTAAAAGATGAGAATAATTATTATGGAATGAATGAGGGCTAGGGAAATTCAAATTGGATCCAGCAGCAAGGGCAAATATCATGAAAGTCATTGGTGTGCCTCACTCCTGGCCTTGCGTTTTCAACAATATAATGCCCAAATTCCATCAAAACAGTGAATCCCATTGCTAAAAATACAAGCAGTAATTGTTACTCTAAACTTGTTTTGCTCATGGGTTCCTCAACCTTGATTACAACAGCCTTTGCAAACATGCCCTTGACCATGACAACTATCATCATGATAACAATTATTCTCAACTTTGAATTCAGCCTTGTCTTGGGCAATATGGTCTTGGTCACAAGGGTCTTTGCAATTATTTTGTCTATGATTCCCCACAATCCAAGCATTGAATGGCATGACAGTAAGCAACCCATTGACAAAGTTGTTTTAGAGATCATTATCATCACAAAGAATATAGCTGATTTTCATAATATTAGAGAAAATGAACCAAATGATGTGGTCACAATAGTAGCATACCAGCCAAAATGATCAATCCTCTCTTATCTAAGTAGATATAGGGAGACTGCCTTTAAGTCTCCATTACTGCACTTTTCAAAACCACCAAGAATATCTCCATAGCTTTTGTTGAGCATAGCTCCAATGCCATTTGAACTAACCATGGCAGCATGCAACTGCTTTGTGATTATAGTGATGCTCTTATCTTGAATTGGACTTAAACTGTAAAAATTCTTGAGGAGGTTCTCGAAGGCATTGATGACATTATGGTACAAGAAGAAAATCTCATTTTAGACCAACTTGGTAAGAATAATTCCACCCTATTGACAGATCACATGGTCACAAAGTTCAACCTTTGCTGATCATGTTTGGAACAATACATGTTGGAATCCTAAGTTGGAAATGTCATTGTCATATTGACAACTTATTGATGACAGATCAAAACATTGCAAAATTCCAATGACATTATAGTTTGTTGCAATATCAAATTTTTGGAGATTCATTGTATGTAGGGCATATCAGATGATGAACCAGGGAAAAATTGGGACATATAATTTTTTGTAGTTTTTAATTCTTTGGGATGAGAGGAATACATTTCATACAAAAAATGAAGAAAACATGCATGGAGGTATGTTTTTTCCTAAAGTTTGGCATTTTTGAGCTTTTTAAACACGTCTCAACATATTGTGTATTTGTGTTGGTATTGAGAAATTTTGAGTTGTGACATTTGACATTTCAAACTAAGGTGGTATCCACTTGGTGTTCAAAGACAATGTGATAAGGAGTCTTGGCAATATCCTTTGATGAGTAAAACAGGGTTGGACCCTGTTTCACTGTAGCGGCAACATTTCATGTATCACAGAGATTCTCAATCATAAGGTTTTCCTTGAGGTCATACAAGTTGACACAATGTCAAAGGGAACTCATCTTGGCTAGGACATTACAAAAGAGTTCCTGAATCTAGGTGTAATTGATGTTACTAGCATGACCCTTCTCATCATCCATTCCCTGTGGGCTGCACCAAATCCAGGGTTCAATGCTTCAGTAGGAGAATTGTAGTTTGAGGTGTATTACTCAGAACATTCATTTGCTCTGTTTTCTTTTTTGACAACCACCTGACTACAATTTTTCAAGGATGTAGAACACCTTGGAAGACAGAAGAAACTACTGTTTCAATTTGTGCAATGGTGATAGTATCAAGGGAGAAGTGGTTAGAAGTGACAATCATGGTAAAAGTTAAATTGAAGTTAGATCTCTCAAAAACGAAATCAAATCATGTGCTTTATTGCTGGTTTTATCAATTCCTTTTATTTGTGAAGAGATCAAATGCAGAGTTGAACTCAGGGTACTTTGAGAGTCTTGGGCTTGAGCATGATCAGATCTAACAGGCGAAAATTCAGCTTGACAGTTGCTATATGCTATATGCTTGCTTTATAGCTTGCTCATTAGTAAGAAAATAGTATTGTGCAATTGAGTCATCTTGAACAGACACAGATTAAAAAAGTAAGTAAGTGGTGTTGTAAATGAGGCCAATATTTAAAGCAGATCAACAATAATCTGAAGTCCTTCCCCTTGCCCAAGAAGTTATCAGAGGACTATGGATATGAATACATTCCATAAATTTAAGTTTGCAGTAATATGAGGTGGTCCTACTAAACCTTAGAAGTCACCAGAGAAAATCTTAGGGAATACAAATGCAGGAAAGTAAAGAAAAGAAGATAAGATATTTGGGTTTTCAATCTCATATATTTCTCTGAATATGATGTGTAAAAGTTGCTTCAAAGCGAATAAGAATAGAAGATAAATAGATGTATAACATAATCGATTATGAATTTTACAACGAATTTGATGCTGGGTAAGCCATATTTCTTGATGAGTAAGTCTTGGTTCCATATTATAAGAGTCAGATTCTAGAATCAGTCATTTGGTTCATTAACTTGAAACATTTTCTCTGGAAAATAATATTCTTGGAATAAAAGAATCTGTTCCAAGAACTTTGGAATTAGTTCTAAGCAGTTCTTTGAAAGTAAGAATCGAATCTGGATATATAAGCTTTGATTCTTGAAGTATTCAAGGTATGAAATCATTCCATCTTGGCTAAATTGATGATTACCAATATTTACTTCTTTTGAAAGGTCTAAAACAAAACAAAATCATAACTCATAAGACAAGGAACATCAACACATTCCACCCCTCTCTATTCCAAAATCAATATACATTTATAAGCCACAGGAGTCCACAGAACATTTAACAGGTGTTGTTTCTCTTGTTCTTTTGAGAAGGCACGTGCATTAAAGCAGCAGCATCATATGGATTGGTTGAAGTGATCATCAACTCATCCATTATTTGTTTCTTCCTCTCCTTTCACACTGCTTTCTTGTTGTTAAAATAATGTACCATTTGAACCACTTTTTTGGTATTATATCAGTACATACTCAAAGCAACTTCTTCAGCTGCTCAAATACATGGCTAATCATACATAGAGGGTGCCAATTAGTAAAAGAATTATTTCACTACAAACATTACATCCATTTTTCTCCAGACTCATCTTTATTCCTTTCTATCTCATCATGAACTCAGACACATTCTGAGTAAGAAATTACATCTCTGTTAAATATAGAAACATCAGAGGTAATGAATCAAGACAATGACATTGCATTGAAATTTTTGTTTGTATTGGAGGTAAGTCCAGAAGGTCTTCTGTGTTGGGAGAAAAAGACATGCCATTGGAAATTGGAAGGAGGGGAAAGGTGACTTATTTAATGCAAATAGAAGGATATTAAGGTATTTGTTGTGTTGGTGGTGGTTTTTGTTTGTCATATTTTTTGTACTTTTTGGTGCATTTGGCGCAGCTGTTCCCCCCAATCTGCCCAAACCCTGTGGTGATTTATGTACAGGATGCAATCATCTCAGTGGCGGCAAAACAAGGCTATTCCCATTGACCATGTATTCCCCTGGAATATGTGTTGAAATATTTGCCATAATTGGCCATGTTTGGTTATCTGATATTATGCCAATGCCAGAGGGGGGATTGTGCACATTACCCCTAATCAATTTCATTAGCTCATATTGATTGAAAATTGAAAAGTGGAAACATTTCCCATGGCTGGAGGGGAACAATGGGTAAGATGTACTCCATTTCATTTGCTATTCATATCAACTATTTTGCTTTGCATCTTTGGTGTTGGAAATCAACTGACACATTATCACAATAGAAACAAGAATTTGATTTGAACTTTCATTTTATCTTTCTGAAGATTCAAATATAATTCTTTTGATGTTAGAATTGGTAAATAGATTTGAGCCATCAATCAATTGCAAATTTTCTAAAAATCAATGAACAAATATTTTACATACCAGCTTTGGTCCAAATTTCACGTACCTCCTCCCCCCTCTCTGAACAGAGCAATCCAATCATGGCCATGATGATCAAGACACAGTTGGAATCCTTCATGCACCAAATATTGAAAGCAATGCCATCAAAGATGCCAGAAAGAGTGTCAGTTGATTCAATAACATTGTTCAAAAATATTCAAAAATGTGCACTCCTTGAACCAGCATTGGCTAAAAGCAATGATTCTTTATGAGTGCTGCACCGAAAATTCTTTCCTCTTGATAGCAAATAATGTTTCCATCGTCTCTTGCACTGATCCAAATATCATACTGTTGAATAGCTCAAAAGCTGAAGTAGTACATTGATAAAATAGATATAATATAGAAACAGTTTTAGATTTATGAGCTACCTTGACTAGCTGAAAAATAAATTGCGCTTTCCCAGGTGACAAGGGTGATAAGGTATCAAAATAGATCAAGGAGCAAGAGTTATATTTACAGGATTCTCAATCAAGGATCTTTGGATCTAAAAACTTCAATTTCAACATAGAAAATCAAATCTTTCCAGTCAGGAACATACAATTTGATACTTGAAGTAAAAGTAAGTAAGATATCATGTCAATCTTGGCTGAATTGATGATTACCTATTACTTATACTCTCTCTGTTCAGACAAATTCAAATAAAACAAACAACCATCAACACTCCCTCTCAAGTGTCCATGTAGCAGAGGATTACAATCCCATCAATTTCTTTCTAAGATTTTGAAACACTGGTTTAGTGGTCCTTGAGTGAATAAATCTCCAAGCTGCTTGGTAGTAGATATGTTAATCATCTTGATCTCATGTTTTGCAATCTCCTCTCTTTATATGATAATGCTTGCTTTGAGGAGTGATTTGAAGCAGTAAAGATTTGGATAGGACAAGAGCTCCAGCATTATCTTTGTGGATCAAAACTTGAATGGTGGCATTGCCAACAGAAAGACCTATGAATTTATTCATAACACTGACTTAACCCATTATGGGAAATAGATTACCACAGTTATGAGCAATGGTAATATCGCAGCTTTCATGGTAGGTGGAGCAATCTCACATTGTAATTTGGATTTCCATTTGATAGGACTATTGACAACAATCACATAACAAATTCTGCTTTTAATGCCAACAGGATTATCCATTGCTTTATGTCCATATATCCCAGCAAAGTCAGTACCAGGAAGACTATCCATCTTCAAGAGTTTCTCAGAAGGTTTTGTGATCAATTCCTTATCAGAAGTAGCTTTCAGATAACAACCAATTTGCTTGAGGGCATGTTTGTGCACAAGCTTTGGAAAGAGTGTATATCTTGCAACACAGTTGACAGTGTAAGTAATATTGGGACATGTATGTTCAGCAACATTCAAGAGCAATCAAACCACACTGCTGTAATTAAAATCACCAAAGGCAGGCTCTCTATGTACATGTTTGATAAGAGGCTTTCCTTTGGCAGGTGTAATCTTTCCATTTGCAGTTCCAACATTGAGGCCAAGAGTTTCCAACACTCATTTGATTAGACATATTGGCGTCATTTTGAGAAATCTGGTCTCAGGATTGCGCTTGATATGAACTCCAAGAACTCTGGCAGCATCATCATCTTGTTCTAAATCAACTCCTTCAGTGCACAACTGGATGGCTAGAGCTCAACAATATCCATTTCATTTATTGCCCAGAAAATTAAAACCTTTACACATTAGATGGCAATGGCTTTTTTACCAATAAACTGTAAGGGGTCAAAAGAAGCTTGAGGTATGGTCAGGGGTGTCATCAATCCACTTGACTTGTTCACAATCTTCAGCAAGGGGATAGCATTTTTCAAGCTGACAACAGCAAGCACAGTGCTCAGGTTTACTCAGCCAAACTTAATCATGAGGAGGTAGATGATAAACAAGAGGGTCATCAATGATGAATCTGTCATCAATATTGTGATCAGAGTCAAAATGACAGTTGCAATAACATGGAACAGGGCAACAATACAAGTGCTAAACAAATTTTCAAACAAGTCATCAAAGACCAAATGCTACCATTGTGACATGTAACCAGTAAAGAGGTGGCAGGCATTGGCCACAAGGGAAGTGTACATCACTGAATCCCAAATCCCAAAAATTGGTCCAAGTGTGATTGATAGTTCCACTGGAATCTTCTTCCTATTGTGTAGCTTTGGATCAAAGACATAGACTGGGCATCCCCAAACATGAGTGCAGAGAAGGACACAATGATTGGCCTTGGCCTTGGTAAATAATTCCATTGGTGCAAACCTAGAGATGGTTGGGAATGCTGTTGTGAAGCCAAACAGCATGTTTCACAGCAAATCCCCAAAGTGCAAGATTATCAGCGCCATGTTTGCTCCAATATTAAGATGCATGAACCATAAAGGTCTGGGCCATGTACATGTTGGTTTGAATTGACAATTCAGCAAGGGCATTCTGATGATGAGCACCAAACATGTCTTTGCAATCCACAATGAAAAGTTTATCATTGAAGATTCCATTGTCATTGCAAAGATGGCATATTTCAGCAGCAGTCAATACCCATGACCATTGTTCAAAGCATTTCTTGGTCATCAAAGTTTCTTCAGCTTGAAGAGAAGCTTGATTCTCAGCCTGGATAAAATAATTCGTGGCATCATGAAAAGGAAAGCCACCATGAAATTGATTGTAAGGCTGTTCTTTCATATAAACCAATAGCAATCTATATAAC
>JACCDI010357963.1_pt1 | contig 10693 bp, 10 predicted proteins | sample 7442791 | NCBI WGS metagenome assembly JACCDI01 (sample SAMN15323434, study PRJNA562643) | freshwater metagenome | isolation source: river surface water | place: USA:Blue River Watershed | collected 2017-08-15
GAGACCACAGATGAGCTCACCTGGTCCATGCGCATGATCGGCATAACAGTCTTTGCCCTAGCCGGAAATATGTGGAACAACGCAGCCCAGAGCAGTTATGCACGAGTAGCAAATGTGGCAAAGGTGATGTGTATCAGCGCTACAGCACTAGGAGCCCTCACTCTTATGATCCCAGCAGATCTCACCTGGTTCACATATCTATATGCAACTGTGGGCTTTGGGTTTGGAGTGGCTTATGTGGTGGGGATGGTGCGGGGATTACGAGGAGCACAAATGCATTCCAGAAAGCGTGTTGATTAGTTGAATAGTTCAACTTCGAATAAAAATGCCCTATCAAAATGGGTGACCAGAACAATCAAATAAACTGCATGCCACTGTAAACTAATGAACCTGGAGCATGCTTAAGCAAATGAAACTAGAACAACTCAGATTGGATTGAATCCGGCTTAGAGCCAATCTTAATGCGATTACGAAAGCGATTCAGCCGGGATAGAGCTTCATTAGCCACCTCTTGATGAGATGCAAGCCATTTATTCAAAATTTCAATTGACTCAAATCTAACAAATTCCTGATCTACTGCATTGTAAATTAAGCATGTCTTTTCTTGCTCAAGTAAATCAATGGCATTAGATAACGTCCCCGCACTCTCTTGGTCCCAAATCATGATGCCTAAATTCGCCAATTTGCACATCTCGCGGTCTTTAAAGGCGTGAAGCGCATTTGATTTGCTCTTCAAGGTTGTTTCAATCTGATGTTCTTGCCACTTTCCAACATTGTTGCGAACATAGCCAGCACTGGAAAAGACTTCGACATTCTCGTACTTATTTCTGAGCATAAACTGTTGAAAAGTTGTATCCATGCCGGGCGCATCACCAATAAAAAAAGTGTCCCCAGCTAGCATATGATCCTGAAGAATAGAAATCACAGGTTCTGGAATGAAAGCGAGCTTGCGAGAGCCAGCAAGAATGATCTTCATCTGGGCGCATCCCACACTTTCCTTAAATGCGTCAATGTGAGAACAAATCTTGGAATCTCAGGAACAACTCTTTCTAAAGTCCTACAAATTTCACGTAATGTTGAGCCACTTTCAAATACATCATCAATTATCAAGAATCCTCGAACTCCTTCAAAATCATAATTTAAACTCACTCCATAAGCATTCTTCAAAGCTTCATTCCTTTGGCTGTAATCTGGCAAACTTTTCATTACAGGCAATTCTTTTACCTTTGTTAAGCAATTCGAATCATCTCGCAACCAATCAAACTTTATGGAAAGTTGGATGGCCAAATCCAAGGGTAAGGAGACGCCAGAATTTCCATTAGGCATCACACCAATGCAGCTATTGAAACCAATGCTTTCGGATTCTTGCTCCAACTTTAGAGTTCTCGCTATCGCTCCCGAACAGAGTCGGACTAACTCTTGCCTTCTGGCTACCGGAAGATTTCTATAGTACTTGTACTCATAAACTGCTTGACCAAGTTCTGTGAAGTCTTGCTTGTGCGTAATTGGATCGTAACCACGAGAGTAAAGACTTATTGAAACACCTTTCTCCCATAATTTGTGAGTATTCGGTAAAATGATATGTTTAGGCTCGCTCATAACCCAATGCCTACATTCATCTACTTAGGAATTTTCCAGTGTTTAAGTGCTAAAGCAATTAAATCCTCAGTTCGCTTCTGAATCTCAACCTCAGTCCACTTCTCCATTTTTATCCATCCTTTATGAATTCCCAATGGAGCAGCCCTGCCAGGAACTGTTGGATACTTTTGCTTATCCTTTAGCCTGCTATTTCCAACTCTGGAGTTATGTTCTTTGCTCACAATTGTTAAATTACCCAGCGCTTGCAAGTACGTATCCATTTTCTTGGAGGTAGTTTTCCAGGCTTTAAGGTCAATATGCCATTTAACATCCTTGCGTGGATAAATATGTTCCACGGAATAAGCTGTTGGGCTGATCTTGAAGTTCATGGCGTGCTTACCGCTAATTGATTTCTCAATGCCTCTGAAAATGGCTCCCAGCTGACTTGCATCAAGATCACCATACTGGCCTTTTCTGGATTCTATTTTTATGACGGAATCGGTTGGCCACTTAGCTTTTTTCAAGGCAGAACGCAGTGTTGATTCACTTGTGTCAGAGTCAATTTCACTTGCAATATCCATAATTCGAGCACGCAAGGGCGACAACGGGGTCAAGGAAAGTATAAGTCGCGCAATGAAACTTTCAATTAGCTCAAGGCAGCGCTCTAATTGTTTATCTGATATTCCACCATTGATTCTGGCGGTTAAATATAGAAGTACAAGTGGATTTGCTGGATTCTTAGTTAGATCACGAATTGAATCCATCAACTCAAGGCTTCTTTCAGTGAAATGAAAATCTAGGCCGTCATATCTAATCGAGTTTCGCTTTCTTATGACCACCGGCCAACAAACCATCGCAGGGATTAATGTCTCACGCATAAATTTCTCAAGTTCAGCTTCGTTGAAATCGCGGGTCATTCTCGCAATATGGCTTGCTCCCTTCATTCGACTTATTGTTCCTTGGCGCTTTTTTTCTCCTTGGCTAATTATGAAGTCGTAAAGGAAGCTTATTCCGGGCTTAAGCCCTTTTATTCTCACGTCACGAATGTTGTTCTCGGCCGGTGACCAATGTTTCGCGAATAGCTCCTCCGATTTTTCTGCAGGAAGTCTTACGAAAATTGAATTTCTGACGTGGTCAAGAGGTTCTAACTCTGTACGCATTCCGTTTAAAGTGTCAAAGATGGTTGCCACAGGCTCATCAGCTCGAGGATCGTGGATTAACATGAATATCGTCAATCGGTTTCTAGTTGCCTCAATGAGAGATTTGCAATCTACAGCTTCACTCCTTTCAATATTTCCTGAAGCTGATGAGCTTATAAACTTCTCCCACATTGATTCTAAGTTAAAGTCAACTTCATCTATCTTCCAATTTGGCATTTTGATCGGATATTCCTCAAGTAAGGCATCTCGCCCTAACCAGAGTACAAATCGGAAGTATCGATATGCCCTCATAATCTGAGATTCCGCTAGAGACTGATACTGGGGTTTCAGCCACAAATTATTGAGGGCAATATCGAGACTCTTTTGGTCTGAGACCTGGACAGAAACCTCAGATAAATTTGAAATAGAAATTCCTGGGTCTATCCCTGTGTCTTCAGCGTGATGCACTAGTGCGGCCAGCCAGACAAGCAAGGTCACTATCCGTTGTTGGCCATCAATCACTGAGTAGCTGGCAATGGAGTCATCTCCTGGAAATTGAACATCTCGCTCCTGAGAAAGTAGCAGCACGCCCAACCAATGCGCTGGGTCGTTTTCTGTTCCCTTTAGTGATGAGCCAATGTCGCAAACCACAGACTGCCAGCGTTCTTCGGACCACTGATATTGTCTCTGGTACGGAGGAATCACATAACGGTTTCCTGAATGGAAAACCATCTTGATTTGCTTAAGTTGACCTTCCATTATGCGCCTATCCCCTTTGGCGTGAATATCTCTTTAGCTTCTTAAACATTAACTTCGCTTCTCGCGATCAATTAATGCTGACAACCCAGCTACGTAACCAAGAATGCTTGGGACTGCATCTCCCACCCACTTTGCAAGCTGACCTCGTTTAGATGGATTATCTGCATATGGCATAAAGTTGAACCAGTTGGGGAATCCTTGCAAACGCGCTGCTTCACGAGGAGTCAACACTCTTCTTTCCATTGGATGAATGAATCGCCCTCTACCTGGACTCACGTAACCAGTGGTCAGAGTTGGAGCCGGCTTATCCCAGCTCATTCGCCCGTAAACTGAGGGATACGTATGGCCGTCTTGGTGGCAGACTGGTCGAATATGGTTTGGTAACTCATAGGCATTATTGTCAAAAAGCCAGTCAATCCGCTCTTGATTGAGTTTACTCATTTCCGCTACACCATTCATCAAATGCCCTGGTGTCATTTCTGTCGCAACTGAAACATTTTCAAGTGCCCAGCCAGTTCCAAGTGCTGAATGCTCCATGTACTTACTCAAAACTGTTAAGTCAATTGGTGAATGCCCTTTTGTCGCCACTAGAAAATAGCGTTTTCTAGTTTGAGGCCAGCCTAATTGGTGAGCTTGAAGAACAGCTCCCGTGAACTCATACCCACTGTTGATTAGAAGTGATTTGGTCGAATCAACAACATTTCCTGAATCGTTCAAGACATTCGGAACATTCTCAATAATGACCATCGGAATATTCAAAGCCACGGCTAGCGCAGGCACTGTTAAATAAAGAAGATTTCGAGGATCATTTCCTCTCGAATAGTTATTTAGAGTCGAATGACCCTGACATGGCGGCCCTGCAAGAACTACATCAACTTTGTCTTTCAAATTAAGAATGTCAGCACCAATAGCTGTTGGCTCAAAAGCAAATCGAGCCCCATCTCCCTGGCCAATCACTTTGAAATCTACGAGAGAACTCACTGACTCGTGAACCACACGAGTTGTTTCATGATTAAACTTATGAATACCAAGTGCTCCGGCATCAATGTCTGCAGCGAGCAGTGGCTGTGGCTTTAACCCAAGCGAGCGGACAGCTTCTTCGAAACCTAGAGAAAGGCCGCCCACGCTTGAGAATAGATCAATGTAGGTGATTGAATCATGCGAGAGCTCCGGGTCCGATATGGGGAACAGATACTGATCTTCATTATCGAGAAATGCCCGCCACCAAGCCGCAAAAGCATCTTTCTTGTCTAATCCTTTGGAGGGAAATGCCCGCTCATGTTGAATAGCATTTACTGTCACTGTTTTTACAACACTTTTACTCTTAAATGAATAAGAGTGTGAGAAATCCGAGACTAAATCAATATCCAATGTTGCAGGCAGTAACTCTTCAATCGACATGATTGGACCCTATCACTTCTTTACTTTCTTCTTAGCTTTCTCAATTTCAAGTTCAAGAAGAGCTAAAGCTTCGTCATACTCCAATGTCTCAAACAAAATATTGTTGCGGTAACGATTCAAATTCTTAATCGTTTCACGAAGAATTTGGGTTGGAAGCTCCTTAGCCAATGCCTTGTCTAGAATCGCCTGGGACATCGCACTCGAGTATGAATTTAGCACTCTCAAAATATGGCTTCGCCACAGATCTGTCCCGGGCACGAGTGCGTAGTCAAAGTTGTCTTCATCCTCAGAGATTGAGAAAGCAACCAAAGCACGATTGAACATTCGATATGGAACACAGTCAAAATTCACCCGGTTGGCATTTGCGCCAAAACTGGCAAGGGCACAATTTTCTCCATCTCGCCACTCAGTGAACTCAAAGAAGGGATGACAGGATAAGTATCTCCAGAAATCTGAATCCGTTAAGACGTTCATAGGTAGTGTGCTTAAAATCTTGTAAAGCTTTTCGGACATTTCCGCCTCAAGCGCCTCCTTCTTTGCGGAACTATCACCAATTGACTTTATCTGCTTCTTCCATGAATCTATCAAACTTGAAATGGAATTCTTGATTTTCTGATAAGAGTCTTCCCCTTGGCCCCTAAGAGTTGCCTCCGGTTTATTGGGAATTACACCTGGGTCTCTGTGATCCGAAATAAATTGTTGAAATGCGTGAAGCGTAATTGTTGGATGGCTCATTTATTAGTTTCCTTTCAAGAGCTTTTGAACTTTTGCCGCTAGGCCAAATCTAGATTCAAGTATTGATTGAAACTTTGACTCATTCTTGATCGCAATTTCCAATAAATCATTCGCATCAATTTTGCACTCTTCTGAAATCCTCATAACAAATCTGAGTGCTCCAGACCCCGAGGATAACTCTTGCAATTCCCTATTCGCGAGGACTAGCTCTTGACTAATTTGTTTCCCGATTGTGAAAAGGGTTTGAACTGCGAATTGTGTCTGAATCGCGATTGAGACACTTTCACTCTCATCGGTTAACAACAAGTTAAGGACATCTTCATCCAAGTAAGCAACGACACCATCTCCAAGATCTTCAAGTTCAAGTAAATCTTCGTTGATGTCAATGTATGAGTAGGTCCCTGTTCTCAGGCCGAATTTATCTCTGATGTTTTTGTCGAGAGGGAGTGGAGAGAATGAAGACAAGTCATTTTGTGGCCTAACACTGAAGTGCGCTGATCCTAGCCATGTTCCTGGATTCTTAACCTGAAGCGGCTTACTGCTGTTTTCTTCGGTTAGCACAAGGGCTGCTATTAGATTGAAGCCGGAGTTGTCATTAAAGACAAACCTTTCTTCTTCTAGGCGATCAATGTCAATAACTGAATCAAAGTTCTTGTTTGAAATAGTGTGCTCATAGACAATTGAACTTTTGCGAAACATTCGACTACGTCCAATAAGAACGTACTTGGCGGATTTGTGAGACACACCTGCTAAATCGCACGCTTTCCGGAGCTCTTCCAGGTTTGTTCCCGTGTTTAGAGAAATAGTCGCACTTTTGATTTGAGAATCTGGAAGGACAATTGATCCTTCGTCGTAATCTTTACCATCTACTGTTAGTTTGGCGGCAGAAAAAGCTTTTTCGGCATTTTCTAGGCCAATAAATGGTCTTACGATTCGCGACTCGCTTCGAATAATCATTTGCTTGCCACCTTTTCTTCTGTTGCAATTATCTGGACTTGCGGCTTCAATCTTGAAGTCCACTGCGAGTCGTAAAGGTCCGACTTGACGGAGATTTCAATCACTTCACCTTTTTTAATTTTTCCCTGAAGTTCGTTATGACTAACTACCACAAACGCCTTATTTGACTTCACCAGATCAACGTGACAAGGCCAAACATCTCCTGAATCTCCTTCATTCTCAAGAATTCTGAAGTCTGCGGTAATTCGAAGAACGTATTCACTCTCAGCGCTCGAGTTTGCAACGGAAACCTTAAACTTGGCTTCGGTAAAGACCTCGTTCTTGTGGGCCTTCGGTGATGGTTGCTGACTGAAATGAATCTCAATTGGCATTTTTCCAACCGGAGGTTTTGGTGGAGGTCCAGCTTTCTTCCCCGATAAGAATCCCTTCATTAAGTCTGAATAGATACTCAGTGTTTCACGGTCATTTGGAGTTGGGGGATCTACTTCATTGATGAATTCTCTTAATCCAGTTCTCAGTCGATCGTGAACTTTCTGGGCAATCTTTGTGGAAAGTTCTGGCATTTCAGGGCTAGCCTTTTCATCCCAGTGCGAATGCTGTGCTGGCTCGGTATTCTTCAGGTGGACATCGGCTTCGTTGTCTGCGATGAAAACCCCACGAACTGCAATCCGACCTCTTGGGTAATCTTTGTATTCAATCACCATTTTTGGACTTCTCATTAGAGCTATCTTTGGGTATCGATCTCCGCCACCCTCAAGTTCCGCCTGAAGTTCATCTTCTTTAGCAACTCGGAGCAGAGCCTTTCCGAGAGTGATTCCGTCAACTGATTGCCATCCCCCTGAAATGATCTTTTCTCCCATGACGGAAGAGATAGATGATCTCTCGGATAAAACCTCGTACGGCCGTAAGTATGGTGCAACAAAAGAATTGGATTTTGGACGAGGGTGCATTTGGTTGCCATCCTCATCAATTACAACAATCTCCATTTCCTCATCAATTATTGCTGGCCACCACCATTTTTCAATTGCAAAAAGCAGGCTTTGAGGAGTCACTTGTGGCTGCACAAGTAACAGGCTTGTACCTATGTCAGATTCCTTTTTGGCAGTTCTAGGCTGCATTCCTAGTTTGAGTGCAAGTTCATCTGCATCCTCATCCTCAAACGGGATGCCTGGTTTGCTTTGTTTTGGATCTCCGAATATAGCGCGTCCTTCTAGATCCTTTTTCTCGGTTGTGCGGTGAGAGCCCCAGTAGGAAGTGCCAACAAATCGACGTGTAACTTTGTCGCCCTCAAAAGGCATGAACGACGAGTACGCAAATACCGTTTGAATACTTGACCCTCGGATAAAAGCACTTTTTCCAAATCCGTAGGAGCCACCAGCTCCTGCGTCTTCGTCTTTACCTGTATCACCGAACATATAAAGAGCGCGAAATAGAATTGAATCACTCTTTAAGTTGATAGCTCCATAGAGACCATGTGCTCCAAAATCAGAACACACAAGCACTCTGAGGGACTTTGCTTTTAGGATCTTCTCGAACTCTAGTTTCGCTCTCTCAGATTCATTTCTCTTCATTAGCTTTGACTGCTCATAAATCTCTTTGATGCCAGAATTCTCAACGAATTCATCTTTCGCTTTGCCGGAAATATTCACGAACTTGAACTCCATGCGGAATGGAACCTTGGCATTTTTTGCTTTACCTTGGTTTAACTTTCTAGAGGCATCCCAGGAATTTTGAATCACTTCTCTGGCAAGAAGATCTTCTCCATTTAGTTCATCAATTCCTTTGAAAACCTTGCTTGCTAATCCGCCTGAAGCGCCACCCAAATCTGGAATTTCAGTCCAATACCATTTTGATGATGTCATTTTTCTCTCCTATTTACTCGTGAAGCTTGAAACTTCGAGTTGCTTTCTTTCCTTTGGGTGCGAACTGACTTTTTAAGTCATTGATCTCTGCCTGAAGTACTGAAATTATCTTCTTTACGTCTTCATCCGAATATTCATAATTACTTGTATTGGACAGGTTGCCTATGACGCGGATGGAATCGATAGCACGCGTCACTCGGCCCTCAGCGAGCCGAATGAACTTGTCACGCTTTTCACTCAAGCTTGGTTGTCCTTTCCTCTAATATTGGCCCAAATATTAGCCATATTTGGCAATAAATGCAACTCCAAGTTAATAATTCTGAAATCTAGGCTTATCTTGGCTGGATATGCCCTAATGAAGCTCAAATGTGACTCTTCCCAGGTAAACCAGGTTCTCTCCTTGGAAAGCAGTGGCCACTCCATTTGAATCCACAAATACTCGACCCCCCTGAGGCTTAATTCGGAGCCATTCTTGCGCCAGTTCCGTCGCGAGCTGCCCATATTTTTCGCTAAGCAACTCGCCTGACTTGGTGTCATAAAGCTCACGGAAATTCACGGAAAGCGTTAGGCGTCTTGCCCCTTTCTCACCAGTCCAAATAGAGCCTGGTTCAAGGTTTATATCACTCGCTGATTCTTCTCCCTCGGGTTTTCCGCGGATGGAGGCCACAGTGTGGCTTTCGGCAAGCTTGGCCAGTAGCTCTTTGTACTGCCTTTCCTGGAACTCTTTGTCGTTGAGCTCTGCGACCTTGGCATCAAATTCCTCTTGAAGCTGTTGTGCTCGCTTTTCAGCTATTTGCTTTTCAGCTAGAACTTGAGCGATCAACAGATCTTTACCTCCAACTTGGTCTTCAACCTCACGCAACTTTTCAGCGTGAATGGCAACTTCATCAAGAGCAGCATCAAGCACATACTGCTTCTTTGCAATCTCTGACTTTTGGGCATTAGCAAGTTCCTCCATATCAGCAACCTGCTGCTCAAGTAATTGAATCCGATTCAAACCACTTGATTCTGGCGCAAAGATCTCGCCCGCAATTAGTTTATCTAGGCGGACAATTGCCTGAGAGTATTGGATTGCTGCACTATCAAGTGGTATGGCTAAGCAAAGATCAAGGAAGTACTGGAGAATGTCTCTCACGCTTTCAATGTTGCACTCTGCCTGGTTATGGAAATAAGCATTTCGAGTCTTGGCAAGCAAGTTGATTTTGTTGTAAAAACCCTGGCCCTTCGGAAGAGTCAATCGCGTGGGTGATGTTGAATTCCTCAAGGGTTCTTTCAAAACCCAATCCGGATCTATCAGGTTATATCCGTAGTCCTTGCGGTCTCTAGCTAAATCCTTAAGCCAATTGTTCCCCAGTATTGGACGTAATTTAATGTCATAGTGGTTGCCCATGCTTTCGCCCAATAAAATAAATGCGTCCAGAATCAATAGACGTAATTGGCCCTCATTTTTGGCATTTGGGAAGTTTAACTCTCTTTTTGAAATTTCTAGGTCACTCATTTTTCGCTCCTCGAAGGAGTGGCAGTGGTCTTGTCAATGCGTAAATTGCAATTGGTGCGAGTTGATTATCTTTGCTAAATCCCGCTGCAATTTCGTTTCTTCGTCGTCCTGTGTCCCCAAACAATTCCTCGCGGGTTTGTATGGAACTTGCACCGATTGAATCCAAGAAACTATCTAGACTGCTACCTAACCAGCTCTCTATCTCTGTTGAAGTGGTGCGCTGTAAATTGCTCCAGGCACCATCCTTTAACTTCATTGCTCGTAACTCACAATAAAGTCGATTTCCATGTTCGTAGACACCCAATCGACCTCCGTGACCAAGTCGAAGATAGGGATTGGGTGTATCACCCGTCTCTAAAATCCGAACATCTCGTGAGTAGTCAGAGAACTCGATATATGCGGTTTCTAGGGCAATTCCATCTGGCCCCGTAATGAATGCAAGGTGCTGATTCGCCTCAATCGCAACTCCCCCACTCATCGGCACCGCACTCACTGTCATGGTTCCCATGATTTTTACACGTAGGGGTCCAACGTCTACGGAATTCATAGTGCTACCCCTAGCTGATTAGTTGACACAAGGTAATACCTACTAGCCACAACTACAATCATTGTTTTGATTCTCACTAGTGCCTGGCTCCCGAATCCTCCACCTCATGCATCGCCGACCAGACCTTCATCAGCGGATGGGCGAATTCATACCCTCGAGTGGTCGCCACCTCGGATTTGAAGTTCTTGTAGGTGATGTTGCTGGCCATATGGGCCAC
>JACCDI010154337.1_pt1 | contig 10692 bp, 10 predicted proteins | sample 7442791 | NCBI WGS metagenome assembly JACCDI01 (sample SAMN15323434, study PRJNA562643) | freshwater metagenome | isolation source: river surface water | place: USA:Blue River Watershed | collected 2017-08-15
GGACAACCGAGTGTGCCCTCTGGACAGCCCTCAGATGTTAAATCAGGCATATCTTCAAAACCATAACGCCACCAGCCGGGAATAGTGAAGCGAGGATTACGCGGGTCACCTATTCGCCAGTCAAGAGCTGTGTAAACAATTACCACCAAGGTAGTAAAAAATAACAAGGCCACCATTGCGGCGCGGTGGCGCACAAAGCGCCTCAAAATTATTTGACCTTGGCTTAAGCCCTCAGTCTCTTTATTAAAAATCGCATTCTCACTACTTTCAATAGCCTTATCTTTGCTACTGATTTCTCTTTTTGATTTACGAATCATTACTTACCAGCTCCAACTCTAATGCGTGGATCTAGTACTGAGTAAAGAAGATCTGCGATTAAATTTGCCAAAATAGCTAGTGTTGATAGGAAAAGAATTACACCCATTAGCAAGTTTAAATCAAAGGAAACAATTGCTTTGTTGAATAGAGTTCCCATCCCATACCATCCGAAAACTTGCTCTGTGATAATTGCACCGCCCACTATTGCGGCGATATCTGTAACCATAATCGTAGTAATCGGAATCATGGTGTTTCTAAATGCATGGCGCATAATTACAGTTCGCTCTGTTAAACCCTTGGCTCTAGCTGTCCTTATATAATCTTGATTTAGAACTTCTAGTAATGTTCCGCGAGAGTATCTGATGTATCCCGCAAATGAAATTAGTGTCAACGCAATAGTTGGTAAAATTAAGTGCATAACAATATCTAAAGATCTAACCCAAAATGGAACCTCAGTCAACCATGCAGTACTCTGTCCAAAAGTAGAAACTGGCCGATAATTGATGTCATCACTTTCGATAAAAGGTCGCCAGGCCTGCATCAACTTATCTACAACTATCAACAATCCAATAATCACAACTGTAATTACGTTGGTTCGTATAATTGGCCCTCTATCAATTCGAGAAAATAGCACCGAACCAAGCAGGGCCACTCCAATCAAAACCAAAAACATTAACAAAATTCCAACTCTAGGTCGGTTTGAATCCAGCACAATTTGAGATGGGAAATAAACAATTGCAGCAACTATTGCAGAAAATAAAGAACTCTTTAATGCAGATCTATTTTCTAAACCTACTGAAAGATAGGTTACTCCGAAGGCTATTCCCACACCTGCTAATAAAATAAGGATGGGACCAATTGTTGGATTTAAAAACCATTTAGTTGAACTAATTATCGAGAGAAAGATGGAATTAGCTACAAAAACTCCACTGAAAATCAGCAGTACTCGCTTTCGAGTTCCACTAAAGATTGCTGCCCAAAAAAATCCGGCAGCAATACTTGCAAAAATTATTGCTGGGATTGATATCTGAGCCGAAGTCAGAAAGTCATTAAAATCGATTGCCAAAAACTGCTTTAGCAAGACTGCTACCCAAAATATTGGCAAGGAATAAAGCAAGAAAGCGAAAAATGTCATGGCATAATCAAATCTTGAGTACTGACGTAATGCTGAAGTTATTCCTAATCCAATTCCTAAAACGATAGCAACAATTGTTGCTACAAATATCAATCTGATAGTTATTGGAAGTGCATCAACAATCGCTGTAATTACTGGTTCATTCTCGCGAGTTAATCCGAAATCTGCCTTGCCAACGAAAACACCCAATACCCCACGAAGCCAGATAAAGTACCTAATTGCAGGTGGTAAATCTAAGCGAAGGTCTCGAGTCAAATTCAAAATCAATTGTTCGCGATTCGGTGCTGTGCTTAGGCGAAGTTCCTCAAGTGGATCTGCAGAGATCGCTGCAAGATTATAAACAATAAAACTCGACCCAAATAAAATCATTACTAGAGCGCCTATGCGACGAATTATATATGCCAGCATATTTGCGTCACCTCTCTAATAATTTACTTTAATAATACATTAAGTGGCGTTCAAATTTTTTTGAACGCCACTTAATTTACTTTTTGTGACTACTTATCTCTAAGTAATTTGCCCCTAAGACTTTAGGTCTTAGTTGCTATATCTCCACTCCCAGAAGTTCCAAACCACCTGTGGTGACAGTGGGCCTGGCTTTACATTCTGTAGCTTGGAATTTACTCCAGCTACTTCTGGGAATTGAACAATTGGCAAAGTTACAGAATTGTCGTAAAGCTCTTTTTCAACAATTGTGTACTGCTCCAATCTTTGTTTAGCATTTAACAAGGTAGCTCCGAGCTTCTTTTCTGCTGCATCAATCTTTGGATTTGAATTTCCAAGGAAATTAGCTGTACACACTGTGCAGTAGAGAGATGCGTTGCCTTTTTGGTCAAGAGCTGACTTACCAAATGCATAGTGGTGTGCATCCCACTTATTGTCATCTCTGAAAGCAGACCAACCCCGAACTCCAGGTGCGCTGATATCAAATCCTGCGCGCTTTCCGGCTGCAATCACTAACTGCATAATGTCAGCACGGCGAGTGTTGTCAGGATTTCCCCAAAGAAGATTGATCTTTACATCAGTTGCGGAGTGTTTCCGCACTAATGCAAGAGCTGCTGCTTCACGAGTTGCCTGAGTACCTGTAGTGAATCGAGAGACACCGCTTTTTGCGATTACTTCCTTATAGCCTGGTTCGCTTGGGAAGACGATTGGTGAATCCATTCTCACGGAAGCAGGGTTAAGTGGCTTGAAGATCTTTTCAACGATCTCATCTCTAGGATATGCCAACAAAAATGCTGTGCGCAGATCCTTTGCCTTTTGGCTATCGCCAGCAAATGGTCCGGTGTATGCATCCTTTGCTCCTGTTGATTTCGCAATCTTGAGGTCAATGTGCTCAAAGAATGAGCTGCTTCCACCAATAACTTTTGCAGTCGGAATTGCTCTTAACAATGCTACTGAGTCGGCGGTTGGTTGTCCGGAGTAAATATCAATCTCCTGATTTCGCAAAGCCTGTGCTGCTGCAGTTGCATTATCAATGATGCGGAATTGAATTGTCTTAATTCCGTTGGTTTTTGGTCCAGATGGATTAGTTCTGTGTCTTGGATTTTCTACCAACGTAATTGTTCCGTTTGAAACAACTGATTTAAGGATATATGCACCATTACCAACTAGTAGTAAAGGATTTGTGCTGGCATTAACTTCCTTAATGTTGTAATCATTTGACCACACATTGCCCATCGCAGCCATTAACTTCTTATCGTAAGAATAGAAGGCCTTTTCAAATTTTGCCTTTGCAGCCAAATTTGCAGCAGCAGATTGAAGAGTTTTCTTACCCTCTGCCATGTGAACAAGTGCGTGTACTGGCGCAGGACCTGGGGCGTTAATTTCCCAATCTGGAATTGCAGTGTCATATTCAATTGTTAATGACATTTTATCTGCAGACAAGGTTGGCAAATACACATGGTGGGTGTCATAAACTCCACCGTAGCCACCAGAGTTAAAGCCAGGCTTAACATCGGCGGATTTAGGATCTCCTAGTCCAGCACCAAGTGAATATGAACTTGAGCTAATGACGTGAGATAGCAAAAGGTCTACGGCTGTAATTGGTGTTCCGTCTGACCAAACCTTTCCAGGGTTAACTGTGTAGCGAACTTTGAAAGGATTTCGGCTCGTAATTTGATAACTTCCAAAAGTTGTATTTTTTACAAGCTTTGGAGAACTATCGTAGTAATAAAAACCAAAGCTCTGTAAATAATTTACATCGCCATTGATTGTTAAATTCATTTCATCAACTGATGGATTTAAACCAGTCAGTGAGTTGCTGGTAACAATTACAACTGTGGAGCGGGTTGCTGCATTGGCTGGCATTAATGCACCAGCAAGTAAACCTGCAGCCGCAGTTGCAACTAATGCCACCTTGGTAATGCGATTTAATTTCATTTACTCTCCTAGGTTTAGATCAATGGAATATGGAATGAGAAGTCGACATCTCTCACTCCATATCTATTGAAGTGCCGAGAATTCTGCCCTACCAAAATGCCAAAAACAACACAATGTAGGGGTGAGAGCTACCTGCCTTGGTTTCGCGCTTTCTCTATTTTTTCTGTGGTTAACCTGGGAACCGCAAAAGCAAATAGGAGAAAACCAGCGACGGCTGAAAATAGGTAAGGAAAGCGAAGCGCAAAACCACGTTCTCCAGTTAGTTCAAATAGATTAACCAGTCCACCACCAATTAATGTCCCAATCGGAAGACTTCCCCAGGCAAAAAAACGGTAAACACTATTTACTCGGCCAAGCAAATGCAGCGGGATAATACTTTGACGTAACGAAACTGTTATAACATTCCAAAGTACTGCAAAGAATGTACCAAATGCTGTAAGTACCCAGAACAACTGCCAGGAGGATGTAAATCCAATTATCAAAGAAATAATTGGTGCCGAGAGCAATGTTAAGTAAAGGGCTGGACCGCTTCCAATCTTGGCCGAGAGTTTAGGACCCAAAATTCCACCGACAGTTCCGCCCAGTGCTCCAGCCAAACCCAAAATTGCAAAAACAAATACTGATGTATTCAAAATTTCCTGAGCAAACAGGATAAATGTTGCTGCAGTTACTGCACCCAATCCATTCATGCAGCCCAAAATTATTGCCATTGGCCTGAGTAGTTTGTGCTGCCACAGCCAGGTAAAGCCTTCCTTAATTTCTGCTCGAAAGTTTACCTTTCTTTTTAGAGTGGTTTCAGGAATTGGCTTGGTTACTGATGCCAAGGTAGCCACTAATGCAGCTGACACAAAAAATGTCACTGCATCAAAATAAAAAGGTAAAAACACCAATATACCAATTAAAAAACTACCCAGAGGTGGGCCAATAAAACTATTGGTTACAAATTCTACAGAACCAAGCTTGCCATTTGCATTCTCTAATTGATCAGCCTCTACTACATCTGGAAGAATTGTTTGTGCTGTGTTATCCCGCAAAACCTCAGCGCAACCAAATAGAAGCGCAGTAATTAGTAGCACAAAATATAAAAACCAATTAGTTGTAAGGTTTGAGTTGGTTGCAACGCTATCTAGCGATGGCAAATTCTTAGCCTCAATTGAAACTGCAATTGCAACTATTAGCGCTAATAGAGCTCTAACAATATCCATGGAAATTATTATCTTTCTTCGATCAAAACGATCAGTAATAACTCCAGCTGGCAGCGTAAAGATTAACCAGGGCAAGCGACTGGCAATCGCAATTAACGCAATTAATAGTGGAGATCTAGTGACGGCAGAGGCAAGCCACGGGTATGCAACTTGAGAAACACCATCACCCAAATTACTAACACCATGTGAATACCAAAGTCGCCAGTAACTTCTGCCGAGTGGTTTAGCTTTTGTTTTTTTACTCTTAATAAACTCTCCTTAAGTCACGAATTACTTTTGGGTATCATCTATTTTGAGCAGATGAAATGTTAAGGAAGAACTTGATTGAAAACATAGCAATTAAAGTTGCAATCACTCCGCCGACATAAAGCGGAGTTCGCAATCCAATAGAGGCTAGGACGCCGCCAATTATCGATCCGATTGGCATCATTCCCCAAACCAAAGTTCTCCTAGTTCCATGAATTCGACCATAAATCTCATTAGGGATAACATCTTGATAAGTTGACATTAATAAAATATTCCACTGTGAAATAGCAAAGGCACCAATTAGAGACAGTAAGACAAATAGGTAGATATTTGGTGAAAATCCTTGAAGTAACAAACCAGCCGAAGATATAAGAATCCCAAAAGTCATTACTTTACCCCGGCCAAATTTCTTAGAAGCATATGGAGCTACTATCGCTCCGACTAAACCACCAATACCTTGAATTGTTAAAACTAAACCAAACAGTGGCTCTGGAAGATTCAATTCCTTAACCATAAATAAAACAACGGTGGCTGTACCCATTGAGTAACAAACACCAATTAGTGAGGTTGTTACAACCAATCTTCGTAGCAGCTTTTGGTTGAATAGGTAGGAGATTCCAAATTTCATATCTGCCACAAACTTGCTTTGCTCTCCCGTAGAGTTTTGTGTTCTTACGTCCTGTAAGAAATGAATTGGCATAGATAGTGCCAATATTGCTGAAACTACATACCCTAGACTGTTGAAGAAAAAGGGAATGTAAATAGCGAGTGCATATAAAAATCCACTAAGTGGAGCACCTATAAAACCTTGAACAACAGTCTCTGAAATTTGTAACCTAGAGTTTGCTTTTTCAAATTGTTCTTTATTTACTATTTGCGGTATTAATGATTGCGAGGTGGTGTCAGCGGCTACCTCGCAAATACCGATAATGAAAGCTACAAAGATCAATAAAGTAATCGTTACTAGATCTGCTGCAATCGAAAATGCCAGACCGCCAACTACTGCACTCCGAAGTAAGTTGGCACCAGCCAAGATGTATCTGCGATCTAAGCGATCTACAAGTGTCCCAATTGGAATCGCAAATAAAAGCCAAGGCAGCATTGTCATGGCACCCAATAGCGAGATCAAAATAGTGTTATCAGTGAGGGTAATTGCCAACAAAGGTGCTGCGGCTAAGAGGACTCCATCTGAAAGATTAGAGATTAAGCTTGCAGACCATAATCGGTTAAAAGTTTTTCCCACCTATCATCCCATCTCAATCTCGTAAGCCCAAAGATCCATTTCATCAAGATCTAAAGTCGCAAATCCCTTTGCCTCCAAGGCTGCAGCAATTTGGGCCCGATGTTCTGTGGCGTGATGAATTGCTTGAGAGAGGATTGTGGAGCGCCACCGCTTCACTTTTTTTCCAGAATAATTTGTAAATTCAATTTGAATATCTTCTAGCCGCGCACAATCTAAAAGTCTCTGATCAACCTTTAATGCAATTTCTTTTAATGTCACTAGATCTGATATTTGATTAACATCTTGAACTATGTATTCCTCTAAATCAGAAGAGTTGGTATCTTGAGTGAGGCGTTTGCGGTATGCATCTGCTGAATCAACTATGTGAAAGATTATCTCTGCTACAAACCATTCTGGCTTTGCAGCATATGCCTTCAGGGATTCTGCTGGCAGTGTTTGCAGGTGTGAGATTGTCCGTTGATTCGCCCAAGCCATATGTGTTAGAAGTCGATCTAATTGAATTGTCATATTCAACCTTATCAACCATGAAGGTAGGAAAGGCAAATTTAATCTTGATTCTTAAACGTAAAAGTTAGGAAAAAATTGAAAATTAGTTCAATGTGAATTACTAGCGATGTTTAGGAGTAAGACGCCGGCAATTATGAAGGCGATCGCAGTAATCCGAGCAATAGAGACTGGATCCTTGAAGATGATCATTCCCAAAATTGCTGTTCCGGCTGCACCTATTCCCGTCCAAACTGCATAAGCAGTTCCAATTGGCAAAACTTTCAGGGACCAGCTAAGCAAGGAAAAACTTCCTGCCGCAAAGAGAATAAATCCAAGACTTGGCCATAACTTGGTGAAGCCATTTGAGAGTTTGAGCATTGTTGCAAAGCCAACTTCAAGCAACCCTGCTGTGATAACTGCTAGCCACGCCATTTATTGATACTTCTTTGGACTTCTATTGAGTGAACTGACCAATTTTTCAAGAGGTCCTTGGTTAAACCGTTTGAGCCACTGGGCTGCAAGGTAGGAAAGAAATAGCCAAACTGCGACTGCAAGCAAAAATACCTGCCAGGTGCGTAGATCTTGGAATAATCCCAAGCCCCAAGGGCCAAAAATCAGCGACGCAATAACCGATTGTGAAATATATACACTCAATGACATCTTCCCGGCTGGCTTCATCCATGAAACAAGGTGGGGACGCTCATCAACAAGTTTACGGATGATTCCCACATAGAACATCGAAAGCAGCGGAGCGGTCAAAAAAGAAACAATGAGTGAGATGAGATAGATGCTCTCAGAAGGCTCAACTGATTGCTCGTTGCGCAGAAATATCACTGCAGTAACAATTTGAATCGGTAATCCAAGAATTAGACCCGTCTTTATCAATCTCGCATTTGCGGCTTTATCTATGGGTGAAGATAAGAAATTTGACCGTGCTAATCGCACTCCAAGTAAGAACGCCGCAAATGCTAAACCGCCTTGAATAAAAATTCCCGTTGCGAAACTAAGGAACCATACTTCTAATCTCGCTGGAATCGACTCTAGGAAAGTTCCATTTCGAAGAATCTCATCAAGGTTCGATTCAGTTGTTATCCCAAGATCTTCATTCAGAACGTGCTCAACAACGTAGACCAATGCACCAAATATAAGAAGCAAAAATGTTGAGACAGAGAATGTTATCCAGGACCAAATTTTAAGTGTTTTATCTGCTCTAAAGAAGAAAAGAGTGAGAATTAAACCAAATAGACCGTAGACAAAGATGATGTCTCCGTGCCAGAGAAAGGTAAAGTGAAGCGCGCCGAGAGCCATGAGTATCAAGCAACGCTTAATCCATCGAGCCTGATTCGATCTATCGTTTCTAATCACGTAGTTTGAGCTGTAACCGAAGAGGAAAGAAAACAATAAGTAAAACTTTCCGGTAATTAGAGCTGCGATCAGAAAAGTCGCTGAACCATCGGCGAATCCTTGCGTCCACTCCCCATGCGCCCCTTGATCGCTGTTTAACCCCATGAATTGGATGTTTACTACCAAGATTCCAAATAGCGCAAAACCTCTTAGAACATCAGGTGCTAGGTCGCGTTGCATATTCTTAGATATCTCTCTCGCGCCATGCCATAACCATTGAAGGCAATGCAGCACAGGCAAAGAAGATTGCTATGAATACGTAGCTGCCATCATTTCCTTCAGGCTGGAACATTTGCAGATCTGGTCCAAACATCATCAAGACCATCAACCCTAAAATTATGTAACCCAAAATAAAATACGCATACCTAAATGAAGTGTTACGAACTGCTATCTGTCGTTCATCTAATAACTCGTCGGGAGCATCTGCAATTGATCTAACGGCGATTCGCAAAAATGAATAGCCACCAACAGTTGCGAAGATTACGAAGATAGCGATAAAGGAGTAGACGATAATTCCTGCTCCAGGACTTAGATTTAGATTTGTTTTCAGAGTTGGCCAATAACTCCCCATAGATATGAGGACCAAGCCAAGCGCCATAAGTACTACTAAAATTCTTCGGTTTCGTTGCGGCCTGAGCCATTTGAATTTTGAGTCTTCATCATTAAGTAATGCTTCAACGCCTTTTTTGGTAACTCCCTCAAACCAATAAATCTTATTTTTCTTAGACATCCTTACTTTCCTTTCTTCAACGGACTAAGTGAAAAGAGTTCTGATACTTCTTTATTAAGTGATTTAGCTATCCGTAAAGCGAGGACAAGTGAAGGGCTGTACTCCTCACGCTCTAAATACCCAATGGTTTGATAATGCACACCAGCCTTATCGGCAAGATCCTGCCTAGATAGACCTAAAGCAACACGTGCTTCTTCGATGCGGTTATAAACTGGCTCTTCAGGATTGCGACTCATAGAAATAGCATATATGCTATGTAGCATTAATGCAACATATTGAAGAGGATTGAAGGTTAATGAAAAAGAAACTCCCAATCACTCTTCATCAGCTTTCAAATTTTTCTTCCGGTCTAGGCAATTCAATCGTCATGATCACAATCCCATGGTTGATTCTTGAAGAGACCGGTTCCCCAGCCTTTGCCGGATTGGTCGCAGCAATTTCTGCACTACCTGGATTGTTGATCTCACCTATTGGAGGTTGGCTAGTAGACCACATTGGTCGACGCACAGTTAGCATCGGAGCTGACCTACTTTCAGCCGCAGCGGTAGTTGCATTCCCTATTGTTGCTTTAACTTCCGAACTTTCTAGTTCAACAATTTTAATTATTGCTGTAATCGGTGCGATCTTTGACCCCGCAGGTTACACAGCGCGTAAAACATTACTAGCTGATGTTGCTAAAGCATCAAATATGAAACTTGATCGACTAAATGGAATCCACGAAGGTTTCATGGGGGTTTCATGGATTTTTGGACCCGCTGTTGGTGCAGGCTTAATCTCAACTGTTGGTGCGATTAATTCATTCTGGGTCGCTGGTGGCTTATTCATTTTTGCAGCACTGACAATTGCTTTCTTACAGGTTGGCAATCTCGGCAAAGATGCACGTGATTTAGCTGAAGAAATGGGCGAAGTATCAGATAAAAGTCTTCGTGTTGGCTTCCAGGTTCTTTGGAATGACAAACTTCTTCGCACCATAAGTATTTCAATTTTAATTATTGCCGCCGTTTATCTACCAACCGAAACGGTTGTCTTATCTACATACTTTGAAGATTTAGGTGAGCCTGCCAGCCTTGGAATTGTGATTTCTGCACTTGCTGCTGGATCTGCAATTGGATCCTTTGGTTATGGCTGGATAAGTACTCGACTCACTCGAAGAAATCTTGTACGAGCAACTCTTATAGGAACTGCGGTAAGTATTCTTCCAATGGCATTCCTTCCACCATTGCCAATTCTTGTTATTGCTGGATTTTTTCTAGGTTTATCGTGGGGACCATTCACTCCTCTAGTAAGCACACTTATTCAGCAACGAGTTCCGGCTGATCGACAAGGAAGAGTTTTTGGAGTACAGACTGCGGTTTTTTATGCTGCACCACCATTAGGCATGGTCTTAGCAGGAATTTCAGTTGAGAATTATGGAGTTAGCACTACATACATAGTTTTAGCCACAATTCTTTCATCGACTGCAATCTTGGCACTTCTAACCAAATCACTTCGTTCAAACTTCTAATTCAAATTAAGTAATAAGTTAAGAGTCGCTTAATTAGCC
>JACCDI010789032.1_pt1 | contig 10692 bp, 7 predicted proteins | sample 7442791 | NCBI WGS metagenome assembly JACCDI01 (sample SAMN15323434, study PRJNA562643) | freshwater metagenome | isolation source: river surface water | place: USA:Blue River Watershed | collected 2017-08-15
AGTTAACTATCACAGATAAATAACTGTGATAATTCATTCAGTCATGTTTGCAAAAAATTAAAATCGCTGAATATTTTTTGCCAATCCATTATCTTCCTTGTATATAAAAGTCATTGAAAACATTCGAAATCAAAATTTACGGTATACAAAGCGCTATATGAAAATTTTGGTATACGAGCGGTATACAAGCCAAAAAAAGGCATATGAAATTGTTTACTGACCTTTTTTTGTTGATGTGCTCTCTACTGCTTTACTCTGGTCCCACAATTCAAATTTTTCTCTTGTGATTTGGCTATTGTCTTTTTCCAATTCAACAACAGAATCTTGGAGTAAGTTTATTCTCCTTTCTTGCTGCCTATTTTATTTCTCAAGGTTGAAATTTTGTATATTGGTAATGTGATAGCAATGGATAGTAAATTGTATGTTCCACTCCTGTTGCCTGCAGAATTATTCTCTTGGTTGGGGAAGGCAATGTTGTTTATTCTTTTCTTCACAGTTTATGTCTGGATGTACCTGACATTTTTGTTTGTATCCATATTTTGTGGCTGGTTGGGCGTCACCATACTTAGGGATTGGATTGGATGGTTGTTGGTTTCTGTCAACATGACTATGCAGTATAAGCAGATGGATCAGAAAGGGAAAGTGGACTTGAATAGGGGGACTGTTTGTTTACATTCTTGAGGGTATCATGTTGGGGGTTATTTTAATGCAGATCAGTCATGTTCAAAGAAATAGTGAAACAATGCAACAATTACAACAGCAATGCTTTTTTTATTGTAGTTTTTTAAATAAATGTCCCAAAATATTTCAAAGGATTACCCCTATCAGAACATGAGAAGTCTTGCAGCAGGCAGAACCCACACCTTTTATTTTTTAGTTTAAATGACTTGGGAGATTTGGACAAGATATGGGAGCCTGAGCAGACAATGACAACAATGACAAAGAAAACAACAATGGCAACAATTATGGGGAAGACAACAACAAGCCAACAAGAATTTGTCTTGAAGATTATGCCACCCAGGTTTGCAAGTCTTTATATTTGTATGAGATTAGGAAAAGGGATAGGAAGTTGAACCTTGAACCATGACAATGACAATTACATCAAATCTGATGACTGCAACAACAATGAACAATGGCAATTACAAGTGAACAATGATGTCTTGCATGTTTCCTCCTTGTTTTGACATAGTTATTATTCAATTAAACAACTCGGGAGATTTGAATGGATTTGGGGTATATTGGAGGGGATGGGAGATTGGAGAGGTTAGCAGGAAGTGATAAAGATCATCCTAATGTCTCAATTTTACCATTTATTTGTCTTTTTGCAATTGTTTGGAATTTTTGTGGTCAGGACAATCCACCACCAACACAAACACTTATTCAGCAAAATATTCTCAATTTAATTTGTGGGCAGAATAAATTTCATTTCATTGATTCTTTTTCCCTAGGAAATAAAATTTCATGGTGATAACCAACTTAGTAACAACATTAAATAGAAATGAACATGGCTAGATTTGGATTAGCATTTTAAGCAAAAATGTGAAAAAATGCATCATGTAAGTACAAACAGTGTTTCCACACCTCCTCCAACATCGGATTGACTTATGATCACACGAACTACTCCACTTGGATGTCAAGATATGACTTTTCCTGTCACACCAATCACAAAAAATCTTCATAACAGCCCATACCTCTGCAAGATTGTCCTTACACTTTGAAAAGAATGCCTTATTGCACACCAAAAAAGCACAAAAATCTATGGATACAACTCCATTCCAGACCACCTTCCCCTTGTCCTCATTTCCGTTTCCAGTGCAGACTGCCCATAGGGCCATTTCTTGTGCTGTTGATATTCCAACATATCATGACAGTTTTTGCCCATGCTGAAATGTCAGATGTGGTCAACCCATGGCTTTAACACAACATTCAAATAATTCAGTCAACACAACAATTAACTAAAAACAGAGAGCACAAAATAGATGCAAAGATAGTACTAGATTAAATTAATGGATTCATCTATGAATCAGTTTTGCAATGTTATCATAAATAAATTTACATTTTATTATAATTGATACATCTGATCCATTGGGTGTTTTTGAATCAAACCACAGCACCCAACACCCTAACCAGTGCACCAGATTGTCCTGAACATGTCAGGTTCTGCAGAAGCCATCATGTGCAAAATAATTTATGAAACAGATGGCTCAAGAGGTTAAATGTTGTTCAAAATAAGACTTTAGAAATACTGTTAATAGCAAAGTGGACAAAGAAGACAATCAAGATGAGGGTAAAATCAACAGATTGGAAATGATAAGTCAAATTTTTCTTAACATTGTTACTAACAGACATGTTGAAAATCCAAGTTATGATAATTTTTGATAATCCAATGTGTGAGGGACGTGGCAATGATAAGGTTGCTGTGGGAAGAGTGATGAAGGATTACATGTTTAACACCCCAATAGCAGTTTCATCAGCATCCCATGTATCAAAATGTACTGTCTTTGTCTGTAAAGTCTCCAATCATTATGACTCCAAAAACAAGTGAATTTACAACGTTTTTTGCAAAAATCACAAAAAAATTAAGCCCCACAACAATTTACTAAAATCTTCTCTAAACAAGATGGTAAGTATGATAGTAATTTAGATCAAGTAAGAGTTTGTGTTGTGTCACAAAGATTTAAAAAATGATGTTTCAGTGAGTTGTAAAGAACTTCTCATTTGCTCATACGATCCAATGATAAGTGTCATAATGATGTTTATGATGGGACAGACACATGAAATACTAAAAAATAGTAATAAGCCACTTGTTGATCTTGATGTTGATGATAATCAATTATTCAGAGAGCAATAGTCAATCCATTTAGAGAAAGCTCAAACTGATTTTGTTTATTATACCCTGATTCATGTACTCCTTAGTTTACCTCTCTCTTTCGTAATGGCATGTAAACATTTCAAGTCTGATTGATACCCACCAACCTAGACCACAAATTTATCAACAATATAGGCATTGTTGTAATATTTATTCTCACCATACTCTTTATTTCTTAGAAAATTTATATTCTTGGGAATGATCCCTGAAAGCCTCTCATATCCCACTGGATTGATTCATTGATGTGGCTGCTCTTTTTACACTGATTATAGATCTTGTTTCCTTGTCTGTTATTTTATTAGAAAATGAATATCCAAAAATGATTTTACTTTGTAATCTTTATTTGTTTTTCCAAATAATACTAATGCATTCCAAATGCATTGAACATTGTATCCAACTTGGTATATGTTTCCCCCATTCAGCTACTTGACTGCAATGAATGCATTCTGGTATGTTGAAATGTGTCATGGGAATAGTACCATCTGGATTGAAGTCAGTCACATTTGCATTGTAGTGATCATATGACCATCCAATGTAATATTGGCACTGTACTGTCTTATCAGGAGATTTGTCCAAATATAGCTTTGGTCATATCAAACACCAAAATTTTATCTTCTTATGGGATGGAGATTTTGCTTTGACAGCTCTGAAATGTATATTGATCTGAGCTTTGTTGGGAAATTTAATTCATGAAAATTTATCATTACTAAAAAAAGGTCAACTTGAGGTTAACAAAATTGAAAATGATATGATAAGTTTGACTATGTCATACAAATAACTATTTGTAGCTAAAAAACAGACCCACTTATCCTTGCCTATACAAAATAGGTCAACATATCTTCCACTATAATAAGTCTATAATTGTCCCTATTACTCTTTTTAGCACATATTTTTATCAAGAAAAAGAAAATAATCTTCAAAATTGAGGGTCAATTTTTCATGTATGGAATAAGAATCAACATCAAAATCTAATAGGGTAATGATCCTTCCTTTGAGGGTGAATTGCACAATGTCCAGCAGATTATCAGTGCATTCAATGAGTGCTACAATCTAAAATATGAGCATCCTTGACAAATTGTTCAATTGATGAGCTCATTGCTCAATCAGCATTGGACTAGACGTGTTATATGTTTGTTCCGTGTAAGCCCCATTTAAGTGGAATTGTAATCTATTGCTGATGGTGATAAAGGAAAACTGGTCATGTAGTAAAGTTACACGAGAGAAAGGTTGCCCAAACAAAGACAACAATTGCTTCTGGTAATCTGAATTTGAGAACCATTCAAAGACTGCTAAAATCCAATTCACAATAGCATGGATAGTGACTTCTGTGATACTATTGGAATCCTTACATTGCAAGATGATGGTGTTTTTGGGCTATATCTGATAAAAAGGGGGGAAGGATTGTGCCAAAGCATGGTGATAGATACATGAAAGATAAACTCATGGGACATTCAATGACCTTGAAGCAATGAATTGATGGAGAGATTTGATGTCCAGCCACAATAGTGATCACTATGCAACAAAATAATGAATCATTGTAGACTCTTTTATCCAGTTGAGGATCATCTAACATATTGCAACATTGATGGTAATGGAAATTGCTCCATTAGGTGGAACCCATGCCACATCACAACCAATCCAAACATTTGGTCAATGTCTTAAATAATCAGCATCATAATCCAGTTGCTTTGAAGGATGTTTGGGCAACAAAATGTTGGCCTAAAACAATCAACTTCCCTCTGCAGAGGTGAATGCAATTAACTCATATGCTCAAATCAAGAAAGCAAACTTTGATCCACAACTGTTTTGACAAAAAATGGTCCCTCTGATAGTGATGAATTAACTTTGAATCTATCTCCCTCAGGCTCCACCTAAAGTAGTGACTAGGATTAAGAGATGAGTAGTTGTTCACAAAAAAGACTTGCCCAATCAACACCAGAAGCTTTGGAAAGGGAACTTGGAAGACTACAAAACCAAAATGTCCAATTGAATTGCACAATCTACAAAACTGATACATGCATGTACCATGGATGCAACCCATCTGTTCCTCTCTGTGAGCACTGCATGGAGTTGAGCATAACCAACACAGTTAGTAACTGATATGTATTAGCAATTGCAAGCTTTTTATCATTTTTGGCTAAATTAGCATATCAAGTCCTCGAAGGACTTTTGAAACCATCAATTCCATAGCTTGATGGCCTCTGGAATTAGATTTTTGCCAAAGATATTGTATGGACAGTTTGCTACTAATTTGTGGCATTGGTCACTGAAAATCCAATAATAAGTATGTGTTTGCATCCCCCTTTTCCTGAAAGTTTTCGCCCGTCAATAGAGGGAGAAGAAACTTTCATGATCATTTTTTGATAGCCTCCCTAAAACATGAGTTAATAAATACAATTCAATACCCAACATATTTTCAAGTTGTGGAAAGCATGTTCATGATTTGATATTGAGAAAAGAAATCGGTTTCATTTCTCGCATAAGAGGAATAAATGTTTTGATTGGGATAATTTATTATGATCATTCAAACTTGAAAAAATTATTGCTGGCCTTGAGGGGACTATCAAGCAATATAGACAGAAACTGCGACTCAATTTTGCTCCAAATCTTTTTGTTGCCAGCCATCCGACACTCTCTGTAAGTTTTGTAGTTCGGTAGCCGCTACATCAATGTGCTCTCTCGCTGAGGCAAACACAGTAACTGCGCTGGTCATTAAATTGAAAAATAAAAACTCGTTGATCTAATAATCATAATGGAAATTCACCTAGATGCAACTTTAGCTTCTCGAACTCCATGCCGTCGGTGCTATATTTAATTGTTAATTAGATGATCTGCTTTCGTGAACGAAATATTCAAACGACGTTGTCTCTTGCAATAGTCCTCACTATCCATTTGTTGTATTTTGCATGCACCATATTAATGCTTACAAGCAAGATTTCAACGCATTGGCTACTTCTTCATTCTTTCCCTCCTTTCGCAATAGTTTACCAACAACATCATCCATTGACGCCTTTAATTTTAGGATTGTGTCCATGGAATGGCTATTAAACTTGAACAGACCGTAAAACAAATCAAAGCTGTCTGCATTTGTTGTTTCAACCAACTTTAGCACATTTTGGAAACCCTTGGTATCAATGGGCGTTGCTTGCAGCCCTTGCGCTCCAAGGATGCGACCCATAAGATGGGTAATGAATTGAGAATTTGCTGTGAAGCTATCGTGTTCTTTACATGACATCGAAACCATATTGCATCCCTCCTCTTCCCATATGCTCAGAAATCTCTCAATTCGATCCATACCCTCGATATGGGCGTCACCTGCAATATTTAATTTTGGGGAGCATTGGGTTGGAAATGCAAATATGATTTAAGTGGGCCAGATCTTCATTTCATCAGAAAGTGAAAAAGTCCAATGTTTAATGACGACTCACTGTTTTCGTGAACCCCATGAGAAAGACCAGAAACATCATAGAACGATGTTCTTCGACTATCATCTCCATCTGACTCATAATCCAATTTGTGATGAAATGTCCTATCCTTGGATGGATCCAATAACACCTTATCAATTCTTGTCCGCTCATACACAAATGTCTGGCCTTGCCATCCGTGCTTTGCCGAATCAGGTCCAAACATTGGGTGGGTGCACAAGATATCACACTCCTCGGGAAGTAAATCCAAAAAAATATTGCGAGGGTGCTCTTTGACACTCAACACATCCACAATCAACGGACAGGACCTAGCTCCCATTACTTCCATTCGTTTTTTCAACAGTGGCACCAAATCTTTGATCGTATCCTCAAAGCTAACAATGGAAACAGCGACTACAATCACGTCCAAATTTTCCTCCATGACAAACCTCTCTAAGTCGGAGAGTGGAATATATTTTGCACCCATATCATTTGCAATGGCAGTGTAATCGGATCGTGAAGTCCCTATGACATCTCCGTATTTGGTAAAACTCTTCGCTATGAATTGACCGAAGCGGCCGAAACCGATGATGCCAATGGTGAGTGGACGTGAACGGAGGACATTTAGCTTCTTTTGGCGGAGGTTTGCAAGGAGCGAAGCTGCATCGTTTCGTGATTCAGGAAGTGATATCAAAGATGGGAGAGAAGTCAGCCAAAAATTGCGGAACAATGGCCAAAGTTTCTCCGAAAGTGTCCCATACTTACCTAAGTGGGCTTCTTCTTGCTTCAACTTCTCAAGCTCTCCAGCGACGGGGCCCTCGGGTATTGTGGAGATATTATTCGTCTGTGGCGTCATGTTGATCGTGTTGGGTATGGATTGAGCCGACAGAAGAAAAAAAGGAGAAAATGAGATTGATGCAAGACACAGAATGAACAGTCTTGAGATAATATGCGTATTGGTCGCAGCGCTGTGGGGGGCGTTCATGTGTAGCTGTTTTATGTTGAGGTTGATAAGAGATTGGCGGATTCGGATTGGGCAATCGAGGGTGGACGATGCATGACCGGCCTTGTAGTTGGTGGTGCCGATTGTGTGTGCACAAGTAGTAGTATTTTTCCGAATGAAGTGTGTGAAACTTAGAAACATACTCACAAACCAAGCAAGCTGCATACGCATGTTACGGATGTTAATGCGCATATTCAATTACCCCAATTCAGCGATTAGTAGCGAATCGTGCAATATCTGGAAAGGAAAGGAAAAAAATGTGCGGCTGAGAAAGAGTTAAGATAATTTAAGTCAAAGATTTCAATGAGAGGCTATTATTGAATTCCTACGATTGTGACAGATTGTGACCGCATTTTATTTTATTGCTGGAAATCTCGCTGAATTATTCGCTGTCACAATGAATGTTGAAAATAGTAATATTTTTTCTTGTCGACAATATAGTGAACAATAATCAACCCACAGGCATCAACTCGCTCCACCCGCCTTCCTACAATGCCCCGACATGATACTGGCACTCTTTCTTCCACTCATTTTAGCTTCGTGTTAATTTGGTCGTTAGTTGCATATACCGGTGCCTTTTCTCCGAGATGGTGCCAGAAACAAAACATATTTCGGCCAACACCCTATGCATTCGTCATTGTTTGTCATGGGCCAGCAGAACATCCTCATTCCATGACATATCGAAGCAACGGTTGTGACAAAAATTTTCATCCACACAGTGCTTACAATTCTGCTCCAAAGATGACGACATTGGGAAAGGAGACTCGGCTACAAATGATGCAACAAAAAAGGACGAGGCTTCATCGTTATTGTTTAAATTGAAGGAAGAAATTAACAATATTCAACATCAGCTTTCTTTGATAGAGGCATTGGAAGCTAGGAATGAGGCTCAAATATATTCATTCATTGACGAACAGGATCAATGGGATAGTATGGAGGATGAAGAGAGACAATTACTGGTGAACAAACCCCAGTTGTTGAATCGGAAAGCAGAGATTGAGAAATTCTTGTCATGAATCCAAGAACTCTTTTCGTGAAACTACTTTGTCCCTATATGCCGGAATTCTGGCGCCATTTAAAGCAGCGATTTTACATCGGAGATCGTATGGAGGATGAAGAGAGACAATTACTGGTGAACAAACCGCAGTTGTTGAATCAGAAAGAAGAGATTGAGAAATTCTTGTCATGAATCCATGAATTCTTTTCGTGAAGCTACTTTGTCCCTATATGCCGGAATTCTGGAGCCATTTGTAACCACGATTTTACAACGGATTGTTTGAATTGGTTGATAAATTAACTCATTTACAATTACAACATATAAATATGCAATGGATTACATTATAACACAGCAGACAACGCCTGGAGGGCAGCCAAGCGCGCCAGCAATACCACCACTGGATCCGACCCCTGGAGATGAAGTCACATTTGCAGCAGCAACACCATCAACTCGTTCTTCTTCGTCGACTGGCCCATCGTCGGGAACATATCCGATTTTGACGATTTCCACCAGTTTCTTCAACGTTGTTGTGTCACGAAACAAATAATCGTCCGAAAACGCCTTCACGGCGTATTGTCCTTCAAGCATTCCCTTCAACTGAGCCAAGCTTACAGAATCCATAATTGTGTTCAGAGGAGTATTGTCCTGGACGGAGTTTTTGTCAATATTTGCAATATGAGATACGGCGTCGATGAGTCGTTGTCGGATGGATTGTTTGTCAAGTGACCGGATTTCACTGGGGTGTACGCTGACTTGTCCATATGACGGAGATGGAGTCAAAGATTGCTCTGTTTCGCTCTCCCTCGCGTTGTCAGGATATGAGGCGTCAACCACATTCTCTGGCGATGTGCTATCACTTCCAAAGTGCTTTCGGTACACCTCTTGGAGACTTCCACTTAAAAATGCTTTACGGGCTCTCGACCTCGATATCTTCCCGCTGGTCGTCTTCGGCACGGTTTTAGTTTTGAGAAGCACAATGCACGACACCGACAAGGAATGTTCTTTGCTAACCTCCGAACGAATTGTGTCCACAATGGGTTCGCAGATTGACTCGACTTCTTTTTCAGTTGTGGGTGGATCTTTCAACTCCATTACCAAGACGACATCCTCTCCATCATTGTTCGATGCGGACCTAATGGAGAATGCCGCGGAGCAGCCAGGACGAGTGTGTTTCGATGACACTTCTTCCGCTGTAGCTTCTATGTCCTGTGGATAATGATTCCTTCCCCCGACAATGATCAAATCTTTCAATCTTCCGCAAATGTAAAGTTCTCCATCGTGGAGGAATCCCAAATCTCCAGTTCTAAGATAACCATCCCCGGCATTGTCATTCGATGCATTTTCTAACACGGCATGAAATTCTTCTTTCGTCACATCATCCTTTCCAAAGTACCCCATGGCCTTCGAAGGTGAATTGATCCAAATTTCTCCAACCACATTTTCTTCCAAGGACAACCTCTTTTCCGAATCAACGATTCGAACATCCACATTTTGGCGGGCTGGAAATCCACATCCAAGAAGCCTCGTGGTCGACTCCGATTCTTCTTCATTAATCTTATCCGAAGATTCGTCGTTGCTGTCGACAATAACCACGACATTTTCTTCTTCCAATTCCCGTCTCTTTACACTCAACCTACCCGAGCCACCAGAACAAACAAACACCGTATGTTCCGCCAACCCATACGTAGGATATATCACACTGGGACCGGTAGGCAATCCAAAAGGCTCAAATGCATTTACGAAAGCTTCAATCGAACGTTCCGTCACCGGTTCGGCACCATTGATTATATGTTTCAAACAAGTCAAATCCAATGGTTTCGACCCCTTTTTTGCGTTTGCTGTGGTCGCATCTCCGCCGTTCCCTACTGAACCACTGAAATAGTAATTGTCCCGATCAAACTTTCTCGCCGTCAACCCAAACGCGAAGTTCGGAGCCTGCAAATGAGTCCCTCGAAATTGTGAAATTGCCTCGATCCAACCCATTGGACGCTGCAAAAATGCAATGGGGGACATGTAATATCCCTTTCCGCCGCAGTAAATAATACCTAGTAAGGATCCGATGAGACCCATGTCGTGATATTGGGGAAGCCAGGATACGACGACGGTTTGAGAGGAGGCTTGGAGGTCGGAGATGATGATGGATAGGTTGTGTGCCAAGTTGGAGTGCGATATGATGACTCCTTTGGGAGCCGAGGTCGATCCGGATGTGTATTGCAGAAAGGCCGTGTCGTTTGGTGCCGGTGTCGGAATTCGGCCATCGCTGCTATTGCTGCTTTTGGGAGGATTTTCCAATGGCTCATTATCCGTCACAACCCATTCTAACTCTTCCGGCCAAGATGCCTCCTCATGATTACTACCGTCTCTTTGCTTCCCCCCCGGCTTCATTCCAAACTTACTCCGAAAAGCGTCTTTCAATTCA
>JACCDI010071799.1_pt1 | contig 10688 bp, 5 predicted proteins | sample 7442791 | NCBI WGS metagenome assembly JACCDI01 (sample SAMN15323434, study PRJNA562643) | freshwater metagenome | isolation source: river surface water | place: USA:Blue River Watershed | collected 2017-08-15
ATCTTGCACACAGCCCATTCAATAGTGCAAGTGTCTTTACAGAAACCACATTGGTTGCAAACACATGGTAGGTTGGCATCATATGGTGGGTTGGAGCAAGTGCAATTGTGATTTGCAGGGTTAGTCTCTGAAGCAACAAGAAGAGGGGTTGGCAGCAGCAGCTGTATAAGGCTTGCAATCATGAGGTGTGAAAGTGGTGCCATTGCAGCAGGAGGCTTGGCCTTGGTCATTGCAATAATTGGGTTGTTTGGGTGGATTGGCATTGTTATGGCATGGGACAAAATTCTTGAGGTCAGTCTGGAATCAAAGTCAAAATTACCATGATGTATGTAATCATTGATATGTTCCTTTGGGAAGGAGTAGAAAAACAAGACCTTGGCTTCTTCATCATCAGTTCCTTTTCATAACAACAACCTGAAAGCTTAACAGCCTGTAACGCTTCCTGGAAGCAAGTAAGAAATGCTTGTGGGGTCATTTTTCATTTTTCGGGAACTGTTCTAAAAAATTGAATCAATATTTTTCTGACCAAGGACCATCAGAATACAAAGTCTTACACCAACAAAGCCGTCAACTGCCTTCATCACTAATTCTCCATTGCTATTGCTGCCTGACTAACTCCACCACAAAAATTAACCCCATCTCAATCCTCAGACCACCCACTGACTCTACCACCACTAAACCAACCACCAACCACTCCATGAACCATGCACAATTACACAAAAAACAAGCCACTCAAAATCCTATTTAGCCTATCAGAGCAACATGCCCCTGTCATCATCAGTCTTATTGAAGCATTTTACCCAGAAGAATTTGGGGAACAGTAGCTGTCAGAACTCCAGAAATTCTCAAGACCTTGAAAGATATCAATGGATAAAAGCAAGTGTCAACAAGCAACAACTTTAACTCCAAAACTGATACATTCCCACCCTAAATTCTTCAGTGAGGCATGAATGCCTAGTCCAAGTGCCCCATCATGATAATGATGATTCCCTTTTTCAACAATCCTGTCCAATGCCCACATCAAGACAAAGTAGTACCATATAAATCTAGTGGCTTTATCCTGGAAATGGCAAATGTAGGAAAAAGTTAACAACAGAATGACTCTAAGAAAAAGTCCTGGACTTTCTTGGCCTGTCAATCCAGATATTTTTATAATTACATTAATCTATGGCAATGATGACCAGCTTCAGTCTTTATCACCAAGGTTTAATCACTAGTGAAGTCCTCAAAATGTTGTAACTCTAGCTACTAGTACCCACCCTTCCACAACTCAAACAAGCCTCCTTTGAATTCCTCCATGCATATAGTATGAAAAAAAATCATGATAATTTTGATAGCGTTGACACATAAAAGAAAAAAATCATTCATCTTTTTACCATTAATATATGCCAACTTCCAGTCAGTCCCATCAATCTTATTCAAAAATCAAGAACAGTCTGATGCCAACAGCAAACTTGTCTGAAAGCAAGACCAAATCAACAAGGACATCAAAGAAGTGATATAATGAAATTGAGAAAAGGGTTCTATTGAGGGAGGTTGTTTTCAATGAAGTCAAAGAAGCAAAAAAAACTCCTCCAGTCAAATATTCATATTTGATACCAAGATTCAAAACGCATATGAAGCTGATATAGGCAAGCAAACATTTTAAATTAAAAGTACAAACTCTCCAGCAAAGTCTCCAGATACAACATCAAAGAAGACCAAGCTACAAAGCTCAAGCCCCCCTTTTCAAATTACAAGCAGCAACCAAAATCCAAGTAGCTACACAGGACAAAAGTGAAGCAAGCAGATAAGCAAAAAACAAATTCAAAGTAATTCTACAACAACCATTATTCCAAAAATGATGGCATTAATGGTGGAAGAAAGCAAACAATTACAAAGAGTTCACCATATCCATCCACCAGAGTAATGGATATCTCCATCATGCTGAAAGAAAATATCGAACCAAACAAAAACAGTTGTTAGAAGAGAATGATTTTATTGTATACCAATATCTCCCCATTTCAAAGATCATGAAAAATATCCTACACTGTAAATATCCCAGGATCTTCCCAACCAATCTGGCTTTGAATGTTTTAATGAAAACAAAAAAACTCTAAAATCATCAAAATTTCTCCTAGAACCTGACCTAATTTTATGTATCAAAGCAACTATCACAACAACCCATGTTAAATTCTTGATTGTCAGATTCACCAACATTACATGAAAAGAGATTTTCATATCAAACAAATGAGACTATAATGATGAAAAAATGGATACAATCCCAAGCTCTACAAAAAACATACTGGAAGCCGACTGAATCCCTCATTGCAGTCACATCATACATTGATGCTTTTGCATCTTCCCTCAGAGCAGAAGAAAAATTATCATCAACCCAAGCACTCTGGCAATCTGTCACTACAACTACTCCAAATAATCATCTTCTTGAAAGGATGAAAAATTCATATTATCCCTGCTGATGAAAACCTTATCCCAACCTTCATGGAATGGAGCTTCTAAATCAATGCAGCAATCAAAGAGCATCTTTGCAACAGCATACATATCAAAACGCACCAAAGGGAATTTTCTAAGTTGGACAAGATATTTTTTGTTTGAGAGAATGATGGGAGAATGGCTTAAGAAACATAAAGAAAACCCTGCAAAGAATAGTCTTCCTCATTCATTGCAACAAGAAAGCTATGTAAAAGTTTGCAAGATTCTACCTCACGATTGAAGGGCACAAAAACCATGGAAGACTAGGCCAGTTGTTAAAACTTGTAGCGCCTACCTACAAGCGCTTAGTATATGGATGGCCTATAATCTACAAAAACTGACACCTCACATTGTTACGTATGTCAAAATTCTAGAAATCTCAACATACCCCATTGCAAAACATCAAACATGTACCTTCACATGCATTCCTACTAGTCACAAATGACCAATATAGATATTGACCAAACAATAACTACCTTTGAAGAATTCATATAAGAAACTCATTACCAACTGTCTCCTCACTTCCCAATTGAAACAATTGCTAATTGAAAACATATTGCCATGCAGAATAAATTTAAATTTGGAGACATGATTTCAAACAGATGCAAGGGACAGCTATTCAAAATCAAATGGCCCAGAAATATGCTAGCTGCTATGAGAGAAATGTATTACTTAATATTTTTGAGATTATACCTCATTTTTGCAAAAATTCAATGATAACATGTTTGTCATCTGGATAAGGACTATCAAATGATTGTAAGCCCTTAACATAATGCTTTTGGCCTATTCACTTAGGAGGTGTATCCAAGATACAACTTCATCTTTCTAGACAAAAATCTCAATTATCAAGGATTGGAGAATTTCACTCAAAACCTACCAAAATGCACTAAATCTGAACCTGTACATCTAGTTAGCAGATCACCTGATACAAATGTCCTCAGAATTATCTTCATTAAAATTGGATTTATTTACCTTCAAATCACAAGAAGTAAATACTTTGTGCCGGCTGTGGTATTTTCATTCAGGAGTTTCTGGTCAAGCGGCTGGGGAAAAGAGACAATCATTCATACCTTTCTACTTATCATCACTCAAGTACAACAACCAAGGTGCACTACCTCAGAGATGCAAGGACACAATAATAACCTATCAAAAAATTAGTAATTCCTACCATCAATACAATTCAAAGGGGTGAGTTACATGGTGGAATCCAAGTAGAAAGGGCCTTTTTTCATAGTATAAGTATCTACAAATGGGAACATATGGATATGACATGATAACTTGACTGAGCATATACATGCAAGGAGAATTAGCCCATACTACAATTGTGCAATACAGAGTAACTTTGGGTCTATTGAAACTGCATACCATATATATTTCTCCCTTCTTCCTAGTAGAGTCTAAGCTGGAGAGTTTCAATACAATTACTGATATTCACTGACACTAAATTCCACCTACCACCTACTGCCTGTTTCCCTCTATTTTTTGGGTAAGTGATTTTTCCTCCAGGCAGCATAGCAATTACCTACCAGCTTCCAATTTGTGGGAAGAGTATAACAGGTTTTATTCTGGTTCTGGCATATGTACCTCTGCTGCATATGAAGTCAGGCCATGTAAGAGACTATCCTATTTGAACTTATTGGGGTTCTTTCTTACTCATTTTTATTGATAATTAAAGTATTACTGTAGCATTGACACATTCTCAGAAGTACAATGTACATTCTTGTAGATATTATTTGCAGTTGGTGGCTTATTCAAGTGTTATTTCATATGGGATACATGGAATCTCCAAATTGGATGTTGACATGATAAGTGTGATTCATTGAGTGCCAGAAGTCTTCTTCTGTGTCCTGTGTCCATGTAGATTATTATGTTGAGTATTGCTTTAATCAAAGTTTGATATGCTACCAGCTACCAGCTTCAGTATTCAAGCTGGACCCTGGTCCCTGGCTTGACATGACATTGGTTTGGGATTTTTGGGGCATTCTTTTGTATTCAATTTTGTTTGAACTACTTTTCTCCTGTACATTTAATGACATCATTCAACAGAAAGGGGTGTATGACAGAAAGTATCCTATTACAAAGCAGCTGATTTTCACTAAGGTGTCACCATAAAAATCCATGACAACAGTGCAAATTCCTCCTGCTGCCTCAATGGCACTTATGTATAGGATATTGGCAGAATTACTTACTTTTGAGTTGTAGATCAAAATATAGTTCCTGAACTCTGCACACAACATACATCTCCAAAAGGCATGTCATTTATACCTAAATTTGGTGTGATGTAGAGCCTATCTAGAAGATTTGACTATCAAGTATTTCTAAAATTAGGCAGTTTTCTATTTTATTTGTTTTTTCTAATAATATCTAATATTAGAATATTTCTTTCTTTGCTATTTGAGGAACTCTTTTTGACCTTCAAATTCCTTCATCCTAACTCAATTCCCAATCATGATAATTCAACAGAATAGTGTCCTAAGGATCATAGGGTTAATTCTGAGTCTCAGCATCAAAAATGATTTAGGTATGGATAATTTCATATGGGATTTTTAGAAATCTTGAAACCAAAAAGACAAAGAGGTGTTTTGTGTATTTTGTCTTGCTGCTAATGTGTAAAAACTGAAAACTGAAAACTGAAAACTGAAAACTAGAATCAAATTAGGCTACAATGCATGGGAGCTAGGGGGGATGTGTTCCATCTCTAGATTTGTGCATGCAATAATCCTTCTAGCTTCAGAGGTTGAAAAGAGAAGATTAGCATGGGGTGGCTTTGGAAAAGCTGATCTGATCTGCTTTGCTTTGTTATGATAAGTGAAAGGCTTCATCAGATAATCCTATGCATTGATTTTTCACTAGCCCAATATCACTCTAGTCCATCTATTGGTATCCTCTGGGTACTGGATAGGGTCAAATTTCATAACAAGTTGTTTTTTCTTTATGTCCAGGAATACTGGTTTTGTATCACATGGACCTAACATACTGCCAAACACTCTTTCATACTTTGACAATAGGCTCATTGGGTCTTAGTGTCCAGTACCTAGGATGTTTGTATGGTTATTAGATACTGAACTTGCTAAGTCAGCTAATTTGTATTTGGTGTCATGAATTTTCAGTAAAGATAATATTACATTGTTTGTATTTTATCTACAGCATGTGTTATGCTCATATCATAAATGGATATACAGAGGCAACTCTTCAGTTAATGCAATGTACCTTTATTATTTGTTGCTAAAAATATAAAAACCTATTTAGTTCTTGTAGATTTTGAGTACATAACTGGGATTGGGTACCCAAGGGAAATCCATGTCTGTTGGGTCACTATTTTCTATCTTATTTTTATTTTGCAAATGTTTAAATTTGGGGGAACCTATGTGTGCTACATAAATAGCCTTTGTGTGATCTGTGCTAGTAGTCAAATATTCATTTTTTAATATTTGTGTTTGGTATGGTTGTAGATATCACCTACAAAGAGTATGTCAACATCAGACCTATTATCAAGCAGTATATTCTGTTTTCTTATTCTGCATCATCATAGACTCTACATGTGCTCAGTGCTTTACTAGAATCCTTTGGTACTCTTACATCAATGGCCTATAAAATAAGAGATTGAAGAAATAGAACCAGAATAGCTCTATTAGATCCAATGTCATAATCAATACTCAACTATGTTCCTAGGATGTAATGAGCCAACCAGACCCACTCAAGTTTTGATTGCCTGAGTATGTAAGTTTCCTCTTCAGTCTATTTGTTAATTGGAACTGAGGTTAACAAGTTTCAAAAATGTTCAGCAAGGAATTGAGCATAGAAAGTGTTGCTCCTAACTTTCTTGGGCTTTGCATTTTCAGAGGCTGCATTTTCAGAGGCTACCCTATTCTATTTGCCTCACACTTGTTGCAATGCTTGGTGTTGTGTAGTTTTTAGTTATAGCTACCATGTGCCTGTAACATATAAATGCATACAACACTTCTTATGGTTAGATGATTTTATGGTATTCTTATCCAATAATTATTCTGTTGGTTGTTACAGTCTACTTGGTATCACTGGATTTCATAGGTCTATGAGTCTATGAGTCATTGTAGTCTTTACAATATAAAGTGCCTTGGCGTCATCCAGCTTATCAATAATGGTCTTGAAGTCAATTTTATCACAAGTGGACCAGTCAATAGTGATTTGTATTACACCTTATATAAATTAGAAAAAGGGCAATGTACTATATAGTAAATTTTCCAGTCATCTTGATGAAATTGATTGGAGGTCTTGGAATATTGGAACTGACGCATTGATGTAAGTACTTAAGATACTTTGTCACTGTAACTAATATTTGCAGATAGTAGAGGAAATAGCAGAAGTCTTGTTTGTGCCATGAGGAAATGTTGTTTGTGGCACTATGCCAAATTTTCCTCAGTCTCATATTTCATCATCCAGTGGATGTTAGACACACCTGTCTGTGGTAGGTAAGGAGTAGAGAAGGTGCTTCACACAAAATCTATTTCTGGCCCTGATATCATATGTAGTTCTTAGCTATGATGATATGACCTACCTTAGCAGGGGCAATGACTCCACTACCAGCTTGGAACATAGTATGTTATGTATTGCAAGGCTTTGAAATTGTAGGGATCAAAGGTAATGTCAATGGTTTAGGATCAGGTAGGGCCTTCTTGGAACTATGGTAGAAATTTCCATGGAGTATATTGGTGGACTGTGGGATTGTTGAAAAACAAAAAATTTGGTGCCAAAATATCCAAGGCCAAAAATCTTACCAAGCATTGTAAGAATGGGACAACTCCAAATATAAATTTAGATATTGAAAAATAGAAATTTATTATTAAAAGAGAATCTCTTGTTCCCTCAAGAGATAACCCTCTTGATCATTTGTAAGACTCATCATTATAGACAATGGGAGTGTGTCTGTATTATAAGGTTTACCAAAATCTACCTCAGCATGGAGAGCAGTTGGAGGTTGAGACATCTGCTTCCGTTTTTGTATGTTGGATCTTTGTAGGGGATTAGATGTTTTCATTTTATCTGATGGGAAGTTATATCCTTGTGGGTGTGTTCATATGACATGATGTAATCCATACCTTTCAACCTATCTGTACGTTGCAATTGTTACTAAGTATGCTGGAACATTGAACAATGACTTCTTTGTCAGGATATCTTGGACATTCTTTGATTTTTCATTGATTTTTGATTGATTTTGAATGGTAACTTTCCTCAGATGTTGGTAATGTTGAATTTCAACAGGAGTTACATATGGTAGAAAATTGCCAGGTCAATTACTATAGTATTGTTGATCTTGAGCATATGTTAAATGAAGAAAGAATAAGATCAAAAAGTTGAGTTGGTAAAGGTGGTGTTGGACTTTTGAATTATTTTTTTGGTAAAAAGTTGATTTTAAAAGAGTAACAAACTAGGCAGCTAACCCAACCAATCATGATTTTAAGTTTCAAGAATAAACTAGAATTCGAAATTATTGCAAAAGTGATATCAGCAAAACTTTGATCATATGTCAGAAAGCTCAGGATAAATTTTCTGAATGAAATCATGAGAAACTCAATAAGTGCAGGTCTTGATTTGGCAAAATGATGCATATGATGAGGTGGAGTAAATCTGATATCTACAACTTCATCAGAGACTGTACCAGACACAGGTAAAGTGCAGATAAAGATACAGGGTTATACATGGGAAACACCTGAATGATGATAAACATTGTCACCAGAAAAATTACATGGAATCAATATTACATGGCATTTTGTATTCAATATATCTGGGGACAGCAATTCAGATTGTGATAAATGCAGAGACATGAGTATTAACATGATTGGGTCTATCTTAGCATAGGCTCACTTGCTTATTGATCAGAATATGGCACTAATAAGTGATGTTTTGACACTTTTCAACATGTTCTTCCATGTATTGGATCAATAAATCATTTGGATTTAAAATGAATATAATTTAGAAAGCCAAGAAATAAATTAACAGAACAATATTCTGTGGTGTTTTCGAAGGATGCACATGATCATTTGAAGCCAAGAAAAACTTTTTACACAAAATTCAGGACTTATTCAAGTGGATTCCTATTAGGGGAATATGTTTACAAGGAATCTGGGAGGACTTGAAATTAAGAAGTTCTGTGAGCAAATAATCTGTTGCTTAGACAACTAATAAATCATCAAGAAAGAAATAATTCACCAGCTTGTGCGTGTGGGAGGGTGTCACAGAGGTAGTGGGCCTTTTCTCTTGGGAGAAGGAACTATTGACAAATACATGTAAAACTAATAATTATCCATCACCTATTTACTATGATTGGTGACAGTCTGAAACATCATCTTTGTTAATTCTAGAATAATGGAAAATCCGTGAAAAGACTAACTAATTGAAAAAAGATAAATTACAATACTAGATGGGTAAGAAGCCTTGAAACAAATCAAGTGTGTCTGGGATTGAATAGGAAGAAAAAAATTGTAATCCATAAGTTGGTGTCAATATTCCCATCTTTTTCTCATCAGTGAAATAAATGATATGTCAAAGTATTCATGCAAATATTTCAACTTGGATTGTATTATTTATCTTGATATATGAAAAATTTTCCTTGAACTTAAAGCTTATTTTTTAATCACAGTAGAATTTTTTTACTAGTGTTTTGTCCCTGAAGCAACAATGGAATGGTGACAGTTTTTTGGCAATTTATTTTATTGCTACGTTGACACACATTACCAAGGAAGTATCAAAGATGATAATTGTGATAGGACTAAGGAACTATCACAGATAATAATTGTGATAGTTAACTCTCATAGTTATTATCAGTGATCATTAACTATGACAGTTTATGTCAGTAATGATTAACCGTTACATTTACTATATAATTTTGTTTACCCTCATGCTTAATAATTATGATAATTAACTGTTAGTTTTATTATTGGTGATAGTCAACTATCACATATATTACCTGTGATAGTTAACTATCACAGATATATTTGTCATAGTTGACTATCACCATTGATTTTAGTCCGTGACCGTGCGATTGAAATCTCTAATATCTCCAAAATAATGCCGCCAATCCACTCCTGAAGAAACGAGACACTGTTGGATGTGTGCCAGTTCAATTTATCGTTTCCTCTCGTAACCTCGAACCATAAGTCACCCTCTTTCGTGTGCTTCGTTTGATATTGGTAGCAGAGGTATAGAATGATCCCCATAGCAGCAATCAAATGTAGATAGTAAGCTTGGGCACAAGGCATTGGTCGACAAAACAACACGTCGAACCAAGTAATTCCTTTCAGAGTGACATAATTTATCCAAGATTACATGAACTTTAATAATGGAGATCTTAGGGAAAGTCTGCACGGTTGATATTTCCTTATTCTGCATTTGTATATGAAAATGTGAATAAAATTTGCGGGAAAAAAGAAATGATGACTACCTCTATGAGTTCTTTCTAGTGAAACAAGAATGTAATAAATTAATGAGGAGAAGATTAACAAAATTATACTGATTCTAGGGATGCATGAATTGAAAAGTACCCTCACACATACTGATCGAAATTGTCAGACAATATTATTTGGAAACTGATAAGTTCTAGCGCTCGCGCGAAGCAATTTCGGCATGAATTTGAGTTTGTGTTGGATAATACATATTGCTAAAAACTTTGCCAGTCACGTCCCAAATGCAGGCTATAATTGGAGTCAGAATTGAAACCATCCAAGTTATGGACCTCATGTTCAAAAGGTGACGAGTTACGAAGATAAAGTCGAAAAAGGAAGAAACACCTCTTCTCCCGATAAGCTGCCGGATAAATTAATGCGAATGGTCAGGATTAATGAACAGAAAATTAAAAAGTCGATATTTACGTTTCACTCACTTCATACATGTAAAGAAACCATATGTAAAAAATGACAGACCCCCATGATACGCCAACCCAAGTATATCCCATCCTATTTGGCCAACCTTCTCCTACATTACGTCTACAAGTAAAAGTAGGGAATTCTCCATGGATAAGGGAGCGTGTTTCAAAGAATGCCTGGACCATGTTGATGATGACAAAAGCTATATTAGTGAAATGAAAAGTAGCAAAAGCCGAACTACTCTTGAGCTCACCTTGAGTGTGACCACATATATTAAATTTGAGTATATCGTTGTCCCGAAGACCTTCAGATCACCTCCCTCGCCATCGCCTGGAACATCCCTGTCCCAATTACCCATCAGGCCCTTGAATGCAG
>JACCDI010186722.1_pt1 | contig 10688 bp, 7 predicted proteins | sample 7442791 | NCBI WGS metagenome assembly JACCDI01 (sample SAMN15323434, study PRJNA562643) | freshwater metagenome | isolation source: river surface water | place: USA:Blue River Watershed | collected 2017-08-15
ATAAGTAATTTTTTTTCGATTTTCAAAGTTAATCGAAATCCTAAAAAATGAAAACGGGTATAGGTTTAGAAACGATAAAGATGTTGTAGAGGTAATAGATCCAATTTTTGGAAAGCAAAGAGAAGATGAGTCTAATGAATTTCAATTTTAGGTCAATTTATATCTACTATTATGCCCCTTTTTGCTGGGAAACATAGCTAGCTGTAAAATATGTTTTAGGTCTTAATGATTAATAAAACACCCTAAAGGGATAGTCCCTTGCCTAACTCAAACCCTTTATTTATAGAAAATGTCACTTACCCAAGCAAAGAGTATTATTTAATCCCTTCAAGGTAGAAAAAACCTGTATTCAATTCATATAAAAACAAGCTATACAAATTTTAATAAAAGATTTAGTGATGTCTCAAAATTTTTCAAAATAATGAAGAATTCATTACCTGCAGTAGGTAGAAAAAAAATCGTATTTTCTTTAAGGGATTAAGTGGATTTTATTTCTCAGAAACTGATGGTACTGATTTTGAAATTATTATCATATATAATGATTATGTAAAAGAGCTAAACATAATTCAAGTAACAACAAGATTATGTAATCTACTACGGTTAAATATTCAAATAGAATTTGGAACATTTGGTCAGTTTGAAAGTAGAATTAGTCAAATGGTGGGGATAGAAAGAAAAGCACAGAAATTTGGGAATTGGTATTAAATTATTAACGTAAATTGTAAAAAATTTATAATATGAAAAAAGTTTTCTATTCCTGCCTGTCTGCTTTAATATTATGTTTCTTTTTTATCAGAACCTGCGCTCAGTCAAATGTTATTGGCACTCCCATAAAAATTGGAAATATTGAAGTTGCTCAACATGATTTTCCTTATAGAATGAAATGGAACGACGCCAATCAAACTTGCTTGAATTTAGGTGAGGGATGGAGACTACCTACAAAAGATGAGCTTAATATATTGTACATTAATAAAAATCAAATTGGGAACTTGCAAGACCCTTATTTAGCATATTGGAGTTCAACGGAATTTGATAATAACATTGCTTGGTATGGAGTGATGAAAGATGGGTTTACTAGAAGTACTGAAAAATTTTATGAGAGTGGTGTTAGAGCGGTTAGAAATTCAAAAACTAACACAACTCAATTAAATGAGCAACAAACTTTCACTTTTCAAAATGGCGATAAATATGTTGGAGATTTTAAAAATGGTAATAGGAATGGCCAAGGAACTTATACATTTTCAAACGGAGACATATATGTTGGTGAATGGAAAGATGGTAAACAAAATGGTCAAGGAACTTACACATATTCAAACGGAGACAAATATGTTGGAGAATGGAAAGATGGCAATAGGAATGGCCAAGGAACTCATACCTTTTCAAATGGAGGGAAATATATTGGAAATTTTAAAGATAATCAATGGCATGGTCAAGGGACCAATACCTCTTTTGACGGCAGCTTTAAAAAAGGTATTTATGAAAATGGAGTTTATATCGGTGAAGAAAAGGCAGTTGTAGTCCAAAATAATCAATCAAATAATAATTCAGCCACAACCTCTTATTCAAAATCGTCAAATCAATCACCGATAATAGGCCAACCCATGAAAGTTGAAAACTTATTAGTTGCTCAATATGATTTTCCAATAAAAATGAACCAGAGAGATGCTAAAAAAGCATGTCTCGCACTAGGAGACGGATGGCGTTTGCCAACAAAAGATGAAACACTAATATTGATGAAATATTTTATAAAGCAAAATATTCTTGATGATGATAAGTCATATTGGAGTTCAAACACCTACGTTTCTGGCACTCAAATAACAGATGTTAATGGATTTTATGATGATGCCCCAAGAACAAAAACAGATACGAGGTATACAAAAATAGGAGATGGATGGAAATGGGGAGTATATGAAGACAGCTCATGGTACGCAACATACATTCCAAGTGCAGCAGAAACTTCTGTTCGAGCAGTTCGTTCTTTGGATGGCCCTAATTCAAAAGTAACAACAAAAAGTATTGATAAGGTCATCAAGAATACCAAAGAAGCTTCTAATGGTTTAACACAGCAAGATTTAATAAATCTTGCTATTAGGGCTGCATCGGGCGAAACACCAAATTTAGACCCATCGTCACCTTTTTATTCAAATACACGAAACAATTCTTCTTCATCAAGTACTAATTATAAGCAATCTTCCAATTCAATAAAAAACGGTGAACCTAAAAATCAACCGATTAAAACTACTAAAAAAGAAGTTGATTTATCTTACGAAGTTCTTTCTCAAATTGTATCTTGCAAATCTTGCGGTAGTTCCGTTACTGTAAAAATGAATGTTCCAAGATCTGATGAATTTAAAAAGTCATTTAATCAAATTGGAGGTATAACTAGCTCAATGTGTGGTAAATGTAATAAGACATCATCATTTACCTATGAAATGAAAGGTGGAAAATTTGTAAAAATAAATTAGTCCCTATTTTTTATAACTAAATATTTTTTGCAAAAAAATCATGATATGAAAAGAGTTTCCTATGCCCTCTTGTTGGCTTTAATTTTATTATTTTCCTTTTACAGAACCAATGCTCAATCTAACATAATTGGTAATCCAATAAGACTAGGAAATATTGAAGTTGCTCAATATGACTTTCCTAATAGAATGAAATGGAATGACGCCAATCGAACATGTTTGAATTTAGGTTAGGGATGGAGATTACCTGTAAAATACTCTATCGTTGACCACGCCATAGCGTTTTTCTTTGACCCCTTTTCATGTTGATTATCTATGCTAAAAATGGTCAAATGAGAGCGATATAGCATGGTCAATATGTGCGTTTTTCCACCCTACTATTAAAATTCACAGGGATAACTATGGTAAGACCAGATTTATATTGTGGATTATTGAGTCTTCAAATTCACAAATAGTTAAAAAGATCTAACGGCTCGAACATAGAGCGTTTCGTTCTTTTTGTAGTCACCCTGTTCGCCATCGCCGAAATACTGGCCCCATGTTCTGTTGTTTTCGTTCTCCGTAGAACTCCAGTAATGGCCATCCTTAAACCTTAAAATTTTTGTCTTGTTTCGATGTAGGATACTCAATTCAGCTTTTGTAGGCAAATGCCAACCTTTACCAAGTTTAGCACAAGCTGCATTAGCGTCATCCCAATTCATTTCTTCAGGAAAATCAAATTGAGCAACTTCTAAATTGCCAATCTTTATTGGCTTGCCTATTACAACAGGTTTTGGCGTTGTTTTGACTATATTTTTTTTAACAGGCTCTTTAACAGGCTCTATAGTTTTTACAGCACGGACATGAAGGACGTTGTCCGCAAAACCAGTATACTGGGCACCATTTCTAAAATACTGATGCCAAGCACCTCCAAAATTTCCACCCTCTGTTGAACTCCAATGATCTCGTGCGTAGCAATTATGTGTAAATCCTCCAATTTGATCTTGGTTTTCATAGAGCGTATTCAATTCATCCTTTGTTGGTAATCGCCACCCATTGCCAAGCTCAGCGCATGCTGCTTTAGCATCACTCAAATTCATCTCATCAGGGAAATCAAATTGAGCAACTTCCAAGTTGCCAATCTTAATAGGGGTTCCTATAATTCCTGAATTTGTTGATGCCCCTTCGTTGTTTGAATCAGGAGAAAAGGTAGTATAACTTTTTTCGTCAATAATTACGTTTTTTCTACAATCAACAATAATTTTAGTTACCACATCATCTATCATAGATGCATAAGTTACTCTAGCTCTTGTGCTAGACAATAATACAACGCTAGGGTTAAAATATTCACGTTCGTTATTGTTTTTTAGTCTACTACCCATATCACTAAAAGTAATCGTTACGCCAAATTTACTATTAGAAAAGCTCTTTCTAGATTCTAAAAAATTTAATACTTCCCCTTCAGATCTAAAAACAGTATAGGTTTGGGAAAAAAGGGCAGTGTTAAAAATTAAAAGGGTGGCAAACACAAAAAATGTTTTCATATTTGATTTTTTATAAGGTTAGTTTTATTGATTTGATCGACAAGTTTAAATAATAGCAATGATTATCCTTGATTGTAATATAGCGATTTTTCGAAATAATGTGTTCCCTATGAAAAGGACAAGTATTAAAATACAGCTAATTCATATTTAAATACGAACAGGCCTTGTAGCTATGATTACTTAAAAGATCTAACGGCTCGAACATCGCCAGTTTGGGTCTTTCCTTTGTAACTTGGACTGTCATTGCTCATATATTGATACCACGCGCCGTCTAAACTAGCCCCATACTCAGTAGAACTCCAAATAGCTTTGAAAACCCTCTCAGAACCCCATACATTTGACTTGTTCCGATATAAAATTTTAAGTTCGTCTTTTGTAGGTAATCTCCAACCATCTCCTAAAGCGTCACATGCTACTTTTGCTAAATCCCAGTTCATTTTTTGAGCAAAATCAAATTGCGCCACTTCTAAATTACGAATCTTGATAGTTGTCCCTATTACAATTTGTTTGTCTGATGTTGAAAAAATACTTTCTTTGGCAGAATCCCCTCTTTTGATAGTTCTAATTGCACGAACTACCCAACCATATGAAGATCCAGCGCTACTTGATCTACCATCAATGAAAGAAACAATATCTACGAAGTTGCCAATCTTCGTAGAACTCCAATAGGAATTATCAACAATACCATTAAAGTTTTTCTTATTCAGATATAAAATATTAAGTTCCTCTTTTGTTGGTAATCTCCAACCATCTCCTAAAGATTCACATGCTTTTTTAGCCTCTTCCCACGTCATTTTTTCACCACCAGGAAAATCATTTTCAGCTACTTCAAAATTGAATATTTTGATTGGTGTACCAATTATGTTGATTTTAACAGGCAATTTAGCAGGTTCTTTAATCGGTTCTTTGACCTCACTGTTAGCTACTCCTGTCTTAACAGCTCTTACGTAACCTATTTCCTTTTTCTCATAGTCTGTTTTTATTCCAGTTTTGAAATTTTTAGTCCATGCAAGAATCAGTACGCCATCGTTGGTAATCCGATTCGCTGATTGACTTATACTCCAGTAACCACCATTTTTAAATACGCCTATCCGACTTTTGTTTTCATATATTAAATCTAGCTCTTCTTTAGTAGGAAGTCTCCAACCATCACCTAATCGTAAACACTCTTCTTTAGCCTCCCACCAGTCTAATGGTTCAGGCATGTCTTTACTGGCAATCATGAGAGAACCAATAGTAATTGGTGTGCCAATTATCATACTTGCATTAGGATTGTACTGTATTATTTTCTGGGTTTGGTTACTGCCGCCAGAAAGTATACCAGTACAAGGCTGAAAATTTCTTTTGTAAGCAGATTCATCTCGTAATTCTTGAATAGCTCCACGGGATGTCCTAACGACTAAAAACTTCATCTGACCAACTGGAATATTGACAGTTAATCTTTCGAAGGGGCCATATACTCCTTCATCCCTCATACTCCATGTTCCACTAACTGTTTTAACGATAACACCAGATCGATTATATTGAACAAAGGTTAAACTACCTGTTCCATCGACTAAATTCAATTCGTACTTTTCTCCATTTTGATTAAAAGCGCAAAATGAATTAACACTTTGTCCAAAGGATGTGAGTAAAGGGAATGATAAAATAAAAATAAAAAGCTTTTTCATAATTCGAATTTTTTATTGATATTATAAATTTTATCTTCGTCTAGAATCCCATTCACATTTATCCGAACAAAATTTAGAAATTTCAGTGTAGCGAGGAATTTCGCCATATTTAAGTTCTGGCAAATCAATATCTTTACCAAAGACAGAACCAAACAATTTTGACAAGCCAATCGCAACTGGCCTCATTCCTACTCCAAAAGCAAGTGCCATACCCTCATAATCGGAAGGAGTCCCATATAAATCGTATAAAATTTTATTTTCACGTGATCTATCAAATTCCCTGTGTTCTTCATCTGCATTAGTAGCATCAAAATGAGTTTGGAGAAGATCACTTAGATATATGCTTGAACTATATCTTTTTTCATATAGAAGCCTTTTAGTATTATTCACGGAGTATTTTCTATATTTATTTTGGCACCAGTCACAAGGCTCACGATTATCAATAACCTTCCATGTTGTAACTGGAAGCTTAACTGAAAACTTACAAGAAACATCTTTAATTGAGTTAGAGAATAAGTCTTCTGGGATTATATCACTCTTCATTATTCTATCCTCTCCTACATACAGCCTTCCGTTAGAAAGACTGTATGTTTGGACTCTATTACCGCTTAAACAATAAGCAACATTGACCTCACGAAATGGTATATTACCGTATGAAGAAAGTTGAATTTTTTTAAATTTAATTGGAATTATTGTTAGGCCTGAGTTTGAGATAATACCAAAAAGGCCATTTTGCTTTACTAAATAACCATAATTTAATATTAATCCAATTGAATCATAAACTTGTTGTAATAAAAATTTATTTTCTGCTGTGATTAATCCATATTTATTAGTTTTCACCAAAAATAAGGAATTTGAAAATTTACTAATGCTACTATATTTAATCGGCAAAAGTGACACACCTTTTCCATTAAATAAACCAAACAAAGAATTTTGTTTAACTAAATAAAAGGTATCAATCGATGAAATACTCTCATATATAGCTGGGATAATAATCTTGCCAGAATTATCGATTATACCAGATTTGCTTCCTTGACGTACAAAATATTTTGTTATTGAGGAATTAAATTTTGATCCTAGGGAATATATTTCATCATAAATAACAGGTAATAGCAATTTCCCTTTATTGTCAAATAAGCCGAATTTATCATTTTCTTTAGCCAAGTAGGAAATACCATGTTTATTCAAGGTGTCAAAAGCTATATTTTGGTACCTCGAATCTAAAACTACTTTTCCATGACAATCAATTAATCCATATTTTTTATCAGAAGAAAAAATAGCAATATTGTCGGAATTAAAAAAACCAATAGAATCAAAATTTGCATTTGTTATCTCAATCCCAGAGCTATCTCTAAGTCCATACCTTCCATTTTTAGTATAAACATATTCGTTAATAGGTGATGCTTTTTTCCAAAATGATTTAATAGTTCCGTTTTGCCATACATCATTGTATAGAAGCTCGCCATTGTCATAAAAAAAATCACTAGAGAGAATTTTTCCGTTTTCGTAGACTATATTCTGCTCAATTTGACCATTATTAAAATAAAATTGTTCAGAATAATTCTTTTCATCAATATAGTTTGTTAGCGCGTAATAGCAAGTTCCATTTTCTCTAAACTTTTTATATTCTTTGTTTGAAATTTTACCATTTTCATAAATAATGGAATACTCCAACTGCCCATTTTGATGAAAATACTCCCATTTGCCGTCCCATTTTCCATTTTTAAATAAACCCTTCTTTCTAATCTTTCCATTTGACCAAAAGCTAAAGTGAGTTCCATTTTCTTCACCTCTAATGAAAGAACTTACGATTTCAATTTGACCGCTTGGATAGTATCTATAATAGGGCCCATTATAATCTCCATTTAAATAATTAATCCTTGCTCTTATTTGTCCATTTTGATAATAATCAACAGCTTGTCCTGTGTAGTTTTCAGGCTTGTATTTTAGTGAAACGATACCTGAACCACCTTCTGCTATTAAATTACTTGAGGAGGGCATCCAAAGTTTAAAACTTGACTTTCGAACTAATCTGACGTAGAACTTCTCTCCAGACCTTGTTTTACCATAATTATTATGCTTCAATCCGGAATTAAAGTTAAATAGTAAATCTTTAGAAATATCCAACGATGCTCTACTTGGGTAAAAATAACTATCTCTATCACAACTCCAATAGTTGCCGATTTTCAAATTTGGAATTAAATTCATATTTTTATGCATAAAATAGAATTCCTGAATTGTAGGCAAACGCCATTTTTCAAAATCTAACTCGGATTCTGAACTGACAATTATTTTCATTTTTGCTAGTTCATCAAAAGTAAATTGGCCTAAATCCAAAGTCTGAACTTCTATAGAGTATAAGCTATCTCGTAAAACGATTGAGTTGTAATCTTTTTTTTGTGAATAAACATTAACTATAAAAAAGAGCATGAAAAAAAATACTATTTGAAACTTTCTGTTATTAATAGATACTTTAAAAAAACTAGTCATTAAAATTTATTTTTGATCTAAAAAAATAATGGTAAACTTTACTTTGAATCAGAAATTTTTATGCAGCGAATGGCAAGCCCAAAGCCTTTGTTAAAAATATTTGTTGCACAATTATTGTATTTCTCATCGTCGGACCAAGAACGAATATCGTGGTCTCTTATAAATTTTCCCCAAACGGTATTTGAGTTCAGTTCTGAACTAGTCCACCAAAAGGCGTAATAACCCCTCATAAAAATATCGCCATCAGGATTAATATTCCCAGAAGGTAGCGCATTAAAACCATATGAATTAATGCCGTTAGGATCCTGACGATACCCTTCTTGATTACTTGTTAGTGACCTAGACCACCCGCTTTTACTTTTTAATTTTTGACCAGATTCTCTTGCTCCTCCAAGAAAATCTGTTAGAACTGTCCAATCCTGTTCGGAAGGAATAATCCAACCAAATGGGGCAAGACCTCTTGAATCATTTACTGCATACCAATTGTATAATTTACCATAAACTCCATTATCAAAAAAGGCGGCTTTCCTTTCTTGTATGGCAGATAGCCATTCCTCTTTATTTTTTGCATGAAAAATTAAATCCCCATTTCTAAAGTGGTCAATATCTAAATTTTTCGACATCCATATTTGGTTTCCAATCTTGAGATCATTTTGGGAATAACTACAAAAAAAGGCAAGAAGGAAAAAAGAAAAAAAATAAATTTTTATAATAATTATTTTCATAGTTTATTTTTTATTACTATTGGTAAAAAAATCTCTAAAATCAAAGTAAAATCGATTTAGGTTATTAGATGATAAATTTCACAAAACAGTTTCTAAATATATTTGATTTTAATAATTTCCTTTACCGGTTATACAATGTCTAATACCTCCTCTAGGGTTTTCCATATCCCCTTTATATCTTGGAATTATGTGGCAATGAAAGTGAAATACTGTTTGACCTGCAGTTTCTCCGCAATTAATTCCAATATTGTATCCATCAGGATTATAATCTTTCTCAATCAAGTTTCTAGCGACATCAATCATTAATGGCAGCTCATTGCGTTCTTCGTCATTTAGTTCAAAAAAGTCCTTTTTTAAGTCTTTAGAAATTATTAGAACATGTCCCGGGGAAACAGGGAATTTATCCTTTATCAGAAAAAAACTTATTCCAATATAAATTTTATCATTCTCACTAATTTCTAAAAAAACAGACATTATCTATTATTTATAACTGTTATTAATCTTTTATAAAATGGGTCGGTCTCTCTATTATAAGAAGGACTATTTTCCCAGTATCTATTATTCAGAACAATCCTAACATCATCATAATGTTTTAAAGTTGTTTTTATTCTTTCATTCTTTGTTGCACCTAGCGTTTCTGAAATCTTTTTCTTCCATGGATGGTTACTACCCATTATATTTTCATTCCTTAATATCAATTTCTCTAAATAGTGCTTACCAACCAAAAAATCATCCTTATGTCTATTGCAAAGACTATGACTTAAAACCAAATTCCAGATATCATCATGCTTTACTACTTGTCTTGGTAAAACATGGTCTAGATGTATATCAGAATCGTCAATACGTTCTCCGCAATAAAAACATCCATTACCTTGGTATCCTTTTAAAAATGGGATATTATTTGACAAAGGTTTTCTGTCATAACCAAATCTAATATATATCTCACGTATATCATTAGAAAGTGTCCAGTCACCTTGATTTATTTTAAATGCACCTTCTAGCAAACTCCATCTTGCATCTATTTCTGATAGAAGATTTAATTCGTCAGTTTCTACAATCTTGAATAAGGAATCGTGTAGATATATTTTGTTACCAAAATCAAAGTGGTAGAACTTTTCTCCAATGATAGACTTATCTGTTCCAATAGTCTGAAATCTTGGAATTACATCGCCAAATGCTTCAAGCCCAATTAGTTCAATTGCTTTGTTGTAATCAATCGTCCCTGTTTTTTGTTGAAGATATATTTTTTCAACTCTTGTGATTCTTGAGGAGTTGGATTGTTGGGGGAGATGTTCATTTTTAAATCTTTCAATGTAGTTATCATAAAAGAATTTTGATAATTCACTCCAATCAATGACTTCTTTATTTAGCGAGGTTAACTCTATTAATGATTTACCCAAAGCAATTTTATATGTTGCTTGATTTAATCCATATAGGATTACGCCTTTCCAATAATCGTTATCGTCAAATTGGTTCATCAGTAGTTGTTATGTCAAAACTACTTTATTTAGCCTTGTCCTATTTCATTGTTATTCTACAAAATAACCATCATCTCCAAAAACAACACTCCCAATGTATCCGAGGTTTATAAGAAATGAGTTGTGGTGCAAATTGTGGTGCAAATGAAAAAAGCAGCTACAAAAAAGTCGATGAAAACTTGCTTGTAACTGCTTGATTATCAAGTAGTGGGCCCACCAGGGCATGATCCTGGGACCCCCTGATTATGAGTCAGGTGCTCTAACCAACTGAGCTATAGGCCCTGAAAATTTGGTTGCCCAAATAATCATGAGCGGCAAATGTAAAATATTTACACTTAAC
>JACCDI010525373.1_pt1 | contig 10675 bp, 10 predicted proteins | sample 7442791 | NCBI WGS metagenome assembly JACCDI01 (sample SAMN15323434, study PRJNA562643) | freshwater metagenome | isolation source: river surface water | place: USA:Blue River Watershed | collected 2017-08-15
ATAATCCTGATGGTGATAAAATTTCTGTTTTGCGTTTGCCAAGTGATAACGAAGAGGGTAAAGCGGTGGCGCAAAGTATCTTCGAAGAGAAGAATCAAAGACGACTTAATAACTCTGATTTCGCGATTCTGTACAGAACCAATGCTCAGAGTAGAGCTTTTGAGGAATCTCTGCGCAAGATGAACATCAAGTACAGAGTGTATGGGGGTATCAGTTTCTACCAGAGAAAAGAAGTGAAAGATTTGATTGCTTATCTCAGATTGGTGGTAAATCCCAATGATGAGGAAGCACTCAAACGCATCATCAATTATCCGGCCCGAAAAATTGGAGCAACCACCGTTGATAAACTGGTGGTATTAGCAGCCGAAAATGAAGTGCCTGTAATGGAGATTGTTAAGAATGCCCATAACTTCCCAATACTTGGCAGTGCTGTTGCTCATATCCGCGATTTCAGTATGATGATTGGCAGTTTTCAAACGATGCTGAAGAATAAAAATGCCTACGAGATTGCTGAGTATGTGGCCAAACAATCGACTTTGCTGAAGACCTTATATGAAGATAAAACTGTAGAAGGGGTTTCCAAATATGAGAATATCGTTGAGTTACTCAATGGTATCAAAGAGTTTACTGAAGATGATACCAACGAGAATGAAAAAACATTGTCGGTGTTTTTGCAAGAAATTGCTTTGTACACCGATGCCGATAAAGACGAGGATGGTGATGATAAAGTCACGATGATGACCATTCACAGTAGTAAGGGCTTGGAGTTTAAACATGTGTATGTAGTGGGACTGGAAGAAAACTTGTTTCCAAGTCAGTTAAGTCTGAGCTCCAGACAAGAACTCGAAGAAGAGCGCCGTTTGTTTTATGTAGCCATCACAAGAGCTGAAGAAAAACTGACCTTGTCGTATGCTACTTCCAGGTTCAAGTATGGCAATTTGATTCCTTGCGAGCCAAGCAGATTTTTGGAAGAGATAGATCCACGGTATTTGGATATGTCTGCTGTTGTTAACACCAGGCAAGAGTCGATGTTCAAGCCAAAAGAAAACAAAGATGCTAAGTCGTTTGGAACAGGTTATGGCATGAATGTGGGTAAAGCGGTATCGCGACCATTGCCTCAGATCCAGGTATCGGCCAATTTTACCCCAAGTGATGCATCCTTAATTGCGGAAGGGCAAAAAGTAGAACATCAACGATTTGGAATGGGCATAGTAGTGAAAGTAGAAGATACAGGCGATAACCGAAAAGCTATGATAGAATTTGAAGGATTGGGGCAGAAAACCCTTGTACTCAAATTCGCTAAATTGATGATACATCCATAAAAAACTATAAATTTGCAGTATGAGAAAATACTTAAGTGTACTTTTAGTTCTGAGTTTTGTAAGCGCTCAGGCACAGTTAACGCCAGTGCTCAAAAATAAGCGTGGCATCGCTATTTTACCGCAGCAAGGCGAATATTGCATTGGTTTCGGGGCTAATCCGGTATTGACCTATTTCGGCAATTTTTTTAATGGCAGCAATGGCAACGGATTTCCAGGAACAGGCTATGCTTCACCAAATCAAATGTTGATGTTGAAATACATGAAGACCAACGACAAAGCTTATAGAGCCAATTTTAGAATGGCTTATAACTCGGATGTGCTAAGTTTTAATGTGAAAGACATGAGTCCGGGTGCTGCCACCGATGCCGTGGTGACAGATAAACAAAAGCGTAGCAGCAGTTTTATTGGATTAGGATTGGGTATTGAACGCAGAAAAGGTCTGGGAAGAATACAGGGTATCTATGGTTTTGAAGGTTTAATTAGCTATGCTTCAGGCTCTAATATCAAATACGAGTATGGTAATAAATTAGAAAATCTGGACACTGGCATCATTAGAGTTAAGAAACTAAAGGCATCTTCTTTATTTTCAGTAGGTTTAAGGGCTTTTGCCGGTGTGGAATACTTTATTGCGCCCAAATTTTCTATCGGTGCAGAGTTTGGTTACGGACCAACAATTGGATTCAGAGGCGCAACCGAGCAAACCATGGAACAGTATGATTTTGCCAAGGCAGAAACAATGACCGAAATCAAAAATTACTCACCAAAATCCACCACATTTAATCTGGATACCGATAATTACAACGGAATTCTGAGAATGCTCTTTTATTTTTAACGATAAAAACCTTTGATTTTGAGGAAAAAATCGTATATTTGCACCAAAATTATCAATACATAACAAATGAAAAAACTTAACAATCTCTGGATCATCGTAGCTGCGGTAACGATTGCTTTGAGCTCTTGCTATAAAGAAGGCCCTGCTATTTCTCTGAGAGCAAAAAAAGACAGACTGGCAAACGAATGGATTTGTACTGAATACACAGTAGACGGTCAGGCTGCAGATTCTTTAAAAAAGTCTTTCTATGTTGGCGACTCATTAACACTGGTTTTAAACATTACCAGAAGCAATGCATACAACATGGATATGCAATATACCAAAGAGTATTCTGAAAAGAACAACAATGCTATTTTGAACTTGAAAACCAACTTCACCAATAAGCATTACATCGTTTTGAAAGGTAATCTGGTAGACAATAACATCTTGCACCAAAACATCGGTAACGGTGGTAAATGGTCTTTCATGGACAAATTCAGAAAAGTGGAATTCAGCAACCCAATGGGCGATTTGTCAAAAGCAGATGGTCAAAAACTATTCACTGCTGAGGTGTTAATGTTAAAAAACAAAAACATCAAATTACAATACGATATCAACGGTAAGTCACACAATATTACCTTCGAGCCTCTCAACAAAGAGATCGTTAAGTAATTGATTCTATAAGATTTTAAAAATCCCGAACTGGTTTCGGGATTTTTTTTTGTCATTAATTTATCTACCTTTGAACGAGGAAAAATGTCTGATTTATTTCAATACAACACCCAATCTAAAAAATTGATTATCTCTGAATACGGTCGCTCGTTTCAGGATATGGTTGAGCATGTTCTAAGCATCCCCGACCGCGATAAAAGACTGAAAATGGCCGATGCCCTCATATCAGTGATGGAGATTCTGAATCCAAGCGTCAAAGAACAGGCCGACTACAAGCAAAAGTTGTGGGACCACCTGCACATCATTTCTGAGTTTAAACTCGATGTTGATGGTCCCTATCCTGTGCCTGAGCAAAACAAAATCCATCAGAAACCAGATAAGGTTGAATACCCATCATTGCCTATCAAATTCCGTTTCTATGGTCGTAACCTCCAGTTCATGGTGCAAAAGGCCGCTAACATTGAGAACCCTGAATTGCAGGGTGAGTTTCTCAATCTATTGGCCAGTTTCATGACCAATTCTTCTCGTAACTGGAACAACGAAAACCTCTCTAACAATCAATTAGCCGAACACCTCGAAGCCTTGTCTCAAAAGCGTTTAAAGGTTGATCCGGAAGCGCTTGAAATTACCCTCGAACAACGCAAGAAGAAATTCTATAAGCACAACAATAACGGCGGTAGTAATAACAACGGCGGGAAGTTTCACAAGAACAAAAAGTTTAACAACTACAAGAAATAAAATCTGAATGGCAACATTTAAAGTTAACGGTGGTAAAAAGCTCAAAGGAGATATCCTGCCACAAGGTGCCAAAAACGAAGCACTTCAAATTCTCTCTGCGGTATTGCTAACGCCCGAAGAAGTAGTTGTCAAAAACATCCCTGTCATTCGCGATGTGATGAAGCTTATCGAACTCCTGGCTGAGCTGGGTGTGAAGGTGACCAAAATTACTGAAGATACCTACAGCTTCAAAGCAGATGATGTGAATTTGGAATACCTCAACTCGGAAGCCTTTAAAGCCAAAGGCGCCGGTTTGCGTGGCTCTATTATGATCATTGGTCCGCTGCTGGCTCGCTTCGGAAAAGGCTATATCCCTAGTCCTGGTGGCGATAAAATCGGCAGACGCCGCTTGGATACCCACTTTATTGGTTTCATGAAGCTGGGCGCTAAATTCGAATATTTGGCTAACGACCAGTTCTACAAAGTAACAGCAGATCAGGGGCGTCTCAAAGGTACTTATATGCTCCTGGATGAGGCGTCTGTTACCGGTACTGCCAATATCCTGATGGCTGCAGCTTTGGCCGAAGGTACTACCACTATTTACAACGCTGCATGCGAGCCTTACCTGCAACAGCTTTGCAAAATGTTGAACCGCATGGGTGCCAAGATTTTTGGTATTGGTAGTAATTTGCTGACAATCGAAGGGGTTGAATCTCTTGGAGGGACCGAACATACCATGTTGCCGGATATGATTGAAATAGGTAGTTTCATTGGTCTGGCAGCTATGACAGAAAGCGAAATTACCATCAAGAATTGTCATATCCCTGAACTGGGTATCATCCCTGATACCTTTAGACGTTTGGGTATTCAGATGGAATATAGAGGCGATGATATCTTCATCCCTTCACAATCGCATTACGAAATAGAATCTTTTATCGATGGCAGTATCCTTACCATAGCCGATGCGCCATGGCCTGGATTTACGCCTGATTTGATCAGTATTGTTTTAGTAACCGCTACTCAAGCCAGAGGCAATGTACTCATCCATCAGAAGATGTTCGAAAGTCGCCTTTTCTTCGTAGACAACCTGATAGATATGGGGGCTAAAATTATTTTATGTGATCCGCACAGAGCCAATATCATGGGCTTGGATAAGAAAGTACCGCTAAAAGGCATTACCATGAGCTCGCCGGATATTCGCGCGGGTGTAGCGATGTTGATTGCGGCCATGAGCGCCAATGGAGTCAGTACCATTCGCAATATTGAGCAGATTGACAGAGGCTATCAATACATCGATCAACGCCTCAATAATATTGGTGCAGATATTGTACGTATTGACTAAAAGCTGGTCGTATGTTTAAACATAAATATTTATTGTTGTTGTCTGTTATTCTCTTAAGTGGTGTCATGATGGCATTCCGCACAGAAAACAAACATGCCATGCTTCTGCCAAAGTTGTATGCCGATTCTCTGGACATCAGCAAATACAAAGGCAAAGTAGTAGTGCTGAATTTTTGGGCGTCATGGTCGAAAGCCAGTCGCGCTGAAAATAAAAACGTAGTAAGGGTGTACGAGAAATACCGTCAGAATTCTAAACTGGCATTTGTAAGCATCTCATTGGACACCGACGAAAAAGCCTGGAAGGCGGCCATAGAAGAAGACGAAATGGCCTGGCCTGATCATATCTGTGATTTTAAAAAGTATAGCTCGCCACCCGCTTTACAATATGGCGTCAATACCTTGCCTAAATTAATTCTCATTGATAAAACTGGTAAAATCCACCTCTCTGGTTCTAAAATGAGTGATATAGAAAGTGCCATAGATGCTCTCATGAAATAAATATTTACGTCAACTTGTCATATTTTACGCATTGGCAATGTATTTGTAAAGTAATGCGTGTATGACTGAAGAGCAAAACAATATCGAGCAAACAGAGAATGAGGCTGTCAATAACGAGCCTTCTACTACCGAAAACCAGACTGATATATCTGAGGTAGATAGCCTGAAAGCGCAATTACAAGAAGCTAACGATAAGTTTTTAAGATTATACGCGGAGTTTGATAACTACAAACGCCGTACTATGAAAGAGCGCACCGACCTTTTGCAAACTGCCGGAAAAGATGTCATGCTGGCACTATTGCCTGTCATTGATAACTTTGAAAGAGCTCAGAAAGCTGCCGAAACTGCAGCTGATTTAGAGGCATACAAAGAAGGTGTCAAATTAATTCACCATCAGTTTAGCGCTATCTTACAGGCAAAAGGATTGAAAGCTATGGAGAGTGTGGGAACAGAGTTTAACGTCGACCTGCACGAAGCCATTACCAATATTCCAGCGCCTTCTGAAGAGATGAAAGGCAAGGTGATTGATGAGACAGAAAAAGGTTACACACTTAACGGACATGTTATCCGCTTTGCGAAAGTAATAGTGGGTGAATAATAAACATTACGATTTTGGCTAAAAGAGATTATTACGTGATATTAGAAGTCAGCAAAAACGCTACTGCCGACGAGATTAAGAAAGCCTACCGCAAGATGGCTATCAAATACCACCCTGACAAAAATCCGGGTGATAAAGCGGCTGAAGAGAAGTTTAAAGAAGCGGCTGAAGCCTATGAGGTGTTGAGCGATGCCAACAAGAAGCAGCGCTACGACCAGTTTGGGCATGCTGGTATGGGCAGCAGTGGTGGCGGCTTTAACGGTGGTGGTATGAACATGGACGATATCTTCTCGCAATTCGGAGATATCTTCGGTGGCGGTGGCTTCGGCGATTTCTTTGGCGGCTCCTCCGGTCGAAATGGTCGCACCCGCGCCAATGTCGGTAGTAATATCCGTATTAAGTTAAAACTCACTTTCGCCGACATCAAAAATGGTGTCGAGAAGAAAATCAAATACCGCAAACTGGTTGTGGCCAAAGGTACGACATTCAAAGAATGTACAACCTGTAAAGGTGCCGGTCAGGTAAACCGCGTGACACAAACTTTTTTGGGACATATGCAAACCGTTAGTGCTTGCCCAACTTGTGGCGGCAGCGGTAAAACCATCAGCAACCGTCCTGCCGGAGCGAATGAGCAAGGTTTGGTTTACGAAGAAATTGAAACAACCATTAAGATTCCGGCTGGTGTCATGGAAGGCATGCAATTGTCCATCAATGGCAAAGGCAATGCGGCCCCTGGTGGTGGTATCGATGGCGATCTGCTAATCTTAATAGAAGAAGAAAATCACCCGGAACTGGAAAGACAAGAACAACATGTTATCTATAACTTAGCTATCTCTGTGGTGGATGCTATCTTAGGCTGCAGTGTCGAGGTGCCTACCATAGACGGTAAAGCTAAAATCAGCATAGAGCCGGGTACGCAGAGTGGCAAGGTATTGCGACTGCGAGGCAAGGGCTTCCCGGAAGTCAATGGCTACCACACCGGCGATCAGTTGATCAAAGTCCATATCTGGATCCCTAAAAAAATCAGCGCAGAAGAAACAGAATTGCTAAAGAAATTAGGTGCTTCGGATAATTTTTCTTCGAAGAATGCGAAGAAGGATAAGGGTTTTTTTGATAAGATGCGCGATTGGTTTTGATTTTTCGATTTTGTTAATTTATCTGCTTCGTTGAACTGGTCCTCAAAATCCTCATGTACAAGAGTACACTTCGGATTTATCCAACTGCGTTCGCCTCGCATCTAAATTTCAAAATCAAAAAATGATAGATTGATGTTTTTCACACATCGGATTTCTCCAACTGCATGCGCCTAGCATACAACTCCTAAAATGTTTAAATAGGGGGGCTGTTTCAAGTTTTCTGGAAAGTTTGCTCTGCAAACCTATAGTCGTCTACGTCTGACCTGATAAGGCATACGACTCTAATGTCTAAACATAATAGACTACACAACAATTTAATCTGGTAATAATTCAAAGCCTTATTCTGCCCACACTTGTGCTAAATGCACGATGGTCTCTACCGCTTTTTCCATATCCTGAACGCTCACATACTCGCGTCTCGAATGGATGGCCATTTCGCCGGTGAAGATGTTCGGACAAGGCATACCCATAAAAGATAATCTGGAGCCATCTGTGCCACCTCTGATGCTCTCTATCACCGTTTCTAAGCCTGCTCTGCGGTATGCTTCTTCAGCGTTGCGCATCACAAATGGATATTGGTCAAGCATCTCTTTCATGTTGCGGTACTGTTCTCTGAACTCAGCTTTATAGGTGGCTCCCGGAAATGCTTCGCAAGCGGCTTTGGCATAAGCTTCTAATCTGGCTTCATGTTCTGGCAGTTTTCCGGTTTCAAAATCGCGCACGATAAACTGTATGGTGGCTTTTTCTACAGCGGCTTCAAAATGCACTGCGTGCACAAAACCTTGCATGCCTGAAGTTGCTTCCGGGCACCAGCTGTCTTTTGGTAACAGGTCCATGAAATGCGAAGCAACTCTAATAGCAGATACCATTTTGTCTTTGGCATATCCCGGGTGTGCACTGATGCCTTCAAACGTAATGGTGGCGCCATCGGCAGAAAAAGATTCGCCTTCCAAAACGCCTCTCGGTCCGCCATCTAATGTATACCCAAACTGAGCGCCCAGTTTGTTCATGTCTACTTTATTAACGCCTCGGCCAATTTCTTCGTCGGGCGTAAATAACAAGCGGATCTTGCCATGCGGTATCTCTGGATGCTGCACCATGTAATTGGCAAAGTCCATGATAATGGCAACACCTGCTTTATCGTCTGCTCCCAGTAAGGTTTTACCTGAAGCTGTGATGATATCATCTCCAATTCTTTCTTTTAAATAGGGATGGTCTTCTACGGTTAAAAATAAATCGGGAGCGTCTACATAGCCAATTGGCGAACCATCAAATGCTTTATGCAATACCGGTTTAACATTGGCGCCGGTAACATCTGGTGCTGTATCGACATGAGAGCAGAAACAAATCGTTGGGATGTCTTTGTTTGTGGTAGCTGGAATGGTAGCGTATACATAGCCATGCTCATCTAATTCTGCATCATCTAAGCCCATGGCATGTAGTTCCTGAACCAAAACGCGACTCAGGTCTTTTTGTTTCATGGACGAAGGCTGTGTGTCCGAATTTGGATCAGCTTCAGTATCGATTTGCACATAGCGCATAAAACGCTCTGCGGCTGTATGAATGTAATTGGAAATAGACATAATATCGTTACAAAACTAATGGTAATTTCATTAGTTACATAATGGTATTATGTAGGATTAAAGATTATTTGTAAGCAACTGCTTTGGCTGCTTCAACAATTTTAGCGACGCTTGGTAAGTAAGCATCCACCAAAGTTGGAGCATATGGCAGTGGCACGTCCTGAGAACAGATTCTTCTGATTGGCGCATCCAGGTAATCGAACGCATGACGTTGAACCTGATAGGTAATCTCAGAACTGATAGAGGCTAATGGCCATGCTTCTTCAACAATGATCAAACGGTTGGTTTTCTTGATCGAGTTGATGATGGTTTCGTGGTCGAGTGGACGAACAGTTCTTAAATCGATCACCTCTGCATTGATGCCTTCGGCGGCTAAAGCTGCAACAGCTTCGTTCACTCTCAACATCATTTTACCGAAAGATACTATGGTAACATCGGTGCCTTCTTTGGCCACGTGGGCTTTACCAAGTTCTAATACATACTCTTCTTCTGGCACTTCACCTTTCAGTCCATACATTTGCTCGCTCTCCATAAAGATGATAGGGTTACCATCTCTGATAGAAGCCTTCAATAAACCTTTGGCGTCGTAAGGATTAGAAGGAACTACAACTTTCAAACCCGGAGTATTGGCATACCAGTTTTCAAAGTTTTGAGAGTGTTGTGCACCAAGTTGTCCAGCGCTACCGGTAGGACCTCTAAACACCATATGGCATTTGTACTGTCCTGCTGTCATGCTGTTCATTTTAGCGGCACTATTGATGACCTGGTCGATAGCAACCAGAGAAAAGTTGAAGGTCATAAATTCAACAATAGGAACTAAACCATTCATGGCTGCACCCACTGCGATACCGGCAAAACCTAATTCGGCAATTGGGGTATCGATCACACGCTTTGCACCAAATTCGGCCAGCATACCCTGACTGACTTTGTAGGCGCCATTGTATTCTGCCACTTCTTCACCCATCAGGAATATACGCTCGTTTCTGCGCATTTCTTCACTCATGGCTTCTCTTAAGGCTTCGCGGAACTGAATTTCTCTCATTGGATTTCGACTATTTGAACGGCAAAAATAGTCTTTTGCACGCAATTACAAAAACATAAGAACGGCTTTTTGATAGGAGTTTTTCAGAGGCCAATCAAGTTTTTTTTCAGACCAATGTTCAATACCTTTGCAGCCCTCTATGGCAAAGAACAAGCTTAAGAAATTTAACGAGTACGAAACCTTCTCCAATACCTTTGATGCACGGAATCAATTAAAAGGCAAATGGCATGCAGAGGTATTTAAGAACGACAAGCCCATCACGCTCGAATTGGCTTGTGGCAGAGGTGAGTATACCGTTGGTCTTGCCAAAATGTTTCCAGATAGAAACTTTGTTGGCATCGATGTCAAAGCTTCCAGGATGTGGCAAGGGGCCAAATATGCTATCGAAAATAATTTACCCAATGTGGCCTTTATCCGCATTCAAATTGATTTCTTAAACGATTATTTTGCGGATGGTGAAGTGGACGAAATTTGGATCACTTTCCCAGATCCTCAACCTCAAAAACCGCGCGAAAAACAACGTCTTACCTCGCCTAAATTTCTTGGTAAATACTATACCCTGCTGGGCAAAGACAAAGCGGTTAACCTAAAAACTGACAGCGATTTCTTATTTACCTATACGCTAAAGACTTTAGAGCCAATACCGGTCATTATTAAAGAACTCTTGCTCAATATTGATGAGAAAGACGACTTGCAGGAAGAATTAAAGATTCGCACTTACTATGAAAGAATGTGGCGCGAGAAAGGTATTATCATCAAATACCTGCGTTTTGTGTTTGCTTAATTATCTGTAGCAAAACGCTCCAGATACTCTGTCCAGTCGCCTTGGTTTCTTGTGCCTGGTGTTGTCTCACTCTCACCTTTTATCGCCAATCCGCTCAACATCGAAGCGTCTTCATTCAATGAGGTACTCTGAAAAATAATGGGCTGCTGATAATGCTTGCTCAAAAAATCA
>JACCDI012008509.1_pt1 | contig 10671 bp, 10 predicted proteins | sample 7442791 | NCBI WGS metagenome assembly JACCDI01 (sample SAMN15323434, study PRJNA562643) | freshwater metagenome | isolation source: river surface water | place: USA:Blue River Watershed | collected 2017-08-15
AAAATTTCTTCGATAATTTGCCACTGGGTATCGGTTAATAGCTCGTATTGAGTTTGCATTTCTTTTAAGTTTGGTCACTCAAAATTAAATGCTCCGATACCCTTTTTAAAATTTAAACATACTCTTAACATATACTGATTGCAATATAGATATATTGCAATCGGTTCACCATAATATTTGTTTGTTTTTTTATCATTTCACTGTTTTAAAACATTTATACAAATGAAAAAAATACTTTATATTTTTGCTGTATTGGTTTTCTTTTCCTTTAGTTCTCAAGCTGCTAATTCTCTCACAAATAGTAACTTATTGGAAATGAAAAGTACATTATTGATTTCAAAAAAAGTTGCAGAAAAGAAGCCTTTATTTGATTCAATATGTGGTTCTGGCTCTTTTGATGTAGGAACTGACACTTATTATTGGATGACTTTTTGTCATGACGATGGTACTACAAGCACATATGTTACCGTTGTTCACCATAATGAGCCGTAGTTATTTAGCAACGATTATTTCGAGTTTTGTTAAAGAATAATTTTATCGGGTACTTTATATCAAATAAAATGGTGAACCAAGCTTTTGTATTCTACATAAAACTCTTAATTTTAATACCCATCTTAACTTTTGGCCAATCGGAAAAAAAAATCTTTATTTGTTTAAACGATACGGTCACTATACCACAGTCGATAATAAAAGGGAGTGTTCGTCTCCATTCTTTTAATAAAGAGCTTTCTAATTATAATATCAATTCAAAAGATACCTGTTTGACATTAAATATTTCTGCAAAGGGTATCCATCACATATATATTGAAGCTGAAAACTACGAAACAATAAAAGTTTCTTTTAAATCAGATACTTTAAATTCAAACTACATATTTCATATTTATCTAAAAAATAGAACTATTTCTTTACAAGAAGTTACTGTTAGACCACAAGATAGAATTACACAACACGGAGATACCCTTATTATAAAAACGGACGGAATAAATACCAAACCACATTCCAGTGCATCTGAGTTACTTAATAAAATACCTGGTGTTTCAGTGGGTATAGATGGTGATGTTACCATCATGGGTAAGTCAGTTGGACAAGTAACTGTAAATGGGCAAAGTCTTTTTGGAGGTAATAGTAAAGCAACCTTAGAAGCTCTCAAAGGAGATATGATTCAGCAATTAGAACTCCTTAATTCTCCTAATGGTGAGCAAGGAGCAAAAAGCTTAAATCTCAAGACAAAAAAAGACAAAAGTAATGGTGTTTATGGAGAAGTGGGAGTAAATGGCGGTACTTTTGATAGGTATATTGGTACAATAAAAGTAAATCAAATTTCACCTAAAAAATTCCAGAATTTTTTCATAAACACTAATAATATTAATGAAAAACTATTATCTGCACAAGATGAAAGTAGAATGTTGTCTTTGATTTTTAATGGAATTGAAGGTGGTTATTCTATTACTGAAACAGCAGAAAGTAGGGCTTTTAAAAGAGGTGATAATAGATTTGATAATAGTTCTGTCCTACAAAGAGGCAAAGAAGGAGTCAACAGCTCTCTTAGTAGTGGATATAATTATAGTAAATCGACAACTAAAAATGAGATATTTGGATTCGTACTTAGTGATATTTCTCATCAAAATTTAATTAGAAAAGCTAAAACAGTTCAAAACTTTAATTTTCGTAAGCAAAATCAAGCAGAAAACACATTATCTCTGGTCGATAATTCACAGATTTGGTCAAGTTTTCAGGCAAAGTTTAAGTTAAATACTAAAAATACATTGCGTTTGACAAATAATATTAGCCTGAATAATAAACAGACAATAGAAACAAACCAACGTATTTCTACACTTTTGGAAAATACAAAGGAATTATCAAACTTTCAAATAACAAGAGATTTAGATGATAAAGTAAATTATTTTTCAACTTCTCAGCAAGTTTTATGGATACATCGCTACGAAAAGCCAGCAAAAATTACTTCTTTTTATGGAAGCCACTTCTATGGAAATACTCACTCTACAAACATATCAGTCAATAATATTATAAGTAATAATCTTTCAATAAAGGATAATAATCAAAAACTAATAAGAACTAATAATGAGCAATTTATTGATTTTCAAGTTGTTCAAAGCCTACCTATTTCAAGAAAATGGCTTTTAGATACTAAGTTGGGATTTACATCTGAAACTTATCCAATTAGCCAGAAGGGGTATCAGTTTAATAATCTTTACAACGACTTTAGCATTTTTAGAAATGATTTAAGCCTAACAAGTTTTAAATCTAATGATAAACAGGCATATATATTTATCAATACTTACTATAAAACACCAAAACTAAGTTTTATACCCGGTATTGGTATTTGGACAGGAAGTACAAAAAGAAATATTTTAGATAGTATTATATCCTTTCAAAGAAATCGTATATATCCCCGTTTTAATCTAAATTACCAAATTTCTAAAGATTCCAAATTTTCAATAAAGTATAATGAAAACCAACAATTGCCAAATAGTTCGCAACTATTTCCATTAGCAGATAGCTCTAATTTACAATTTATTAGGTCGGGAAACCCCACATTGAGAAGCTTTAGTCGTCAATTAGTAGAAACTAATTTTTCAACAAGTTTAAAAACAGGACATCACCTTTCTCTTGGTATTCAGTATCAAGAAGAAAATAATCAATTTATAAACAATAGCTTAATTTCTGATTTTGGCGGTACTACACAATACATTGCACAGTTTGGGAAATCAAAGCAATTAAATGCTATTTTATTTCTTATGCAATTTAACCGAACTAAGCCTTATAACTATTATTTTATGGGTTTATTAAATTGGAAACAAAGTAATGTTCTTTTAAATAATCAGCCTAAACTGGTTGAAAATTTTCTTGGCTATGTAACTGCTAATTTAAAATGGTTACCAAGTTCAAAACATTCTTTCCAACTTGAATTAAAAAGTACATTATATAATCAAAAAGGGCAAAGTTTAAATAACTCAAATCTAAGAAATGAGTTGACTTTAAAAGGAGAGAATGAATGGAATAAAGACTTTTATTCTGAATTTAAAGTAAATTATAATTTTACTCAGAACTTAGATGGTATGGTAATTATTAACCCAATAATTGACTTTTCAGTTAATAAATATCTTACAGCAAGTAAAAAAATAAAAATATCCGCATCGGCAAGAAATATTTTAAATACTCAAAATCTGTTTATAGTTTCTCAAAATCTGAATATAGAATCTGAACGTTCTACAAATATTTTACCTCGTTTTTTTATGGGGGGGATTACTTTTTATTTGGAAAAATGGAAGTAAAATATTCAACTTATAACCATTCAAAACTGTAAAAAAGTAAGAAATGGCACTACTGCCATATTGTCTTAAATCTTGGAAAAAGTCATTAACATAACATTCGTTATAATACCAAACTGGTTTTTATCCTACTTTCTTCCCCTCTATAAAGTTGTACTTTTCCCACAACTTTATCTTTCGAGAAATAGTACAGAATTTTATATATTTATATATTTAATCATTTGATTATTTAATCATTTATATAAATGATTAAAGTTTATACTTCGCTATAAAATCTATAAATGCCTCTCTACCTATCTCTTTGATAGTCTTTTTCTGCTTGATACTCAATATTTTAATATCATCCATAATGGCACTGGATAACCAAAAATTAACGTGGCTTTCGGCTTCCTTTTCTTCTTTAACTTCTACTGGCTTAACTTCTTGAATGGGTAATTTTGGTAATTCCGTCTTTACCTTTTCTGCTAATTTTTTTCGATTCTCTTCGTAGGATGCTTTCATTTTTTGAACTTTAAGAGTATAAGTAAGTAAAGATTTCTTCCGTTAAATTCACTATTTCATTTTTGGCTCGGCTGTCATCGCTGTTAAAAACTCCGCTCGTCATGGGGGAGCGTGCAAAACTTACTCGGTGGCTGATTGTGGTTTGTAGCAAGGGCAAATCATACCCCTCTAAAATTTCTTTTATCTCCTCGTTCAAATTAGTATTGTGCATCAACATATTTAAAATGACCCCACCTTTCAAAGTTGGTTTTTCTTTGAGAGCTTCTTTGTATAAAGCAATGGTTGCCTTTACTGCCAGTGCGTCTAAATATCCTGCTTTGGTTGGTATCAAGACAAAATCAGAAAGTAAAAAAATATCATGGAGTTGATTAGTAAGATAAGGAGGGGTGTCTATCAGGATAATATCATAAGTCAACGGTTCTCTGTTTCGTATTTTTTCCAAGGGTATTAAATCTATGCCTTGCAAAAAATCTGCTATCTCGGATATGCTCCCTTGCAAGTCTGTATCAGCTATACCCACTTTTAAATTTTCAGCCAAACAGTACGCTAAGTTTAAAGCTAATGTTGTTTTTCCGACTCCTCCTTTTTGATGCACTACGCTAATAATAAGCATTTTTGTATGTCTTGTTTTTTTGTAAAGATAGGCACTTTAATCATTTATATAAATAATCATTTATATATTTAATCATTTGATTTTTTAATCATTTATATAAATGATTATTTATATAAAATACTATAAAACACTTACTATAAGCTACTTATAAACTTGATTAGAATTAATATTCTACACTAAGTATCAAAGTAATTTCAAATACGCAATTCTCAACGCTTTTAAATGACGTATTTTCTCAATTATTTTGGTTTTGGTACTTCTTTTCGGTGGTGGGATTACGGTCGATATGATACTGTAAATGATTTTCTAATTGAATAATTTTATACTGTTGGTCCAGCTTCTGACCAATAGAGGGTGCAATTAAAAAACCAAATATGCCAGATGCTAAAACCATAAACACCCAAATTTTTGTCTTTAAGTCAATGCCGTAGGTAGTCGTATGATTAACTGTTGACGGAATAGTTTGAGCTACTTTTTGTAGTTCGCTCGTTTTGGTTTGAATCTCTTTCAATTCGGGGGAGAGCTGACCCCACAAAAGTTTAGCGACCTTCTCCGAATCTAAGTTGATAGATTTTGGGTTGTCCAGTTGCTTTTTAAAATCGGTAGTGATGTTTTTTAGGGTGCTTATTTCTGCCCTTTGACTTTTCAGCTCTTTTAGAATGTCGTTTAGTATTTCCATTTTGTTACCTGCTAAGTCCCTTGGACTTTTGTATTTTTTGTTCTTGTTGTTGGATAATCTTTTCGTTCTCTCGAATTTGTACGCTTTGTTCTTTGCCTTTCTCCTCGATGTATTTTAGATTGGCTCGGTGTAAATCGGTTTCGTCTATAATTTGTTTCTGTTGCTTCTGAATCTCTTTGATTTTTTGAGCTTCGGCTTCTGCCTGTTGGCGTTGCTCGATGGCTCGCTGTTTTTCCTGCTCTGCCAAATCGCTGTACTGTTTCTTTTTTTCTTGTAAGGCTTCCACTTCTGAACTTAAATGCTGTTGCGTTTTTTTGAGTGGCTCTATTTCTTTTTGTATCGTCTGGGCTTTCTCAATAACGGCTTTGGCTTCAAATAAACCGTTATTGAGGTTGTGTATCTTTTCTAAATCCTTTTGCTCCTGCTGGCTCTTGTACTGGATGGCGTTTAGATGAACTTTGCTACTGCTCACCCCTCTCTCCAGTTCCAAAGAATTTGCAACAATGGTTTGAAGCTCCGCCATGTCGTCTCGACTCATTTTGATGCTCTTACCTGTGGCGTGGTCTGTCCAATCAAAAACCATGTGTGCATGATAGTTCGGTTTCCATTCTTTGGTTTCTTTGTCATAATGCCCTTCGTCCTTGTGGCAATACCCTTGAATGGTTTTGATGTCAAAACGCTGCTCTATTTTTTCTGCCAATTTTTTTAAATCGTCTGCGGTGTGGTGCTTGTCAATGAGCAAAACACCTTCTCGAATCGGGGTGGCTTTGGCTTGCATGGCTCGCCCCGTTTTCTCTTTGCAATTCTTCTCGGCAAATGCTTTGGCTTCCGCTATGCTCTTGACGACAAACGAACTATTCAATCGAGATAAATCCGAACGGACGTAACTCAATTCTTTCTCTCGCTGATTGTGCTTTTCTGAACCAGCCTTGACTGGCAAAACGTGTATGCTACTCTTACTCATATATACCTTTTGCTTTTAATCATCTACAAAATCTCGTATGACTTTTTTTGAATTTACCTATCTAAAAAATAGTAAAACAACGAACCTGAGGTTATTATGAATTGCTAAAAAAAACTTATCTTTGTTTATCCAATTGGGATGTAAATTCCTTTGGACTCACACAAAAATTTTTAACATTAAAAAGTTATTACTATGGGTCTTAAACCAGGGCCAAAGCCCCAAAAACCAGATGGTACAGATGATAGGAGACGCCGAGTTACTCCCGAGTACCAACCAAAACATCCCGACTTAAAACCTCATAAACATGAAAAGGGGGATTAATTAGGCTGTGACACACTGAATAGTGTCATTGGCCTATTTAGTGTGTTACCAAACTAATAGATTGCACCACCTATTTTATGTTTCATTTTTGCTAAGCCGTCTGCAAGACCTCACAAACTACAACGTAGTTATAGTGAGCTATAACTTTGACGAGCAAAGGTAAAAAGAAACGTTGAATTTCAAAATATGGCAACTTACATAAATTTAAAAATTGAATGGTATTTACAGAAATCGTGTTTCTGTATTTTTGTACAATCAAGCGATGTTCACACTACTTTAACGTCAAATAAAGCCCTGTAATGATTTATTTTTTCTTAATAACAAAACAGTAAGCATCACTTAAACAAATAGCTTGTAGGGCTTAAAAACGTCAAATTGCAGCTTATTTATTTCTCGAAAGATAAAGCTATGTGAAGATTTATTTTTAGGCTTCGTTACTCAAACGCTCAAATACTCATTTACTCAAAATTGGCGTTGATTTGGGTTAGCAAGAGGGAGGATTTTAGCAGGGCTAAACCATTGACTATCAATAGCATAGCTTTTGATGGTGAATACATAAAAAGATAAACACTTGATTATCAATACATTAAAACTGAATTTTGAGTTCATTTGAGCGAAGGGGGGAGAAAAAGCGAGCTTTTTACGCTTTTTCTCCTCTGAATTAAGATTTTCCTAACTTTTAGCTAACCTTTTCCTAACTTTTAACTAACTTTTTGCTAACCTTAATGGCTGTTGGCGTGGCTTTGCCCGCCTTAAATGCCTTTTTAAGCGTGCCGAAGGACGCAAGCCACCATTTGAGCAGGGGAATTGAGCGAGTAAAGCAAATAACTGAAACAATTCCTAATAATTTTAGTTAAAACATTGATAATCAATTGTTTATATTGATTTAGAATTAAATATTACTAACCAAACCCAGAAAAATTTTATATAAACGATTCTAAACGCCTTCATTTTTCAGAAACTAAGTGGTTTAGTAAAAAAATAACATAACTAAAATCTTAGTTCACGCCCCCAACTGGAGACACCTTTTTTTTGATTTTTTCCTTTTCGTTCTCGACATACTAAAAATTGCCTGCGTTTTACGCTCCTTAAACACCCATTTTTTTTGTTTTTTGTATCAGTTGAAAAAATGTAATCAATATCAATTGATTTGATTGTTTTTAGTTTTTTTTTGAGAACAAATGACTTATAGTCAATAACTTACACTTTTCTATTGTAACAAATTGCATACTTTTTTGCGGTGCTATTGTAACAAATTGCATACTCTATTGTAACAAATTGCATACTTTTTTGCGGTGCTATTGTAACAAATTGCATACTCTATTGTAACAAATTGCATACTTTTAAAGCAAAAAAAATACAATAAAGCAACAATGTTTTTTTATATGTTGCTTTATTGTATTTTTGCAAAAAAACTTAATCTATGAAAAGTCAAAAAGAAGAAAATAGTATTATAAAATTAACTAACTTATTAAACTTTACTCGTCAAGAATTTGACATTTTAGGTCAAAAATTAATGGTTTTAATTCTCGAAAAATTGAAAGATTCTCAAAATTTGCAAATTGTTGAATCAAAATCTATTGAACTATCATTCAACTTTATAGACTTTGAAGAACGAAACGTAGAAAGATTAAAGGAATTAGCTAATAAAATTACTTCAAAAAAAATATTTTATGAGTTTACTCCCGATAAATGGGGGTACATAGTCCCTATCTATCGAGCCTCATACGATAGGGGAAAATTCACTATAAAGATTGCTGACGATGTATCTAAACACTATTTAGACCTTGCAAGAGGGTATACAAATCTTGATAAAAAAAGCATCTTTGCCCTTTCAAGTCAATATTCTATTCGTATGTATGAGCTACTATCAGCTTTCATAAATAAACAGACATGGACTATTGAAATTGATAAATTACGCCATTATCTTGATATAAATTCTAATCAATACAGAAGTTATACTATGTTTGAAAAGAGAATTTTAATATACTCACAAAAAGAACTTTGGGAACATTGCGGAATATATTTTGAATGGGAAATTGCTCAAAAAGAACGCAAAAAGATAACAGCTCTAACATTTACTATCAGAACCAAAGAGAAGCAGGAAAAGGCACAAGTGAATGCCGATATTAAAACAACGATGGAGTATATCGCTACCTTAACGCCCAAAGATATTGCAGAAAAATCCCATATTTTAATGACACAATACACGCTTTCAGCCGAACAAAAAGACTATATTTTATCGGATACAAACGTCTTTAATGAATTCATTCGAGTTCATGCTATCATTGAAAATATGATTGAAAGAAGTAATCCACCCAAAGACAGAACCAAGTATTTAGCTAAGTCTTTGGGGTTGGATAAAATACAAGTCAAAAAAAAACCTAATTAGACTTATTTAGTCCTTTATTAATTGATTTTTTACAGTCATTTTTTGTTCGTTTATAAGGTGCATTTTTTGTCCCATTGCATCAAAAGAGACCTCCTTATTGAGATTAAGTTCAAACTCTAAAATCATATTATTATTAATATCTACAATTATTTTACCTGAAAAAATTGAATCAGATTGAGTAGATTCTTCTTTTATTTTTACTTGCTGACTTCTTAGGGAGAATGATTTTTGGGGAGAATTTAGTCCTTTTAGATTTAGTGATGCTATGCCATTCTGAATACTTATTACTTTATATTGAGTTTTCACTAATACATTTTCTACTAATAAACTGTCATTCCACTCTTTTCCCTCTTTCCAAATAAAGTCTTCAGGTACATGAATAAATAAGTAACTCCAGTTCTTTATATTTGATAGAACTATAGAAGAATTTCCAGAAGGCAAAGCAGGTTTAACAATTGTATCTAAAGCAAATCCAGTAGTATTATAAACAACTTTTAGTGGTTTTTTAATTATCGGGTCGTATCGATTTGCTAATAAAGCAGCAGCAGGGTCTGTTCCTCTTTCAAAGACATTTTCAGAATCATACATACCTTGGGTCATACCATTATCAGTTTCACTCTTTATTCTATTTATTTGGCTTTCAACAATAACCCCCCCTCTCTTTTCATCAGATTTAAATATATATTGCTTTAGCTGATAATAATGTGTACTTGATGACTGTATATTCATTTTAATACTCCCTTCATTTAAGTTTTCTTTAGGCTTTGAATTATAAGAAACCTCAAAAGTTGACAAAATATGCTTTTTAGTGAAACGATTTAAATCAAGTTGATTTTGCGTAAATCCTTCTTTAGATATAAATAATAAGAATATAACTTTCATGCAAAAGCAAATACAGTATTTTGTAGTTGTCATATAATAGAGATTTAGAAGATAAGAAATGGGATTAAATTTAGATTTAACACTAATTATATATAAATATTTTTACTATGATACCTTTAAATAAATTTTTTACTCTTTATTCATACAATTCTTTTGAAATTAGAACATGTTTAAAAATTATTTTTTAAATTCAATGAATTCTGTTTAGTATTATTTGGCAATTAGCCCATAGAATCCATGCTTCAGCAGAATTTACAGTTTTTTCATAATCTTTTGAATGTCTTCTAAAGAAGTTTAGCCAAGCAAAAGTCCGCTCGTTCACCCAACGCCACTTGATGGGTACAAACCCTTTTTCAGTAGGTGGTTTTGAAGCGAATTCTACTTCCAAACCTATAATATTATTATTTACCCAATCAAAGAATACCTTTTTATAAGCATCATCGACGAGGATTTTTTTCATCCTTCCTAAATAGCCTAAGCAATGTTCGACTAATACATGTGCTTGGGCTCCATCATGAATGTCAGCAGCATGGACAACAACTCCCCAAACTAATCCTAAAGTATCTACAATGATATGGCGTTTACGACCATTTACAAATTTATTTCCATCAATTCCTCTGTCTTGTTTTACAAATGGTACAGATTTAACGGATTGACTATCAATACATAAGAGGCTTGGAGTTGGATTTTTACCCTGCCTTTTTCTTTCGTATTTATTTAATTCACAACTAAGCCTTTCTAATGTTCCATCGTTTTTCCATTTTCGAAAATAATAGTAAACCAATTGCCATGATGCTTCTATAGTTTTTAAATTCCTCCACTGGCATCCTGTTCGGAGTATCTCTAAAATATTATCAAGGATAGTTCGTAAATTATGTCTTCTCTTCCTTTTGTCGTTTAAAATTTCTTCGATAATTTGCCACTGGGTATCGGTTAATAGCTCGTATTGAGTTTGCATTTCTTTTAAGTTTGGTCACTCAAAATTAAATGCTCCGATACCCTTTTTAAAATTTAAACATACTCTTA